>Ga0187833_10000536_pt1 | contig 43931 bp, 39 predicted proteins | sample ETNtaG_37_FD_167968 | JGI IMG/M metagenome (GOLD analysis project Ga0187833, IMG submission 167968) | Marine microbial and viral communities from oxygen minimum zone, Eastern Pacific Ocean - ETNP2014_SV_400_PacBio MetaG (Illumina Assembly) | ecosystem: Environmental > Aquatic > Marine > Hypoxic...
GGTGGTTATTCGTCCTAACCTCACGGATGTGCGGAACGAGTAAGCAAAAGAAACCTGGGTTTTGAACGACCTAAGAGTACTTAAGTAAGTGCCATTAAGGTCTGACTAAGAAGGTCTGACTAAGATTTCGATTCTTTTGGATTATTCCAGATATCTCGACAGATTTTCCATGCACCATCAATCTGATGTTGCAAGATCCAAATATGTCGACTAACGGACCTAAGAGGTGGCGATGAGTCCTGCTTCTTGGGTCTTAAGAATCCATCAAAACTGACTCTTACAAAAGCATAGTCACCTGAGACTACTATCTCATCAATAGAAGTCTCCTGATCAAACCAGAAGTTTTTTGTAAATCCATAAAAATTCCTGGCTTCATCAATATGCACATCTTTATTACTTGATGGCATCATCCAAGCGGCATCTTTGGTAAATAAATCAAAATAATCATCAAAGTGATCGGAGCGAATAACCTCTAAAGCACGCAGTATGAGCTGCTTCACGCTATCGTCATTGGTGGATATTTGTGACGGAGCTGGAGTCATGGGACACCAAACTTGATGAAAAATGGGGGGGTGATCTTAACTCGCAGTAATGCGGATGGAAAGTGCTTTCGACAGTTAAGTTTTCTGGCCATCCTGTGATCTTCTTATGCCTGACCAGGGAAAGTGGTCGCGCCAGAGCAAGTCCATTCAATAGATCAGACTTGTGCACCGGGTCGAGCGGAGACCTCTGTATGCCAACGATACAGATGCGTCAGGGTTTCGTCCGGCTTGAGCTCAACCATCTCCGTAGCAAAATCTATGGCTGAAAGCAGGCTGATATCTGCGATCGAAAATCGATCTCCGGCTACGAATTGAACTTCCGATAACTCATGGTCCAGACGTTCGTAGTATCTTTTGACATTACGGTCACTGACCTTCTTTGCATCCGGTATCTGCTCAAATCTTCCCATCCTGCCTACAATCGGTCCATTCACCCAGGAAGTACCGATCTGTGTCCAGAGTTCCAGTTCGATTTGTCGATTCTTTGCCTCGATGAATCCGAGTTCAAAAGCATCCCTTCCAAACAGGTTCGGCTCAGGTTTGATTGCCTCGAGATATCGGCAGATGGCCACGGATTCCGCTATGCAACGACCATCTTCCAACTCAAGCACCGGAATCTTGCCGCTGGGATTTTTCTTCAGGAATTCAGGTGATTTGTGTTCCCCTTTTGCCATGTCGCAGTGGATCAACTCGAGTTCGATCCCCTTCTCTCTGGCAAATATCTTGACACGGCGAGGATTTGGGGCACCTGGATAGTCATACAATTTCATCTATAATGACCTAAATTAATTCAAAAGCTGGATGCTAAGTATGATGCTTTTGCACTCATTTTGTACGAAATCCCTGTTTTTCAGGCAACACATCAATATCAAATGTAAGTCTAATGTAAAAGTGTGACAGACTTCACAAAATTCGCATCCCGAACCCCTCAAACTCTACCATGGTATTTTTGCGAATTTATTTATGGGCCTAGCAAAATTGAACACTGCCGACGTGCAAATTTCTTCAGAACCGCTGGAGATAGGGAAACTGACCAATGATGGTGACTTGTCACTTTATTTCGTTGGTACAGGCTCGGCTTTTACAAAGACTCTCGGGCCTAACAACCTGCTTGTCGTCAAGGGTGAAGATCACCTTTTAATTGACTGCGGTGCCAAATGCCCGCAGTACCTTCACAATGCTGGCCTCTCTATTGCTGAGGTCGACAATTTCCTCATTACCCACAGTCATGCTGACCATGTCGGCGGTCTGGAGGAAGTACAACTGTTTGGTCGTTATATTTCACGAAAAAAACCCAGCATGGTGATAAACGAGGAATACCAGCAGATCCTCTGGGACCAGTCTCTAAGAGGTGGTTCTGAGATGTCCGAGGGCACACCACTGAAATTCGAAGATCTGTGGTCGATTATCCGTCCTAAACAATGTAGTCAGTATCCAAGAGAAACTTGGCAAGCCAATGTCGGTGGCATCAATGTTAAGATGCCTCGAACCAAGCACATCCCGAATGATGCTGTTTCCTGGGAGGACTCATTCTGGAGCGTGGCCGTTATTATCGATGATCGAGTTCTATTTACTTCCGATACTCGTTTCGATCCGGATCTGATCGAGGTATTTGATCAGATGTTTCAATTTGATTTGATTTTTCACGACTGCCAGTTCTTTACCGGTGGGGTACATGCCTCTCTTCAGGAACTGGATACTCTCCCCCGGCATTTAAAACAGAAAATCATCCTGATGCACTTTGGTGATAACTGGCGAGATTTTGAGCAGGATGCACTGGATATGGGATTTTATTCATTGGCGAAGGAAAGACACACCTACACCTTGCCAACCGAAGACAGTCTCTGTCGAAAACCTCGATAAGCAACCAGGCCACAACTCCCCATAACGGCTCTTGCGTTAATCAAAGGCAGTTATTACGTTCTATCTCACAAGCCTCACACGCTGGCTTTGCCCTTGTCGATATGATTTACTCTCGCTCACTTTTTTTATCCGTTTACACAGGTATTACGATCATTTGAGAGGAGTAAGATTATGGGACTATTAGACGGTAAAGTTGCTGTCGTAACCGGCGCTGGCGGTGGCCTGGGAGAAACCCACGCCCTGTTGCTGGCCAAGGAAGGGGCGTCAGTCGTGGTTAATGACCTTGGTGGTGCCCGGGATGGTTCCGGTGCCGGCAGTGCAATGGCAGATCTGGTTGTCGACAAAATCAAAGAAGCCGGAGGCAAGGCTGTCGCCGACTACGGCAATGTAGCCAGCGAAGAAGACGCCAAAGCGATGATTCAGAAGGCGGTGGATGAATTCGGTAAAATTGATTTCCTGATTGCCAACGCTGGAATCCTGCGGGACAAATCCTTCAAGAATATGACAGATGATATGTGGGACATCGTCCTCAATGTTCATCTGCGTGGCACCTACTTGACCGTCAAGGCAGCCTACGATCAGATGCTGGAACAAGGTGAAGGCGGATCAATCATTGTAACATCTTCAACTTCCGGACTGATTGGCAACTTCGGTCAGACCAACTATGGCGCAGCAAAAGCTGGTATCGCAGGATTTGCCCGCTGTTTATTTCAGGAGGGCCTGAAATATGGCATTCGGGTGAATATTCTAGCCCCTGCCGCCTGGTCAAGACTCACCTCGGACATCTTTCCCGAAGGGCAGAACATGGAAGAGTTGCTGTCACCCGACAAGGTCTCTCCAATTGTTGTCTGGCTGGGAAGCGATGAAGCCAAAGCCGTCACCGGTCGAACCTTCCTCGTACAGGGAAACAGTGTCACGCTGATTTCCTGGCAGTCCCATATGCTGGCTTCAAAAGACAATACTGAAGAGCCCTGGAGTGTGGCGGATGTTGGCAAAGTCGTGATGGAAAATTTCGAGAAGTGGCCGAAAGGTCCCCAACCCACCCCTCGAGAATTCTAATCTGAGAATCAAAGGGTAGCTCCGGCTACCCTTTCTTTATCCGAGGGCCAATAGTTCGGTATAGTATCCCCTACTATCTATTTGCGGGGACAACGATGAAAGATCAATATGGCGATATATCAGTAACCTTCCTTGACGGATTCGTTGCTCAGTGCGAAATCAAACGACCACCCAACAACTTTTTCGATTTTCAGCTCATCGGGGATCTGGCTGATTGCTTTGAAGACCTTGACGAAGATCAGAACTGTCGGGCTATCGTTCTTTGCTCAGAAGGCAAACACTTCTGTGCCGGGGCGAACTTTGGTCCAACGTCCGGTGGGCGACCCTCGCGGCCACAACAGTCCGCTGACGAACCCAACCCGCTCTACACTGAAGCGGTACGATTATTTCGTTGCAAGAAACCGGTCATTGCCGCTGTACAGGGTGCCGCTGTTGGCGGCGGATTTGGTCTGGCAGTGATGGCAGACTTCAGAGTCGTCTGCCCCAACACGAGGATGACAGCAAATTTTGTAAAACTCGGCTTTACGCCCGGATTTGGACTGACTACCACCTTGCCCCGGCTTGTCGGTATTCAAAAAGCTAACCTGCTGTTTATGACCGGGAGAAGAATCAACGGTGAAACTGCTCAAGAGTGGGGACTGGGAGATGTCTATACGGATAATGACAATGTTCGTCCTGCAGCCATTGAACTGGCTTCAGAAATTGCCGTAAATGCACCTCTTGCTCTGGTCTCCCTGCGCGAACAGATGCGACCAGGTCTGGCTGATTCGGTCAAAGCAACTACCGACATTGAGGGCAGAGAGCAATTCAAGTTACAAAGAACCGAAGACCACAAAGAGGGTGTGAAGGCTGTTGCAGAACGAAGACCAGGTAACTTTCAGGGTAAGTAGGAGCGGTTCAAACAGATCGTACTTCTCTCAGTAAGCGGAGAAATAATCCCAGCCCGCCAATGCTCAATATCAGAATTGCGATCAGATCAAAGGCACTCATCGTGTGAAAGGTAAACTTAATTGAAGCAATCTTGCCAAAGATGAGTGCCGTTATCGAACCGACAGCTAACAGCCAACCCACCAGATTTCTGGTTCCTGCTGCTGTAAAAGATAAAACCAATCCCAAACATAAAGGAAAGCAGCACCATTGATTCGCTACTTAGTAAAGCATATCGGGAAAAGCTCGATAACGTAGGTCTTTAACCCAGCATCCATTCCTGTATGGCTCGATACCTGATGCCAGATTTTGTACTCATCGACTCAAACAATGTGAAACGATCGAAATAGGTCACAAAATGTGGTTTCACAACACTCATCGGTGGAGGAATATTACATCTTCGTGCGATTGTGAGATGAGGACGGTACTTCCTGGTTTCAGAATGTAGCGCCATGCGCCTTCTGATTTTGGTTAGTGAAGCAGCCAGATTCATTATGGATTCCGATGCCTCATCTGATCCGATCCAGAGTATTTCCGGTTTATTCCAATAACCGAGTTGATCGAACACCATCTCGATGGGATCAGCGTGGATCTGATCGGCAAGCATCAGGAGCTCTTCAAATTCACACTCCTGAACCTTACCAAGAAACGACAATGTCACGTGCAGGTTGACAACGGGGACCGGGTGTAACATCGGCGGCAGAGCCTGGTCACGCCACTGAGCAATTTTCAGCGCCGTCTGCATATCAGGCTTTAGTCCAAAAAAGAGTCTCACTTTTCTATGACAGGTACTTTGTGTACTGATCAAGGCGCTTTAATGTTGCCTCGGTGCCGGCAGCAGGGACCATGAGAATACATCGCGTAACACCCGCATCAGCAAATTTGTCCAGCCATTTGGGTGCCGGTGCAAAAACTGAGGTTGGTATTTCTCTGCCTGCTTCTTTAGATAATTTACCCAAAATCCCCATGCCCCGCAGCACCATATCCGGATCTCGTGCTCTGGGTAACCAGCCATCACAATAGTCAACGACTCGGCGCAAGGTATGAACTGACTCACCGCCTAACAGAATCGGTGGGTTCGGTTTTTGAAACGGCTTCGGCCAGGACCAAATCGAATCAAAGTTAACAAACGAACCATGATATTCGGCTTCATCTTCGGTCCAGATGGCTTTCATGGCCCGAATCTGATCACCCATTTTTTCGAATCGGCTGTCAAATTCAGTTCCATGGTTCTCCATTTCCCTGCGATTCCAACCACCGCCAACACCAAACTCAAATCGGCCACCCGACACCTGATCCAGGGTACTCACTTGCTTCGCCGTCATTATCGTATCGCGCTCAATGATGAGGCAGATTCCTGTTCCCAGCCTGATGGTCGAGGTAACACTCGCCGCAACCGTGAGTGAGATAAATGGATCATAAATGTATGAATAGTCTTTTGGGATGGGAGCATTACCAGGAAAAACACTCGCTGTCGGTATATGCGAGTGTTCGGGAAGCCAGATCGATTCAAAACCTCTTTCTTCCGCCGCCCTGGCTAGCTGGTCAATTGGCATCGCATATTCAGTCGCAAGAACAAACAAACCGATATCCATTCCCATCTCCTTTCGAATGTCTGATCAGGCTCGAGACATGTACCTGCCGTCTGCAGTATTTATCTTTATCGACTCACCCTGTTCGATGTACTCGGGTATCTGAACTACCAATCCTGTCGACACCGTGGCAGGTTTTGTTCTGGCACTCGCTGAAGCGCCTTTTATTGCCGGTGATGTTTCAACAATACTCATGGTCACCGACTGTGGCAGATCAATCGCCACAATGTTGCCGTCTATGAGTAACGCCGTGAGTCCATCAAGTCCGTCGATAAGATAGTCCAGCTGGTCAGCAAGAATATCTCGACCAAGTGAGTACTGAGAATAATCTTCCGTATTCATAAAGATATACAGCTCTCTATCCACATAAGAAAACTGCACCTGAACACGTTGAAAATCTGCCTCTGCATACATGTCATCTCCCTTCAGCGATTCATCTCTCTTCTGACCCGTGATCAGATTACTGAATCGAACTTTGTAAAGTGTTGATGTACCTCTTGATGACGGACTCTTCGCCTCAACAGATTTAATGACATGGGGTGTCCCATCAATCTCTACTACCTCACCTTTCTTCAACTCACTGGCTTTAGGCATATGGGTCTCGATAAACTAAAGTCCTGTATTGTACAGACCTGCTGATAACGTTAGAAACTGAATAACATAACTCAACCTATGTTCGAAAAAGAAGATCTGCTTAAAATTGCTAACCAGAAAATGCCGTTTGGCAAATACCAGGACCGAGTACTCATCGACCTGCCTGAGGCTTACCTTCTGTGGTTTGTGGATCACGGATTCCCAAAAGGGCATCTGGGAGATCTCATGCAACTTACTCTCGAGATCAAGATCAATGGATTGGAGTCTATTCTTGACCCGCTCAGAAAGGACGGACCTTAGTCCGATTACGTGTTGACTCCGTTCACCACCATCTAGACAATCAGTCTCTTGTTTCTTAATTAACCTTCGGGAGAACAGTATGGCCATAGGTGTCGTCGCACGATTGAAAGTACAACCGGGAAAAAACGAGGAGTTCGAGGGAATCTTTGCCGAGCTCGAAGCTGCAGTCAGAGCAAATGAACCTGGCAACAACTTCTATTCACTGCACAAGTCCCGCGCCGATGAAAACGACTATATTGTTTTGGAGCAGTATGCTGATCAAGACGCGCTGGACGCTCATGGACAAACTGATCATTTTAAGACTTTGGGTGCAAAAATGGGCGGATGCATGGCTGGTCGTCCTGATATCGAGGTAATGGATACCACCAGCTAATTTCCTGCAAGAAATAATCAATCAGAGATTTCGGATCAGTTTGGTGAGAAACTCCCCCGGCTGATCCGAGATTCATCGAATCCTGTCCCCAGGTCAGCTAGATACCGCATATCTTCTGGTACAAGTAGGGTAACGAAACATCCATGCGATAATCGATACTACTGTGATTGTCCGAAAACTCTTCGTAGGTATGCTCTATTCCAAGTCTGTCCAGTTCCTTCTTCAGCATCCTCGCACCAAAAACCAACCCATACTGGTCCTGCTTGCCACAATCAATGAAGAGTCCTTTTAAGGATCGAAGATTTTCCTGCACATTGATCCGCTCTATCAGATTTATGGGATCCCATTCCAGCCAACGAGACCAGAGGTCTGAGTCGAGTTCACTGGTTACTGTGTCAACCGGCAATCTGACGCCATAAGGAAGATCCGGTGCTGGATCATAAGTAGCTGCCATCGCCAGAATCATCAGAGTATGCATATCATCGCCTGAAATTTTCCGGCTTTTCTCAATGTTCTCCATAAAAGCAGCGATATCACCATCGTACTGTTGCAGGTGCATAACCGTTTTTGGGAAATCGTTACGATAGACCCAGTCAAAAGCCATGTCACCTGAGTGGCAGGCAATAGCTCCCCAGGCGTCTGCGTACAGCATGCCGTGCACGATGGCGCCGTAGCCTCCGCTTGATTTACCGAACAGCCCCCTGGATTCCCTGCCCGATCTAACGCGGTACCGATCTTCTATTTGCGGAAGCATTTCATCTACCAGAAAATCAGCCCAGTTGCCCATCACTGACGAGTTAATATACTGGTTACCACCCAACGACGTGAAACAATCAGGGAATGCGACAATAACGCGCCCCATTTTCTCTTCACGCACTAATCTTTCCACTCGTTGAGGTACGCTTTCTCCAAATGCCTTCCAACCCGTGTGCCCAAGGCCACTGCCGGTAAAACCGACGATATCGACCAACAATGGATAGTCATCAGCATTGTTGTCGTAATCGTCAGGCAGGTATATCGCCACCTGTCGTACTGTGGGATCCCCGAGAATATTGTTCGAAACAGCACTGGAGCTGATTTCGAATACTTCAATTCGCCCTTTTGGGAAATCAAAGTTGTGTTTTGGCATGTGTGACTCATTAATGCTTCGAATCCTCGAGAATATCACATTCCTAATTCGAAGCTTGAAGCGTAAACAAGCCCATCACGAGACTGAGCAATATGAAAGCATGCGGTGTTCGTATGCACTGGGGTGGTAAAAAAATGGGACCCGCAAGGACAGGTCACCGTTTCGAAGGGCGAATGAATCGCCAGGGATGGGGCACCTTATGTTGCCATTATTGCCCTGGAGGAAGATGCCAGATCAATCGTGCAGCCTCAGAAAGCCCTCAACTTCATCGATTTGTTAGTTGAAGAATATGTGGGCTGAAGTGAAGATAAATCCAAGAGCTATGACGAACTTACTGATGATACTGCCTAGCTGAATGATAAGAATCGTGAGGTACACGATTGGCATGAAATGGTGTAGCCTAGATCACCCAACGCAAAAAACCAAACTCAAACAAGTCAATCAAGTGATCAGCCAGGAAATAACTCTCGACAAACTCATTGAAGATATCGATCAACAAATCGAAATCATCTCTGCCATTGCCAATGAGAATGCAATCCTGTTGGAACAATTGAGACTACTCCAGGAATCCCGGGAACTTCTTGTAAACCAGGACATGGAAATTAGCCGATTGGTGGAAGTTATCGATCCCGATGTCTTTTCGGACCACTCAACACTACTGGAAAGAAATGCAGAAAAAGAATGAATCCAGTGTCACCATCCATCTCAAGATAAGAATGCCATGGCGTATCCATCAGAGTCGTATCCGCTAGAAGGGTTGAAAGTTTTGGATTTCGCCAGGGTTCTGGCGGGCCCGTTCGCTGGCAGAATGTTGTCCGACCTGGGCGCAGACGTAGTTAAGGTAGAACCACCTGATGGTGATGTCACTCGATTCTGGGGCAAGGAAATCAGCAACATCCCCGGTTACTTCAGCCAACAAAACGCGGGCAAGCGGAACATCTGTATCGACCTTCGAGCTGATGGATCAGTTGATCTGGTCAATCAACTGGTAGCGAAGGCTGACATTCTGATTGAGAATTTCCGACCGGACGTAATGCCTCGCCTGGGTATTGGCTATGAGGATCTCAAGAAAATCAATCCACGTTTGGTCATGCTTTCTATTTCTGGATTTGGCTCCAATGGACCGGAATCAAGGCGCGCGACCTATGCTGCTGTCGTTCATGCTGAATCCGGACTTATCTTCCGAAACTGGCAGCGAAGCAAAACTCCCTACCAGGATCTACCCCTATCCGTCGCGGATACCAATGCCTCCTTACATGGTCTGGTCGGTGTTCTGTCTGCAATACATATGCGAGAGAGAACCGGACTTGGTCAACATATTGACATCGCCATGATTGACGCAACCGTCGCGACTGACGATCAAATGCACTATGACCTCGAAGAATCGCATGATACAGGTCCGTTGGGGAATGAAATCTGGGAAACCGCATTCGGCCCGGTACTGCTCTCAACGGATTTTCGACTGTTTTTCAGATTACTGACCAAGGAACTTGGGCTCAAAGATCCGTCGACACCGGAGATGGATTTACAGGAAAAAATCGATGCAAGAAGAAAAGCTACTGCAGATTTCATTGCCACTCTCGATACCTACGAGAAATTCGATGAAGCCATGAAGACAATCAATGTAGCCTGGGGCGAAGTGCGCAATCCGGCAACCATACAGGATCAAAAAACCATCAGGGCGCGCAACACCATTACCCAGATTGATGATCGCAACGGCGGTACACGGCCGATAACACAATCACCCTATCACTTTTCAGATGCGCAGAGCGGCGTGCGCGGTCCCGCATCCCACCGGGGTGAACACAATTCCGAAGTCCTTTCAGAGTGGCTGGGCGCTGTCGATTCACAAATCAACACATTTCTTGAAAAGGGGATCCTGATTTTCGATCCTGAATGGAAACACCACTAGCCCGGATGATTTATCATGGGATCGGCCAGGATCAATGACGTTAAAACGATGCTTCACATCAAAGACTCACAGCTCTATCGTTTCTCTCCTGACCGAGACCCTGCTCTATTTTATCCGACACGCGATGCCCTGAAACATCTTCCCTCATTATGGAACACACAAAACGGCAAGGTTCCAATACCGATCCCAAAACTCGGCACTACCGAATGCAGATGCTGTAATTGACCACTTGAAAATCCAGCCGGTACCCGCAATCTCACAACCCAAGTTCCTTCAGGAAGGCATCGACCGTGCTATTAAATAAATCTGGCGTTTCAAAATACGACGAGTGACCTGCATCACCGAGATTCACAACCCGCGCACCTGGTACAAGTGCCGCAGCCATCTGGATCATCTCAGGCGAGAATATCTGGTCCTGCTCTGCGGTGATAAAGAGCGTCGGGACGTTAAAGTTCTCCAGATTCACGGGATCAAGGGGATCCCTCAATGAAGACAGGAGCTTTTGACGCTGATCCTGATTGTTAAAGGAGCCAATCTGATTGTAAAGGTGAGATCCTGCTCGGTTTTTCAGATGAAAATCCGGTGCAACTGCCCAGCCACCGAAAGGATCTGTCACTGGCTGCCTTTTTTCTGCGGTTAGCTTCAAGGCTTTTTCGATTTCATCATTCGAGATCCCGCCACCCGTGTGACTCATAACCAGCGCTTTTACTCTCTCAGGATGAGTCGTTGCAGCACCCAATCCGGTCCAGCCCCCCATGGACTGACAAACAAGAATCGCGTCGCTGATTTCTTCCTGATCCATCACCGCTATAAGATCATCGACAAAATACCTCCTTTCCAGTTCATTCTCGGGGCAAATCGTTCTGCCAAAACCTCGGTGGTCAAACGCAATAACCTGATAGCGGTCTGCAAAATAGGGAACCTGTTGCCACCAGGAACTGGCATTACCTCCGGCACCATGGGCAAAAACAAGCGCTGTTCCTTCTCCGTAAGATTCGTAATAAATCCGGGTATTTCCGTTCGTTGCAAAAGACATGTCACCCCCTGTTCGCTATGAGCCGAATCGATATCGTAATTTCACTACAAAGAAATCTCCCAAAGGATCATTAAAACTGCGTTCAAACAAGTCCGAAAAAGTATTGTTCTGCAGGGCAAATCCTTTGTCAGACACTCTTGTATATACCACAAAGAGATCAGACAAGGGGGCCAGTTCCCATCGATATCTGACCTGGAAACTCATCTGAGACAGCCCAAAGCTGTCAGAACCCCCCGCCGGTTTTGTTGTTTTAACCAAATCACCAGGTTTGTCCGGAATCAAATAAAACTCGTCCTCTTGCGCGCGTATTCCGACCCATTGCAATGATGCCCGGATCTGCTGCCTGGCATTAAAGAAATACCCAAGAGAAATATTGGGAACCCACTGCTCGGCTTTGAACGTCGTGAAGTCGTCACTGCCCTGATGAAGCAACCAGCCATTCCTGTCTGCCCACATCACATTAAGATCGAGAGAAAGTCGATCACTGGGGCGCCAATTTATTCCTGCACTGACATTGATCTGATTACCACCCAGCATCTCTTCTTGCCAGCCTACGCCTGCAGTGAAACTAAGGCTGCCCGTCTCCGGTGAGAAATAGCTGAATGCAACGGTGCTTTGCTCCTCAGTTCGATATACCCCATTTCCAAAACTATTCAGGTCGTCATAGGATTCTGCCTTGAATATAAACCGACCCTGTATGCTGGACAAGTTGTTAAGCGTCAATCTATCTGAAACCATGATGAGGCCCAGGGTAAACAGGTCCTGATAGTTCTTCTGTATTACCCCACGCAGATCAAACTGATTATTCTTAGCCCACTTCATACCGGAATTCGTGCGTACGTGAGACGAACGGATCTGTGTATGACCATTTCTCTGCAGAAATCCCAGATCATTGATATTTAGATTCTCATCAAAGTGCTCGATGCCAATACGCTGTGTTACACCACGTCGAACCGTGTACTCCGCATCAACAAAACCACCATAACCCCTGTCGATACCGTCCAGATCTGATGTCATAAACTGGGCGTCGAGTTTGAGCTTGCCATTCGCCGTTCGGTAGTGCGCGTCAATCCCCTGTACCAGCGCATCGCCATCATCATGCAAGACTGCTGTTGCCAGAACGCCAGCTGCCCAGTAAGCACCCCCATAATTGTCTTCATAAATGACTCGTGCGACACCGTAATCACTGCCCGACTGATCAATACGACCGCCAGACGCCTGCATGTGAATATCTTCTTCAAACGCGCCCAAAAAACCATACCGGATTCTGTTTTTCTGACCCGTTAGTTTCACTGCACCAATAAGATCAACTGGCTGAACCAGATCTCTTTCAGGCACCGATTCTCCTGCTGCCAGAACCGGTGCCCGTGGCTTTCCACCAATCCTTCTGGTATTAATCATCGTATACGGCAATCCCCGATTGCCGACGCCGTCACCACGAGTATCAGCTCGTGGTGACGTGACAAACACGGACTGTCCTTCAAGGAAAAACAGTCGTTTCTCCGGAAAAAAAGTTTCGGTAGCTGTCAGGTTTATGACCACATCGTCAGATTCCACTGCACCAAAGTCTGGGTTAATGGTTGCTGCGATCTGAGTGTTCGTTGAGGGTCGCCAGAAGAAGTCAGCACCCATCTTGTATCGATTCTCATTGTCAATAAGATCCCTTCCGACTGCAGCAAACGGAAAGACACTGTATTGTTTCTTTGGATTTATTCCCCTTACCTCCAGAGGATGCATTAGAGACATGAATCTTGGTTGGGTATTGGCCAGCGCTGGCCACCCCCAACGCTCATCGAGATAGGCGACCTTTCGAGATATATAGAAACCAAGTTTACGAACATCACCAGTCACGGGCATTGATACTGCGCCCCATGGAATAAAGAACTCAGCCGACCAACCATCGTCGGTCACCTGACTTGCACCACGCCAGGCACCATCCCAGTCACTGGAGAATTGTCTTTCCGGCAACACGGTTCCGTCACTCAGTGAATCACCCAGATTTACGCCGAACCAGAATCCGTATCGACCTTCACCGGAGGTATCCAGGGTGATATTGATGCTTTCACGATTGATCTGCCGCATGTCACGACCAGACAAGCGAGAAATAATGGTTTCTCCCGGCTGCTCCATCTCAACCCCAACGTACAGTCCTTCCTGACTGTAGAACATCTTCACCAGAGTCGCATGGGGTACTTCTGCCAGTGTATCCGGATCCGTCACCACAAATTCATCGTAAGCGGGCAGTTCATCCCACACTTTCTCTTTCAGAAAGCCATCGACTCTAACTGCTTCACTTGAAAGTTGCTGAACAGAGATAACTTCACCTTCTGAAAGGTCAACAACCACCGCAAAAATCGGGGACTGAAACAGAAAAAGTGCGACCAACAGCAGGTAGCCGTGAATAGTTGATGGTACACGCACGTCAAGAAATCCCTCATACAAATTATCTGTAACGATCATACTGATGTCAGGCCTCAGCAGCGCCACATTTACCGGCTAAACAGGCATATAGCGAGGTATCGGTTCACTCAGTTGAGGCTGCAGAACCCTCTGTGCATCCTCAACAAATTCACAAAGATGCCGTCTGGTTTCTCGCGGATCAATAATATCCTGACCAGTTGCTTCTGCGGTCCGAAATGGTGATGCGAGTGCGTTTAGCATCGCTTCAATCTCTTCGCGTCTTTTCTCCGGATCAGGAGCCGACTCTATTTCTCTTCTGTATGCAGCAGATGCGCCACCCGCGATATGCATAGATCCCCAATTCGCAGATGGCCAGGCGAAGCGTCTGAACATGCCACTGGGCCGATGCTGACATTGCCCGGCAACACCATAGAGTTTCCCCATTACGACAGTCGCCCATGGCATTCTGCTTTCACAGGTCATGGCAACCAGAGCTGCCCCGGCCCTCTCAATTCCCTGTTTTTCCGAATCAAGACCGACCATAAAACCTGGCTCATCAGCCAGTGAAATTATCGGCAAGTGGAATGTATCGCAAAGCTGCAACAACCGAATCACCTTCTTGCCGGACGCAGCATCTGTAGATCCGCCTTTGTGGCGAGGATTATTGGCCATCAGACCAACCGCGTAGCCGTTGAGCCTCGCCAGCCCCGTAATACGGGAACGACCATATAAGGGGGCAATCTCAAAAAATGAGTCTTTGTCTACGATAGCTTCAATGATCTTACGAACTTTATAGATCTTGCGTTGATCTCGTGGAATTGCCGACAACAATGATTCATCGGCGCGGTGCGGATCATCATCAATCTCAAACCGTGGTGTAAGTTCGGATACATTCGATGGTAGATAACTTAAGAATCGTCTGATCTGCTCGAAGGCGTCGGCTTCATTCTCCGCAAGATTGTCGATTACACCGCTGATACGAGTGTGGATCTGATCACCACCCAGTTCCTCTTTGGTAATATCGTAGCCCAGTGAAGCTTTTACGACAGGCGGTCCACCCGGAAAAAGCTGGCTGGTGTCCTTAACCATAAGATTGAAATGTGCAAGGCAGGCATTGATGGCAGGTAGCCCGGCGACCGAACCCATCACCGCTGAAACAACGGGTATCTGGCTAAGTAACCTGACATCAACCGAAGACCAGGAATTGCCATCGGGCAGATAGGTCCTGCCAATGTCTTCAAATGAACGAACGCTACCACCGGCTGCATCCAGCAATCTCACATAAGGAACGCGCCATTCCATGGCACGACGATTTGAAGGAAGCTCCATACCCAGACCACCGCCCGCACCGCCTGAGCCTCCGCGAACCGTAAAATCACCTCCTGACAAAACAACCTTGCGCCCATCGAGTTTGCAGAATCCCTCAACTGCTCCTTTTGGTAGAACAGACTGCAGCTCGTTTTTCTCATAGGTTGCTCTTCCCATCAGGCCCATAAATTCATTGAATGAACCTGGGTCGACCAACCCCTGTATCCTTTCACGAACCGTTAATTTGCCACGATTGTGCTGCCTTTCGATGCCTTCAGAACCTCCCATTTTCAGGGCAAATTCCTGGCGCTTTTTAATCTCTTGGACTTCTTCTTTCCAGGTCATTTGGGTATTCCTGTTTTGTAGGTCCACTCAACTGTATTTCTGAGCTGTTGGGTCGTTTTTATAGATCATCCTGGGCGTGTCCCCTTTTTTGTGGGGTTCACCGGCTGAATGTTAGTTGGGCTGGGTGGATCCCCGCTTTCGCGAGGATGACTGGTAGGTTGTATTGGATGACTCAAGGTCTCTGGATCCTCGCTTTTGCGGGGATGATTCAAGATCAGCTTTGCTGATCTTGAATCACTTTTTGTAGTCATCGGTTTCTTTGTAGGGGCCATCTCGCCATTGGAGTGCTGCCTTTAGGCCGTTTTCACGCATCTGGTCCTGATATTGATACGAGAATTCTGTGAACTGTCCCATGGCATCAAGATCAGTACTGCTCCTTACAGAAGAATAAATCCCCATATTTTCATAGAAGCGATTCATATTGACCTTGAGGATTGCCAGATGATCGGCTGACATGGTGGCTATCCGATCAGCAAACGAAAGGGTTCGACTATCCAGTTCATCCAGCGGCCAGGAATAGTTAATCATGCCCATCTCTTCAGCTTCTTTTCCAGTCACATTCTCACCGGTGTAATAAAGTTCCTTGGCTTTACGCATACCAATCACCAGTGGCCAGATGACACCAGTCCTGCTTGTTCCCAGTCCTCTTAATCCGGGATGACCCAGTTGCGCATCATCAGAGGCAACAACAAGATCTGCCATCATTGCCAGTTCACAACCTCCTGCAACAGCATAGCCATGTACCTGGGCAATCGTGATTTTTGCCATATTCCAGAAGTACATGTGGATGTCAGTAATCTGTTGCATCCCTGTCCTAATACCCATCATCAAACGACGTTTTTTGTCATCTACCTGCTTGTGTCGCCTGACTACAGCGTCTGCTCCCCCTCCTGACGGTGTTAGATCGTATCCGGCACTAAAGGTACGTCCCTCGCCTTTTACAATAATGACTCGAATCTCGCTATCCGCTTCCATATCATGGAGGGCCTCATTGAATTCGTGCATCAGCTCCTGTGACAACGCATTCATCTTCTCTGGTCGGTTAAGTGTAATACGCCCCACACGACCGTCTGTGCCTAGTCGATCTACTACAATATTCTCAAAATCACTCATCTTTCCTGTCCTGTATTTCCTGATATTCTTGTTTGACTATGTTTTCTGTGCAGTTTTGAACCATCCACCGTGAAGATCTGATCAGTTCTTTCACTACTCTATTCGTTTTTCCTCCCCGACAACGTAACAGAATAAAGCTATCAAAACATCAGGTTGAGTCATCAAACCTCTTCGCATGGCTTTGACAAAGCGATTAACTGCCTTGCTGATTTGTAATTATTCATAAATTCAATAAGGATAACCGTCAGACCTCAGTTCAAGGACAGAATCATGACTATTCAACTACGCCAGATTTGCCTGGTCGCCCGGGACCTCGCATCTGTAATTGATGACCTGACTCACATCCTTGGTATCAACACCTGTTTCATAGACCCCGGGGTTGGCCGCTTTGGGCTGGAGAATACTTTGTTGCCAATTGGGCGTAACTTTCTGGAGGTGGTTGCACCGATTGAGGAAAATACAGCAGGTGGTCGCTATCTTCAAAGAAGGAACGGGGACGGGGGCTATATGGTGATCTGCCAGGCTGACAACCGACAGAATCAGCAAGTGCTTAGACAGAGAGCATTGGATAATGGTGTCCGAATTGCTCACGAAGCAGATCGAAAAACGTGGCATATCTGTCAGCTACATCCTGGCGATATGATCGCCTCATTCTTTGAATATACCTGGGATGAAAACGAGGACTTCAACAATAACTGGCCACCCGCAGGAGGACTGGGCTGGACAGATCAGGTGAAACAGGATGTGACCATTGGCTATCTGGCGGTTGAGTTACAGTCTCCGGACCCTGTTAGATTGGCTGAAAAATGGGGACAGGTCCTGGATACTGCGGTGAACCGTGACGGTGAAATCCTGTCCCTGGATCTCAACAATTCGACCATTCGTTTTGTTGAAGCGTTTGACGGTCGAGGAGCTGGATTGGGTGGTATCGACCTGCTGGTGCGAAACCGGGACTCCATCCTGCAAGCGGCTGAGAAAAGAGGATGTTACATCTCCGATGAGCAGGTTGATATCTGTGGTACGCGTTTCTACCTCAAGCAGGAAAAATAGATCGCTAACAGGCGCTAGGTAACAGCTGCCTCTGCAGCTTTTCTCAGCTGTAATTCTTCCTGCACTTTTGCGTGATAAGACTTGTCGATCCTGTAGCCCGCGTAGATACAGGCAGCAATCAATCCCCAGACCATTGCAAAGGGACCATCAATAATCCCCAAAGCGTAGATTTTATCCGGGTGTATCTCACTGGCCGGGACACCCTGTGGAAATTCAATTACATCGAGAGCGACACCAGCGACTACGTGACCAATGCCATTGGTCACCTTTGCAAAAAAAGTTCTGGCCGAATAGAAGATCCCCTCTTGCCTTCTGCCCGTGTTCAATTCGTGCTCATCAGCAATGTCAGCCAGGGCTGACATCACACTAATATTAAGTACAGAACCACAGACTGAAGACAACGTCCCCCAGAAAATAACGAAGGCAACCAGAGCCCAGGTTGTGTTTTCTGGCGCAAGATCAAACAGGCGCAGGGTCACCGCCATAGACCAGGCAACGCTCAATCCAGCAGCAGTCGCAACCGTCGTCCAGCGCTTCTCAAACTTCTGATGCAGCCTGGCTGCCGTCAGGAAACCGATTAGATAACCGAATACATTTCCCAGTATGAGCCAACCAATCTGCTTATCGGTAAATTCCCAATAGAAGGTGCCCATATAAAGCCCAAGGGTTTCGTGAGTACCAATTGTGACAGACAGGAAAAACAAACCCAGCAAGAGAAAAAGGTAATTTCTATTCTGGATAGCCGAATACATTTCGGCGGCCAACTGGCGAATGCTGAAGGGTGGCAAATCATCAGGGACTTTCTTCATGCGGACTATCTGCCCTCGAGTTGCAAAAGCCGAACCCAACATACAGACCATAATCAGGCTAGAGCAGAATAATACGATAGGCATGTAAGCGACCTGGGTCATGCGGCCATTGTCAAATGACGGAAATATGACAAACCAGACAATCACATGCATGATGATCACACCAACGAAAGTGAAGACGTTGTTGTAGCTCATGATTTTTGACCGTTCAATATAGTCATCAGACAACTCCGCACCCATCGCCAAATGCGGTACAGCAAAAAGTGTTGAGCAAACCCGCATCAACACCGTAAACAACGCAAACCAGCCGAACAACGCCATGTCTTCCATACCAGCGGGAGGATTAAATATCAGGTATATTGTTACGACCAGTGGAAGTGGTGCCGCATACATGAAGGGGTGACGTCGACCCAGTTTTGATCGCCATCGATCTGATATTGACCCCATCAAGGGATCCGTTACGGCATCCGACGCAATTCCTATAGTAACAGCCATGGCTGTCAGAGTTCCGGATAGCCCGAGGATCTGATTGTAGTAAAAAAAAGTCAAGGCGTTGAAGATCCAATTGGTTGCAGCTTCACCAGACGCACCTATCCCAAACGCCAACTTTATTGGCATGGATACTGTTTCTTTACTCATTATTGATCCTCAGCCTGGCTGTTAACGCTGATATGTAATCGGGTCCAACGCCACAGCATCCGCCAATGATGGTAGCACCAGCCGCCTGGAACCGTTCACTCATGTTAAGAAAGAAATCGATATCCATATCGTTTCTTAAACCTGTTTGTATTTCATTATCAAGAGTCCACTCAGGGTCGACAGGGTTGAGTCGATTGGGATAGGCCCCTACTGGTTTATCAGTTAACTCGACAACTTCCTTTATTGCTTCAGTTATTGCCTCTGGGCTTGTGCAATTGAAAAGGTAGGCGTCCACATTGAATTCCTGAAGTTGTTGAAACGCTTCAGTAACTGATTCGCCACTTCGCAATCCTCGCCCGGGAATTTCGTTGAGCGTCCATGAAACCATTACTGGTTTTCCCTCGCCATATGAACGCGCCTGACTGACAGCGTGCACCGCCTCTGCACCACTTGACATGGTTTCGCAGAGAAAAACATCAACATTTGCATTCAGCGCCCGCACCATTTCCTGGTAAACCGGTAAAGCCTCCACCTCTGCTGGTACCAGATCAGGACGGTAACTCTCTGACAGGGGGGGTAGCGAACCTGCGACTATAATTTCTTCACTGGCGAGAGCGCTTTCGATAACGGCGCGCCTGGCTAACTCGCCGGCCAAACGTGTCAACTCAACATATCTTTCAGCAAGGTCACTCTTGCCCAAGTAGCTGGGTACAGTTGAATAACTGTTGGTTGTAATGATTCTTGCACCCGCTGCGATATAGTCTTTGTGGAGCTCGACTACCTGTTCTGGCGCATCCAGCAATGCCTGAGCAGACCAGAGCCCAGTGCCAGCACCGGCACTTCGGCGAATCAGTTCACCACCCATGCCGCCATCTAATACCCTAATCACGATTGACCTTGCTCTCGATTGTTATTGTTCTTGCCGGGTGAATGCTACCTGAATCCAGAGATAAATTGACCGATATAATCCACACATATAAGTCATCCCGTATTCGGAATGATGTCTTTTGCCACTCTCTCAATCACTTCAAAGCGGGGATCAAACGATGGCAGAATCATCACCTGATCTAAACCGGCATTTTCAAGCTGATTCAGTTTTTCCAGAATCTGATCCTGCGCACCCACCATACAGCTGGCTTCGATAGTGTCTCGATTAATGAACCGTTCTTCTTCAGGATGAACCCAACAGTTGTGTCCGAAATGAATGCGCTGATGACGTCGCGCCTCAGGGTATGCTTCAAGCAGACTGGTGTATTCATCCCATATTGAAGCCAGTTGATTCGAGGGCTGATGACCGAAATTTCGATATTGATCATAGGCAAAATGGATCGCGGCCATCACAAAGGCACCACATTCATGCTTCACTCTATCTGAGTCAATCTCTTCTCCCTGATCCAGCACGACCATAGTCGTCAGCGCTGTTGTATAGTACGAGTTCCTGTCGATCATCTTGCCACTGTCTTCAGCACCTTTTTCAATCATCGACCACACAGCTTCCATCACACCGGCGCTGGCGGGTAGTGCCAGCACTGCACCATCGCCATGCTTTCCGGCTAACCCCAGCGAGCGTGGCCCAAAACCAGAAACATACATCGGGATTCTGTCTTCGAAATTTACAAATCCCTTATCCGGCATCACATGTATAATGGGAATCTCCTTGTCGGACATATGCACAAATGCTTCCTCACCTTTCAGCAAGGGTTCAATTTCAGATAAATACCCATCGAATTCCTTAATGCGATGCGGCGGCAGCCCCATAATACGCATAGCCGTATTTCCAGCACCCACGCCAAAGAAGGTACGACCCGGTGCGAGGGCATTGATAGTCGCAATTCCTGCAGCATTAACCGCTGCTGGACGAGTTCCGCTAATGGCAACACCGGTACCTATCTTGATGCTCGAGGTTCTTTCAGCAACCAGTGCCAGCGTCGCATAACAATCTGACCAGATCATCTGGCTGTCTGCCAGCCAGGCATGGGAGTACCCCAGTTGCTCAGCTCGCACAATATAATCAATATCCTTAATATGTGAAGCTGCACAAATTCCGATATCCATTCAATACCTCCGATACTCTTATCGAACCCATGATCTTATTTCTTTTGTTGTTTGTCCACGCACGTCTCGGAGCAACGATGCAAGTGAATATCGACCCTCTTAATGATTTAACTGATGGTGTTCAGGATATATAGTAAGTGCAACAGGTCCACCCATTCCCACATCGAAACAGATAATCAAGTTGTTCTAACAGGTAGGTGACTATGGCTAACTATAAATACTTTGATGTCGAGACTGTAACCCCAAGGATAGGCGCGATCATTCATGGTCTGAACTTGAATGAAGAGATCAGCATAGAAGCATTTGATGAACTACATGAAGCTTGGATGCAACACCTTGTTCTCTTCTTCAGGGACCAGCAAATTACCCATACCGAACTTCTAAGATTCGGTCGACGCTTCGGAGAGTTACATATTCATCCCGCCGCACCCTACATCGATGGTAATCCGGCACTGATGAAAATTCATACCAGCAAGGATTCATTTCGCAACAATGGTGAAGGATGGCACTCTGATGTTTCAGCGGACGAGGAACCACCCGGGGCAACAATTCTTCATATCCAGCAAACGCCATCACAAGGAGGCGACACACTGTGGGCTAACATGTACGAAGCCTACGATGCCCTAAGTGAACCAATTAAGCATTTACTTTTAGAACTGACAGCTATACATGCAGCAAACTACACAGGATTCTATGGTGATCATCCTCCACAGAGAGAAAGCCCGCGATCTGAGCATCCAGTGATCCGCACCCATCCAGTAACCGGACGAAAAGCTTTGTTCATCAATAGCGGATTTACTCGTCAGATCAAGGTTCTGAGACGTTGGGAGAGTGATGCTCTACTCGACATGTTATTTGAACACATCAAGAATCCAAACTTTCATTGCCGATTTCAATGGCAGCCAGATTCAATCGCCTTGTGGGACAATCGCTGCACACAGCATCTGGCTGTATGGGACTACTTCCCGGAAACGCGGAGTGGCGTTCGCGTCACTGTCAAGGGCGGACGACCCTATTGACCGTGCAATTTCCGATATGCATCATCGCCTGCTGAACTGACTACCGAAAGCCCCAAGTCGTGTGCAACAAGAATGGAGGAACGCACCAGATCCGCATTCATATCCATCTGCATATTGTAAATCGTGGGATACGCCATAGTTGCCGCGACTACTGATTCGATCTCACTCATCCCTTCGACACTGTTTTCAAGTGAGAGGGACAACTGACCCAGGTGTACAGGCAATCCGACACTGGCAAAAAACTCTGCAACTCTTTTCGCCTCATCTTCATCCTCCATCATAAGCTGAGTTAAAGTCCCCATGGCAACCATCTCGCCATGAAGAAAGTTTGCATGTACGACTGGAATGGTCGTAAAGCTCTGTGCAACCGCGTGAGCCACTGCAAGACCACCACTCTCAAACCCTAGACCACTCAGCAACGTATTGGCTTCAACGACTCGCTCCAGTGATTCATTAACCTGACTGTCTGCCACAGCTTTTGCTGCTGCAACACCTTCTTCAAACAGAGTATTTGCACAAACCTCACCGATTGCGTAAGACGCCAGGGTTGGTCTTGCCCCTATAGTTGATCTTGCTGCCGGATTATTCAAACAAACACGCGCCTCATACCAGGTGGCCATGGCATCCCCCATTCCGGCCACCAGATATCGTTCCGATGCGTTGGCAACAATTTCTGTATCGACGATGACTAAAGCTGGATTGTTCGGGAAAAACTCGGCACCTGCGGAAACGCCATCAGGTGTATATAAAACCGAAACAGATGAACAGGGTGCATCGTTTGACGCAAGTGTCGGCACAATAACCACCGGGATATCCAGCCTGAAAGCAATACTCTTTCCAGCATCGACACACTTGCCACCCCCCACGGCGATCAGACAGTCCAGCTGGTGTGATTTCAGACTGTCTGCATGTGAATCAATCTCGTCCAGGGAGCATTCGCCGTTGAAGATACTGGTCACAGCTTCAATACCGACCTCTTCCAGGCTTCGGATAATTCGCCCACCATCAGCACCCAATCCACGTTTTGAGACCAGTACGCCAGTTTTTTTTGCATTTAGCAGTGACATGTACCGACCCGTGTGATCAACAACCCCTTTGCCCTGAATATATCGCTGCGGTGCAACCATTACTCTGGGTATTGGTTCACCTTCACCTGTAAAAATCGCATGTGGAAAATAAGTTGCTGGCATACTCACTTCAGAACACTCCTACGTTCAGGTATCAATCGGCTTTGTATATACGACTGACTGACAACTGTCCACTCTCACCAGGACTTCCTTCCACTTTAGATCTGAGGCACATGCATTTCTTCTCCCCAGGTATGCAAAAAATAACCTGCTGGCGTAGTATGGGACTAACTCGTATCAACGAATTAAGGAGCAAAGGATGAAATCACCAATCTGTGACATGCTGGGTATCGAATTCCCCCTACTGGCTTTTACCCACTGTAGAGACGTCGTAGTTGAAGTTTCCAAAGCAGGTGGAATGGGCGTTTTAGGTGCTGCTGGCTACAATGCAGAAACACTGGAAATTGAACTGAACTGGGTTGATGAACATATCGACGGTTTGCCATACGGTCTCGATCTGATTGCACCAACCAGTATGGCGATCACAGATGATATTCCTGAAGGCGCAGATATCAGTGACATGGTCCCCAACGAACACCGGAATTTTGCAGCAAACATTCTCGCTCAGCATCAAATTGATACTGCCGATGTATATCCAAGCGAAACTCGCTCAGGCGGCGGATTCTTAACCGAGGGGCGCGCTGCTAACATAATCGATGTCGCCTTTTCTCATCCCATCAAGCTGATCGCGAACGCACTAGGCGTGCCACCACGCTATATGCTTGAAATGGGTAAACTTAATGATGTTATCGTCGCTGCACTAGTCGGTGCGAAAGAACATGCTGTTAAGCAGGTTGAGGCGGGTGTTGATGTACTCGTTGTCGCAGGCACAGAGGCTGGCGGGCACTGTGGTGAAGTCTCCACTCTGGTATTGGTCCCGGAAGTTTGCCAGGCTGTTGAATCCTACAATACACCCGTGCTGGCTGCAGGCGGAATCGTTACCGGACGTCAGATGGCTGCCTGTATGGCGATGGGAGCAGCAGGTGCCTGGACCGGCTCGATGTGGCTGACCACTTCTGAAGCTGAAACCTCACCGGTAATCAAAGACAAATACGTACATGCAAGCTCCAGGCAAACCGTAAGATCCAAGGCAAGAACTGGCAAATATTCAAGGCAACTGCGTTCTCCCTGGACAGATGCCTGGGAATCTGAAGAAGCCCCCGAACCACTACCGATGCCCCTTCAATCAATGGTTAGTGAAGCACCTCTTGCTAAAGTAACAAAGCTGGCAGAAAGCGGTCACCAGGGTGCCAAGCAGTTAGCTACCTCATTTGTGGGTCAGGGCGTTGGTTTGATGAATTCTATTCAGTCAACTCGGCAGGTGGTCTACGAGTTTAAAGAAGACTATCTAAATGCTATAGACAGACTGAACAGCATAATGGAAGAGTAGATGACCGGGAGGTCTCGGTACCTCCCTCTCAGATCATTCCCTGGCGAATCAGGAGGGTGATATGGACAATAATGGTTTGAGGTAGGCGAGCTGGAGTCTTCTGAGCTGATGATAGAGAGCAATCGAAACCTTCGCGATACTCTGATCAACCAGGGCTATGACATCGAATATCACGAGTTCGGCGGAGATCACGACTTCGCCCATTGGCGCACTACCTTGCCCCTGGCCCTTATACATATGCTGGGCAACTAAAACACCATGATGGCACGCCCGGCAATTTCTCCATTCTCAAGTGCACTTGTCGCCTCGTTAATCTGATCAATGCTAAATCGTTCCGTGACCAGTGCATCGAGATCCAGCAATCCCTGGTCGTACCATTCAAGATATTTCCTGAAATCCCTGTCCGGTGAACAGCTTCCACCAATGCTGCCGATGAATTTCTTCTCATTCACCAGAATATCTGCCGCGTTCAACTCGACCGTCGTCTGCGGTACGCCCACCAACACGGCTGTTCCACCAGGTTCCGCTCCGAAGAAGCCATTTCTGACTGCCGGCACTATCTGCTCCATGGTTTGTTTAAGACCAATACAATCAAATGCAAAATCAGCACCGGCAACCGGGGTACCCCTCATGCTTCTCTTGTCTGGGTCTGTCGTGAGTTCCCTGATTGCCCTGATGGGATCAGTTTCTGAGGCGTTGATCGTATGAGTTGCACCAAACTGGGCTGCGAATTTCAGCTTCTCAGCGTCCAGATCGACAGCGATAATTGGATTGGCATTTAATGTCCTGGCAGCAACGACAGCAGATAACCCCACGCCACCAACACCAAAAATGACGACAGAATCACCTTCCTTAACGGCAGCGGTATGCTCTACAGCGCCTGCACCTGTCATAACCGCACACCCGATTATTGCAGTCACTTCCTTATTGATATCCGGACTCACCTTGACCACATACTGCTCATCCGAAATCGTCGTATCAGCCCAGGTAAATACATTACCGGCTTTAGCGATGTCCCCACCAGGCAGTTCAATCTCCACCGGATTCGGCACCCGACTGGTATTTGCAGCATCTCGTGGCACCCACGTCACCAGCACGGTATCGCCTTCCGTAACATGAGTCACCTCCGAGCCAACTTTAAGTACAATACCAGTAGACTCGTGCCCAAGAATCACGGGACTCACCCTCGGATTATGCATTTGATGTAACTGACTGTGGCAAATGCCACTTGCATACTGTTTGACAACAACCTGGTGGGGTCCTGGGTCCGGCAGTTCCAGATCAATAACCTCGAGTACTCCTTCTTCCTGTGGCAAGACAACGACTTTAGCTGGTGTGGGCATTTTTGTATTTCCTGCGGCATGAGGCTGATATTCTAATAGCATCTTCGGCGAGATGTCACTTCGGTGACAGAAAGAAACAACGGCACAACCGGCTACTCTGGCACGCTAAACGGCGAATATGGTATGAAAACAAGATAAACTTGCTGAACCCTCAAACAAAGTGAATATTGGCAGCCTGACAAAAATAGGGAATTGTATGATGGATACTCAACCTGATCTCAGAAAATCCTTTGTTACAGTGCTAGTTTTAATTGCTGTTAGTATGACAGCGACATCAGCCAGCGCTGAAACTTTCAAGGAAACCTATCAGGCATATCAGCAAGCTGTGGCAGCAAGAGACTGGCCTCTGGCCCTGACAACATCCGAAAGAGCACTTGATCAGGGAATTGATGCCTTTGATCGCAACGGTGAAAACGTTGCCAATCTGCGATTGAATTACGCCAGACAATTAATACGCAATGATCTATTCGTAGAGGCGGTTAAACAACTCGAACTGTGCCTGAAATCCAAGATCGCAAATCACGGTTCAAAATCTTCGGAACTTATCGATACCCTGATGGAACTTGGTAAAGCCTCAACTCACGCGGCACCTGCCGATGCGGGTGCGTATTTCTCCAGAGCCATCAAGAACTCAGTTGCCACCAAGAACGATATGCTAACCGCAAAACTTAAACTGGATGCTGGTCTTATTCTGCTAAAGATAAGTGAGAATGACTCAGCGTTAAAACATTTAAAAGAAGCACATCGATTCTATACGAAAAAATTCGGTGTTGAGGATATTCGAGGAGGCATGGCTGGCCTCGGACTCGGCAGAGTTTATTTCGAAGCAGAGAAGGACAAAAAGGCCTTGCAGGTACTTAACTCGACCCTTCTGGCTTTCAGTGCGACTGACAGGACAACCCAGCAATTTAATACAGCGACCAGAAAGCTGCTGGTCAATATTCTTGAAGTAATGGACAGGCGGGACCAAGCAACTGAACACTGTCTGGCAATTGCCATGGCAAATGCCACAAGCGACTCGGCGGACGCGCAACTCATCTATAAAGGAAGAAGATTCAACCCGCCCATGCTGGGTGTCAGAAATACCGACGGTATCGATGAGGCAGCATATGGGGGAGAGGTTCTCGTCAATTTCGACGTTAACGAGAAAGGATTTGTTGTCAACCCCACGGTTATCGAAAGCTCCACAGCATCGGCCGAGGCAACCGCGATCAAGGAAGTTAAAACTCAGCGCTACTCACCTCGGATATCAAAAGGCAAAGCAGTGATGGCGCACGATCTGGAATATCGCTATTCAAAAGAAAGTAATCTGAAGTTCGGCGGCTAAACGCCTGTAGCACCCCCACCTGGCTCTCCGATTGGACTTAATATTCTGTCTGGGGTATCCCCTGCCCCCTATCAGGGAAACGGCTGTCCAGACTCGCGTCAACCGTAACGCCGTAAGCCGTGTCTATCTCGAACTTGAACATCGGGGGCTGGTGCAGGCACGACAGGGTTCTGGTTTTTTTGTAACCAAGGGCGGATCCGAGCGTGAGCGAAACAGTTGGCGAAGGAGCGGTTCTACAGAAAGTCGAAGAACTTCTAACTGAAGCGTGGCTTTCACATCTCACGACAGAGCAACTGCTGGTATTGGTAGCATCAGACGCCAAAAAAAAACTGGACCTCTCGACAGGAGAATAACAATGCTGATTGGGTTATTGCCATCGACAGATGGCTAGCACAAAGACCGACGTCGTCAACATCAATACCCTTAATACAACTGTCAAGCCTGCCAATCATAGGCAGACAATCTTCAATCAAGTACACTGCTCGTTCCTCGATATCCCAGGACATGAATATGGCAACGCCAGGTAGCCCAGAGTGGTTAGAATTGGTTAGCGAAGAAATCATTGATCCAGTCCAAAGAATCATTGATCCACACCACCATCTATGGATCAGGCCAGGAAACGACTATGTTCTTGAAAATCTCTGGCAGGATACAGGTTCCGGTCACAATGTTGAGAAAACCGTCTTCGTCGAATGCCATGCTGAATACCTAAAAGAAGGGCCTGATCATCTCAAACCATTGGGTGAAATCAGATTCGTCGTGTCTCAGGCTGAACTGTCGGCACTGGGAGTAGGATCAGAAATAGCGGGAATCGTCGCTCATGCCGACCTGACTCATGAAGCTTTGCGCGAAGTACTGGATGCTCACGTCAATCTGGGGGAAGGTCGTTTTCGTGGCATCCGGCACGCTGCTGCACACGCAGAGCATCCGGAGGCACTATTGATCGCAGGACGAGCACCAGCGGGACTGTATCAGCGTGAAGAGTTTCGTGCGGGCGTCAGATTACTCGGTGAATTGGACTACACCTACGATACCTGGCATTACCACTACCAAAATCAGGACTTCTGTGAACTCGCCAGGTCTGCACCAGGCACAACCATGATCCTTGATCACTTTGGCACGCCACTTGGTGTAGGACCTTATGCGGATAAACGTGCAGAAATCTTTGAACAGTGGAAGCTGGATATGGCGGACATTGCAAACTGCGATAACGTTGTCGCAAAGATCGGCGGCCTGGCAATGCCTGACAACGGATTCAACTGGCATAGCAGGGAGCTACCGCCAACATCTGATGAATTTGTCGCAGCGCAACGAGACTACTATCTGCACACGATAGATTGCTTTGGCCCAGATCGGTGCATGTTTGAAAGCAACTTTCCCGTCGACAAATTCTCTATCTCCTATCATGTCCTCTTCAATGGATTCAAGAAGATCGTCAGCGACTTTTCTGCCAGTGAGAGAGACGCAATGTTCTATGGCACGGCAGCCAGGACTTACAAAATCTGACAGCAGTCATGAGCATAAGAAGGACCCATGACAACCGCCCTATGAATGCTGGACACTCAATCTCGAGGTAGCAAATGATTGATCCGGATACATACGCTTGGACAAGATTCGAGATCACTTTCTACTACAATGCGCATATCACACGTGTCTTTAGAATCTGGACCGAATCTCGGGGCTAGAGTCTTTTTTTTTGCTCGCGGTGTATAAGTTAACAGGAATGAAAACTTCAGAGATGACCATGGAGTTCCGAGGATCAGTGACGAATACACCTGGCTATTCAGGCATGATGCGAGCGCCTCAGGTGAAATCACTCACCTCATCGACAAGAAGCAGTTTTCGTTTACATTCGGCTTGACGCGATCCTAAGTTGTTCAACCCAATAAACGGTACCGCCTGCAACGGCAACAGGAATCAATACCAGGTTGATGACTGGTATCACGATGACAAAATACACTATCAAACCAAACAACAGGGCCTGCATCGGTCTATCCTCCAGTCGTTTCCGCAACTCAGAGAAGGAAACCTGATTATTATCAGCAGCATAGTCAGTGTACTGCACAGCCATCATCCAGGCACCGAAGATGATCCATGCAAAAGGAGCAACAGCGTTAAGGCCAGGGATGACCGATAACAAAAGCAGGCCAAGGAAACGAGGCAGAAAATAAAGCAACTTACCAAATTCACGAGCCACTGCTCTGGTTAGGACGACAGCAAGGTTAATGCGCGGGTGATTCAGACCCGGGACCAACTGCTCTTCGACTTTTTCCGAAAGGATGGCATTAAAGGGGGACGCGATAACATTGGCCAGGAAGGAAAAACAATAAATCCCAACTGCGAATATGACGATAGCAGCTAGCAATCCTATCAACCAGGCCAGAAACTGGAGCCAATCGGGCAACCACTCTGTTAAAACCAGCATCCAGGTATCGTATTGAGATATCCCATAAGCCATGATGACACCCAGAACAACTATGTTGATGATGAGTGGCACAATCACATACTGACGAAGTCCCGGCTGACGAACCAGTCTCGCACCTTCGAAAAAGCAATTAATCCCGTTCATGGCTGTCATTGTAACTTGTCTGGTGTTGAATCTGGCAGTATTCCACCCACGATATGGAAAGTCTTAATCACACTTATGCAGAATACATCCCCCATTTCCTGACCATCTGATGGTTGATTTCGCCATTGTCATACCGTTAGTATGTATTGCCTATTGCCCCATTACTGCAATTCTTGGCAAGCAGGATCCACTGGGCTCGTCTTACGCATTCCAGGTATTTTCACCTTCTCTTAGGTTTGTGTTTCTTGGGGTCTTAGTACTGATGTTTCAATGTGGTATCAAGAGATACACATCGACAAGTAGTTGAATTCAGCAGTTCACTGCCGACCACACTTTGTCAGGCTTGAGGTGCGACTGACAGATCAGGACAGATAGTAATCGGATAAAGGTAATGAGCGTATTCTACGCCTGGTAATTTTATAAACCGGGTTGACAGCAGCTGGCGCAACACAGGGAAGCCCGGGTTCACCAAGGCCACCCCTCTTGTCACCTCCAGACAGCAACCGTTGTTCTAGCGAATTCCTTCCCAGGCTTCTCGACGACCAGAATCAGGGTCGGACACTAGTTTTGAACTGGTGTCAAATTTCATGTTGGATCGACTAACAAGATCATAGGGTGGCCAACCCGGGTCCCCATCACGAATAAAGTTAATCCAGGCTTGATGCATCGCGTCGGCAACACCTTGCGGCAATTCACCCGGACCAATAAACGCTTCCACACCCGCCTTGTCCAGATTGTTAAAAACAAATGGAATCTCCAGCGCATGGGTTGATTTCAGACGTTCAATTCTGGACTCCCACGCAAACAGATACATCCAGGTATTCGCGCCGTGCTTCGCTCTTGCTTCAGCCAGTCGAAGTGCAGGCATACGAAACACATGATCGGTTGATAAATGCGTAGCCAACGCACTGACATCAGCATCTGGAAAGGATGCGCGATACGCGTCAAGGAGATCCTGCCCACCACCATATTGCAGCAATACCGCATCGAGTTTTGTTTCATCCATGTTCCCGGTTACGAAGAGGGTACCTTCATCCTTGTTTGAACCCACAAGAACATCCACATTGCTGCCCATGCCATCTGCAATCGCCTTAAGAGGTGATTCAGGCAATACCTCATTGTCTTCGCAGGGGTAGAAGGGAGAAACGGCGACACCCAGGTCTGATGCGCCACCTCTGGACACATCAAGATCTATCTGGCTTTGTACCTTAAGAATATCTTCGACAGGTGCAGACTGCAGTTCTTCGATGGACGAAGCACTCATTGCTCCCAAAAACAAATCGGTGACTTTCTCGGCTGCATCTTTTGGCAAGGTATGATGTGCTGCACCACTTTGCGGTATCGCACGCTGAAACAATCCCTGTGCGATCGGTGAACCCAGAATCGTACAGACACTGAATCCCCCGGCTGACTCCCCGGCAATCGTTATCTGGTTCGGATCACCACCGAAGTTGCTGATATTTTCTCTCACCCACTTTAGTGCTGTAATTTGATCGAGAGTCCCGTTTACTCCAGATGTTGCATATTCAGCACCGAATCTTGAGAGGTCCGCAAAACCCAACGCGCCCATACGATAGTTGATACTAACCACCACGATATCACCATTGAGAGCGAAGTTCGCCCCGTTGTACCATGGTATCGCACCCTGGCCTGTTCTATATCCGCCGCCATGAATCCAGAAAAAGACCGGCCGATAATTATTATCAATCATCGGTGTCGTGATATTGAGAAACAGGCAGTCTTCGTTCCAGTTCACCGGCGCGCTATCTGTCATACCGCCGGTTGGTATCTGAGGAGCTGCCGGACTGAAGCGGGTTGCCTGCCTAGTTTCTGACCATCCTGCATGGGGCTGCGCTGCCTTGAACCTTAATTCACCCGTTGGGGCAGCAGCATAGGGAATTCCCGCAAACAACAACACGTCATCCTTTATTCTTCCCTGTACCGGACCAAACGTTGTTTCTGCAATAGTTGTTTCTGCAATAGTAGTCACCACCAACCCCTATATCCTTTCGATTATGGTCGCCGTACCCATTCCGCCACCCGTGCACATTGCGATTAAGGCTGTACTCTTATCCTGTCGTTCCAGTTCAGACAGTACGGTCTGAATCAACATGGGTCCTGTTGCACCAATAGGATGGCCCAATGCAATCGCACCACCAGAAACGTTTATCTTATCGTCCTCAACTCCAATATCTCTTTGGAATCTCAATACGACAGCCGCGAAAGCCTCGTTGATCTCAAACAGATCAATATCATCTTTTGTCATACCGGCTTTATTCAGACAGATCTCCGCAGCAGGACCTGGTGCAGTCAGCATGATAACGGGTTCAGCCCCGGCAGTTGCAGTCATGTGAATTCTTGCTCGCGCTTTCAGACCGTGCGCTTTCGCAAAGTCTGGTGACGACAACAGAATGGCACCGGCACCATCAACAACACCGGAAGAATTACCGGCATGATGCACGTGGCTGACTTTATCAATTTCAGGATAGATATCCTTACAAATATCATCGAAGGTGCGAGCTTGCCCTTCGAACTTCGTCGTACCCATTTTCTCAAAGGAGGGCTTCAAACCCTCCATGCTCTCCATCGTAGTTCCCGGTCGGGGATGCTCGTCACGATCTAACGCGAGCTTGCCATCGTCATGGTAAATCGGCACAAGAGAATCAGCAAAACGCCCTTCCTCGATAGATCGCTCGGTTCGTTCCTGACTACGAACTGCATACGCATCAACGTCTTCACGACTGAAATCCTCAAGTGTCGCAATCAGATCAGCAGAGATGCCCTGAGGAATGAGCGGATACTGCTCAAACAGATGCTGGTTGTTGGCAGTGAATCCATCCGTGTGATCGGGTGAATATCTGGACATGGATTCAACACCTCCACCGATTACCAGATTCTGATGTCCTGCCATGATACCCATCGCGGCAAAACTCACCGCCTGCTGGCCAGAACCGCAAAACCGGTGCAAAGTCACTCCTGGTGTCGTTATCGGCCAACCAGCATCAAGCACAGACATTCGGGCAATGTCATGAGCATGATCACCAGTCCCTGAACCATTCCCGGCAACCACGTCCTCAACGTCTGCCGGGTCAAAGCCAACCTTGTCCTTCAGGCCATTCAAGACCTGCGCCATTACGCGTTGCGGATGTATCTCACTCAAGCTGCCAACACCTGGCTTACCTCTTCCTCGCGGAGATCTCACACCATCTATAATCCATGCTTCTGTCATAACTGCCTCTCGCTTAGGTCAGCGTTTCTTCAATCTGGTTTATGATGCCGGTTGTACCTGGGCCACTCACTACTTCACAGCAACTTTTATATCGACGATCCCATTGGTCGTGATACCGCAAGCAATCTAGTTTTTCCTGGACTTCTCAACAACTCGAACTCTTAGTTCTGAACTCGAGAACTTGTGGGGTCGTCGATTGAAATAACATTTATCCAGTGTGTCTTCTCGACCTGTAAACTGCTTATTACGATACTCGTCACCGAGTATGCGTACATCCCAATCCACCGACTTCAAGATCTCGAGGACATCTTCTTCAGTGTCATAGATAATAATCCGGTCGACATACTTACATGCACTCACCTGAATCTGCCGTTCAACGATGCTTTGAATAGGTTCGTTTTTTCAGATCGATCCGCTGATGGATCTGTTTGAATGCAGACGATCAAATAATCGCAGATCGTTTTTGCTTCCTGCAGCATCAAGACATGGCCTGCATGAAACAAATCGAATGCGCCGAACGTAATTCCTTTCTTCATTACTCATCCCCAAGAGAAACTCGTTAGTATCCATACCAGGAATTCCATCCGGTATGTGAGATTGACCCTTATGTTCATAATATGTGCTGGTCGCAAGAGCAGCAAGCAATATCAGGCGCAACCGCGTCAATACATCCTTGAACTCTCATTTCAAAGGTATCACATGGTCAATTCCCAGCCAGTTCCTGACACTTTCCCCGGTGCAGTGCCTTGTAGACTTCGTTTCTTACCTTGTTTGCCTCTTCGTCCGTCAAAGATCGATCCATACGCCGGATGACAAGTTGCAGCAAGATGTTCTTCTGGCCTGGCATCATTCCCATTCTCTTACGTGCTGAATCAGGCAATGCTGTATAGCTGGTTTCTGATTTCACGATCATCGACTCAATACAATCCACAGCACCAGGGACTTGCTCTCGTACACTATCCCCAAGCAGTTCATCAGACATGGATTCGGAAACACACAATGAGAGGTCCCTCAGTATAGCCGGCATCTTTGAAACTGGCAGGTAGGCTTTCAAATCAGTCATCTGGCTACTGACTCGCGCATCTTTTGACCTGAGCAGTCTGATATCTGCAATATCCTTTCTGACCATCAACAATCTATCCAGTCCCAATCCCATGGCCAGCCCGCTATGATGGCGCAAGTTGGCCTGATCAAGTATTGCTCGTGCTGCTATGCCGCATTCACCTACCTCAATCCATCTATCATGCCAGAGGGCATCAATCTGAACACCCTGTTCAGTATACGGGTGGGGTGAATCAATTAGCCGCCATTTCGTTTCAGGCAACGCCATTTGCATGACAATGGTTGCCATCTGCTCAAGATCGCATGACGTCATATCTTTTCCCCGGTAACCATTTCGGTGGTCTTTATCGACAATTCGCCAAAGATCTAACTGATGAGGTTCAGCGCAATGCAGTCGATCTATGCTATCGCGTCTGTAGACCAGCCCAGGCAATATCAGTAACAGGTCTGAGGGAGGATCAACACTTAATCCATCAAGCAGATCAGGTATCGCAGATGAAGTCTGAGTTCGCAGAATCAACTGATCCGTTATATAGCGAGTGTACCGGGAATCACGAGCCGCACCATCGGTTGGATAACCTAGTCGATCATAGTTGTTTTGCAGCGGCACAACCGGACTGGTTCTGACAATCAGACGTTTGCATTGCCATTTGTCAGCCAATCCACGATGAATGTCATTGACCAGCGACTGCATGGCATGACGGCCATGGGAGGGGTCAGTCAAATCTTGCAGTGACAGGACTTGAGATAAGGACTCTGTAGATAATAAGTTCGGCATTTCTGTTTGCTCCAACAAGAATGAAGCGGAAACAATCGAGCCATCAATGACTGGCCCTGAACGAAAAAACCCCCGGGAGTCAGTCGGGGGTTTCCGCAAATCAGGTACACGTTTACCTGCCGCCCGAGCTGAACCACTCCCAGGGACACGTAAATATTCCTATGCTTGAACTTATCATGGTTTTCATAAATGAGAACATTAGCAGTGAGTCAGTGGTTTGTCCATCTATCTCAGCCAAATATCAATCTCTGGGAAACGGCGTTTCAACACCTGGCCCTACACCAATATCAAAGGTGTTTAATGTCATCGAAACCATCGTGTAGTACCCGATAGTAGCAATCATTTCAACTACTCCCTGTTCACCAAACACAGTGACCGCCTGGTCATAGATCTCTTTGGGAACGTCTTTTGTTTCATGCAAAACTGAGCAAAAATCATAGGTGGCAAGTATTTCCTCTGATGAGTCGACCGGACGTTTCTGATTAAAAACAGAATCGATCACCTCTTCAGATATGCCATAAGTCCTGGCAGCTGCGGCATGGGCTGCCCACTCAACGTTACTGCGCCAGTAACGTGCGGTTATAATGATCGCGAGTTCCACAATGCCTCTATCCAGGGTTGTCCGTTCCCAGACATAACCCCCAAAATCAACGGCTCTCTTGGCAAGCTCAGGGCTTCTGATCCAGGGATCAAAAGGACCGCCGTACTGCCCATCATCGCCTGCCTTTCGAAATTTCCCAACCCGGTCAAACTGTTCCTGCTGAGATTCGTTGAGCTCTGCTCGCTTAAATTTACTTAGTCTACTCACCTTTAAGTCCTCCGTTTCACAACAAACTCCCAAACCTGTTTTGGGTACTCATATCTATCGATAACTTTCTCTTTGAGTTTCAATAATTACCAGCCGTTGCTAAACAAACTCATCACATCCTCGCGATGAAAGAACCGCTTGGCCTGGCCATCTAGTCTCCATCAGAGGGCATTGCAATGACGTTTTTTATTCTAGCCCTGCCGTCATCGGCGATCATTAACACAGCAACACCACCATCCCTTAAATCTTCCTCTAGTGCCAGGGCTGTTTCTTTGGGGGCAAAAAAAGCCTCAACACCATACTTGAGGCTCAAAATATCCGAATCAGAGTAGTTCCTGTTCTGAAGCCGACCTCTTAAATAGACTCCTGACTCTGGTTTTTCAAGTGATGCGCCTGCGAACTCATGCAGTCCACCTTTTTCAGGTTTCAGCGTGATATAGATCACCTCACCATTTCTTAGATCTTCAGCGCCCCGTAATTCTGTGCTTTCTATCGTTGAGAATGGATATCGGAGCGTTGCGTAATTTCCTCTGAATAAGGACCGGGGGTCAACGGGTATCGTCTTTATCTTTACTTCTGTCCCGGTCCAAAGCGGCAAAGCAGCACTGACATACATACCGCTTAGAACAACAAACTGAAATAACACAGCTGACAGGATTACGATTGCAGTCCGGTTCATCATAAAAAGCCTCTACTGGCGTTAAAGCTCTTCCAGTATCTCGCCGCACCCAGTAACAGCATCGCAAACACCATAAACAGCACTGCACCACCAAAATAATCACCAATCAAATCAAAGTAGCGCACGAGGGCAGTTACCAGAACAGCAGCTACACCTAAAAAGAAATAATGAGATATTCCACTTTGAATTCCACGAATAATCAACCAGACACCTGTTGCGACTAACACGATGTTTGAAACGATTTGAAAGAGTAAAGCATGTACAGAATTCTCAAGAATTAGCACCGCGATCTGTACAGCAATGAAGAACGGGATTACAAAAACCATGGGAATGAGTTTCTTACCAAGAAACGCCGACACAAATGATCCTATAGAGAGCACAGCAATAATCCCGAACATCAAGATCCGCTCACTCCAATCGGCTTTAAGCAATTCTCGCCAGGGTTCTTCAAAACTCATAACCAGCATGAACAACAAACCAAATCGCAAGCTCCATACCGCCAGAACCACGCCGTAATCCTTAGCGATGCCTGACTCTCTCTGACTCAGCCAGAGACTGACTGAATAAGAAAAAATTAATAAGGCAACACTGACAGAGACGTGCTCTGCCTGAAAAGTGAAGTGACGGGGACCTCCCCACAAATGCGCCAGTGTGTATTCAATCCAGAGTCCCATACTTGCAATCAGGGTAAGAAACAGAACAATGCTTGGCTTCCCACGGAACAAGACCACCAAAGTGCCAGCAAGGAACAAGGGAAACATGGCAGGATAAAAACCCATATCCACTTCCACGAAGAACCAGATCAACGCCAGCATCAAACTTTGCAGGGTAATCAACGGGCTGTTGATCAGGATGCCGATGGGAAAGCAACCCAGCGCCCACCAAAAGATGCCATCAGGCATGTGCTCTCCCAGATGGTAAATCTGAGCGATGAGCACGATAGATGCGCCGTAGAAGAGATTTCCCAAAAAGAATATCCCTACGGCGCTATTCACTGCCCCTGAGGCATACTTCCACAGAGCAAATCCCTGTATAAGCATCGTGGTGCCAATCAGACCCCACATTCGCAGCGCTCGAGGAATATCGTCCCAGTTTGCACCCAACAGTGTAATCACAGCCAGGCCGATAAACAGATAACCCAGGCCTACCAGGACTTTGTAACCCAGCGAACGATTCTGTGCCTCATGAAAATCAACATCATACTGCTCGCAGATTTTCTCTGCTTGAACGGTAGTGATGATGTCGTTGCTAACCCAATCAGCAGCCTCTCTGGCAATATCCTTTTTCAGTAGCCGGATCAGACGCACGCTATTTCCTTTTTATCAATGCGTAGGGAACGATGCAATCTACACTACTCATAGGTTTTCCTATGAGTATTCGCAGCATATCACTGCCTTCGAAAGTTTGAACTTTCTGATACACCCCAATAGCACCATTTCGCTTGTTTCTTGTCAAAATGAATCAAATTTCTGACTCAACCTCTGGGGATCATTCGGCGATGGTATTTAAGTACCTTTGCCAAAAACTGTTGTCGAATATGCACATCACCCAACCGTTTTTCATCTTCAAAGGGCAGATCTTCGAGCAGACCCAGGATTCGTCCGGCAAAAATTCCCGTACCGTTTTCTGATCCTTTCGCGTTAAAATCCTTCGAGTAAACCATTGCGTTTTTGATTCCGCAGCTGGGTGAACCGGACTTAAAAATGTACCCGGAAATCACTGCCAGACGATTGACGACTTCTTCGGCACAGATCAGGAGTCTGTCCGTCACATCCAGGGTTCGATCTTCAACTCCCCTCACTCTGATCTCACCATCTGCGGCAACAAGCTGGATAGGTTGACGAGGAATTCCCAGACCAATCTCAACTTCTGGGCATACAGCGACCAATCTGATCTGCCCATCCAGCTCAGACAAGCTTGCAAAGTACTTATCAGTGCCATCATATCTTACTTTCTCACCCAGCAGACAGCTGGATACAGCAACGAGTGGAATCCTGTCCTCTAATGTCATTCTGGCCGCCCTATCTTTTCCGACCTCTCTGTTCAGGATCAAACAGGTCCGTCCTATTCATCCATCTCAGTCTAATTCTGTTAACATGCGCCACATCCAACAGGAGGGGTGTATCATGTCGACCAGATTTTAGTTACCTGGTCGCAGGACAATCAAGAATTTCTCCTGGTACTAATCGTCTGTATCACTTTTCTTGCTGCATCTCCTGGCGTCGGCATCCTCGTCTCAACCATTGTTCTGACAACAGTCTGTGCCGTCACCTCTCACAACAGGTAGCCCCTTACCTGAAATTCTGCTGTCGGCATTCACCAGTGTGATGCTAGCTGATCATTGCGGATACTATCTTGGTCGCTGGTTAGGGCCGAAGTTTCACCACACTCAATTTGCATAAAAACGTAAAGTCGCACTTGAGAGGAGCGAAGCATTTATCGTTCGTTTCGGCGCGATCGCCATCGTGTTTGGACGACTACTGAATGCAATGTGCGGATTTGTACCATTGCTGATTGGAAGCTGATCGGAATCAGTGGGCTGTCACGAATACGTTATAGCATTTTTTATCTGATGGTCTGTACCATTTAGGTAATTGGCGTGCCATTACTGGTATTGGGTTTTGATTAATTAGTCAGATAACGAACGTTTATGCTAATCAGCTAAAAGCAGGATCTTACCATCCAGATCATCAGGCATGCTGATACCTAAATGACCCGCCAATGTAGGGCCAATATCAACGCTATGAGCCGGACCCCGAACTTCTTTTGCATCAACACCCCAACCATAGAACACAACCGGCACATCTCTGTCATAGTCATAAACGGAGCCATGAGTAGTACCGGAACCTATAACCAGTGTGCAATCCCGATGGATCTGCAATGTCAAGTCACCGCTTCGATCATCTGTCAGGGAATTTCTAAACAGTCTGGCAATATTAGTGTTGCCTTCAAGAATTTCCTCTCTGGTCCAGACTCCTTTCATCACATTCCAGTCAAGAAAATACGTTCTCATACTTGCCAGTACCTCGTCATATTCGAGCTCATTATCCCTCAAGTAACGTCGATTCAAATAAACCTGAGGTCCCGCATTCTTTATGAGGTCATTTGGCATATCAAAAGGAAACGTGAATTCTTTATAGGCATGCCAGAAGGTTCCGAGCAATCCAGGCAATATCGACAACCTGCCGGGTTCGGGGCAGTTGTTTGTGCCCTGCTCAGTCTTGTACTCCGTCAGCTCCGCCACGCCATGATCTGCAGTTAGAGCAACCAGCAGATTTTCACCAAGTTTGGACTCGAGGTCCGCAACAAATTCATCGAGCAGCTCATCGATGTTGCGGAGAGTATCTTCCGCCTCTGCACTACGAGGTCCGTAGTTGTGCCCAACGATATCCGTTGACGACAGAGAGATGGTCAAAAGATCGGTTCCCTCTCTCTCCCCCAGGTGTTCATTTTCGACAATGAGTTCTGCGAGCCTGATCGATTGCGTATCGATAACGGGTGAGTTGTAGATCTGCCCAAAGATATCCTCGTCATCACCGCTGGCCAGGGCATGTCCACTGATTCTGCTGTTGGAATCGGACTCCCCTTCGTAGTCGTCTTTACGCAGACTACCTTCCGGATGAATCCATGTTTCCGGCACAGAACGCAGATGGCCATCAACCAAAGGTTGCTTGCCGTTAAAGGCTGTAATGTAGTCGGGAAGAGAGTGAGCGTAATATCCGCTCGTTGTGAATCTACCAGTCCTGGCATCATACCAGTAAACCCCATCTGCCTTGTGGCCTCCCATCATAATGGCCGCTCTGTCTTTTCCTGATATAGAAAAGACCTTTGAATCGGGATCGTGATCTTTCATCCAATCACCTAGAGTACTGACTCTCAAATTCCGAGGTGATCGGTTCCCCTTCCCACCCAGCACGCCGTAGTCATTATTTTTATCATCAACACAATATCGATCCTCAAAGGTCTCTTGATCGACAAACCTATTGTCAGGAATACCAGCTCGCCCGGGAGAGACGCCTGTCACAATAACTGCATGGCCAGGGCAGGTAGTCGTAATCGCGTGATCAAGATCCGCATCAGCAAAAACTCGACCTTCACGAGTCAGTCTTCCCAGGAAGCCAGGCAGATCATCCGTGAGTCGGTCACGTCTCAACTGATCAACTGAAATTATCACAACAAGCCTTGGTGAATCGCTAGCTGCGCTAGTGCCAAAACTTCCGGTCAACAGAGTGAATAACAGAAACAGCCTTGTCATAACTTGTCGCTCCGAAACGATCTGGAAATCCGACTATGATTCCTGAGCATGTTCAATTCTAAGGATGGTAATCGGCTCAACCGGAACATTCTGAAATCCCTTCCTCGATCCAACCGGCGTAAATTCAATCTTTCGAACAATCTCCATGCCTCCAACTACCTTGCCAAATACCGCATAACCGAATGACTTGCAGGTTTTGGGCTTATGCAGTCCTTTCTCAAGGGCTTCTCTTCGTGACCGTTCGTTTTCACGAGTGCAACTTCGTTCATTGTGATCGAGAAACGCATTGTCGTTGACATTAATAAAGAACTGTCGTGACGCAGTATCAATTTCATTCATTCTGGCCATGGCTATAGTGCCTGTCAGATTTTTTAGGCCATTGTCAGCCTCGTTCAGAATCTGTTCCCTGTCTTCCAACTCCCTCATGTTGGCGAGATAGCCACCAGCCTGAATCATGAATCCCTCAATAACACGATGAAATATGCTGTCACTGTAGCCATCAGAATCGACATAAGAGAGAAAATTTTCAACTGTAACCGGCGCATTTTCCGCATCTAACAGTACAGTGATGTTGCCAGCTGTTGTGCGAATGATAACTGACGGATTTTCTGCCGCGATACAAAACAGAGTTGACGTCAGCAGTAGAGAGATGATGATTGTTTTTGTGAAAATCTTCATACGTCACCGGGACAAACCACAAATGCAATTTGGTCCCTATTTCCTTTTAGCTAATAAAATCAGATCGCAAGCTTAAGGTAGTTTCAATTGCCTCTCAACTCGGGTTACGATCAGGTCATGAACGAATCTATTGATCAATTTCGACTCGAAGCCAGATCCTGGCTCGAGGAAAACTGCCCTGATGACGTTCGAAAACCTGGATTTATTCCCTGGGGCAGCCAGAAAATCGAGCTGGAAGATGATGTTCAGCTCTGGCTGGATCGCATGGCAGAAAAGGGCTGGACAGTACCGACCTGGCCGAAAGCCTATGGTGGCGCCGGGCTCAGCAAAGCTCAGTATATGGTCGTCCAGGAAGAGATGCGTCGAATAGGGGCAAGACCGGCGCTGACGGGACGCGGCGTCAACTATATCGGTCCAACTGTGCTGGAGTTTGGCAGCGACGATCAAAAAGCTAAATGGCTGCCCCGTTTTGCGCGCGGAGACGGGGGCTGGTGTATGGGATACAGCGAGCCTGCCGCAGGCAGTGATCTCGCAAATCTTCAACTACGCTGCGTCGATGAGGGTGATATCTTCCGCCTGAACGGCATGAAAATATGGACTTCGGATGGAATCTACGGTGATTGGATATTCTGTCTGGTTCGGACCGACCCCGACAAACCAAAACACGAGGGAATCAGTCTTGTGCTGGTTAACATGGATCAGCCGGGTGTGCGGGTCCGGCCAATTCAGTTAATCAGTGGCAATTCTCCCTTCTGCGAGACATTCTTCGAAGATGCGATCGCTGATAAGGACGACCTGATTGGGCCCAGAAATCAGGGGTGGGCCGTTGGTAAGCGCCTGCTGCAGTATGAGCGCTCAGTTCACGGCGGAGTGAATACGAGCGGTGCCCAGGTTGAACAGAAAGCCCTCTCACTTGCCGACACTGCCAGGACCTATGTGGGAGAGATAAACGGAAGACTTGCAGATGAATCAATCCGGACACGCCTTCTAAAGCTCGAAATGAACTCTCATGCCTACAGGTTAACCCAGCAGAGGGTTATCGCCGAAACCCAGGCAAGTGCGCCTGCCCTCGCCACATCAATTCTGAAAGTGAAAGGGGCTGAATTCACAAAAGAACGTGTCGATGTTCTGCAGCATGTCATGGGTAGCCAGGGCTTTGGCTGGGATGGCGGGTCATTCAACCAAAAGGAACTCGATACCAACCGGGAATGGTTATCCAGTCGTGCAGTATCAATCTATGGTGGGACCAGTGAGATACAAATGAATATTATTGCCAAACGGGTTTTAGGATTACCCGACTGAACCATGCCTGAATCCAACAAACATGAGAATCAACCGGTCAGACCTGCCGCCACCGTTATAATCGTGCGTGACGCTGAGCCACAATATGAGATTTTCATGCTGCGCAGAACCAATCAGGCGGTGTTCGCAGGTGGCATGTACGTTTTTCCTGGTGGCCGAGTGGACGAACATGACCATTCTGCATCCTATGAGAGCCACCACTCGATCCCAAACGAACAGCAACTCGGTCAACGCGAGGCTTTGGGCGATGACTGGCGGGCTTATCTGATCGCAGGAATTCGTGAAACCTTTGAAGAGTCAGGATTCCTCCTGGCCTACGATTCCAGCGGTAAGATCCTTGAATTCGATAACCGCAGTCAGGGCCGGTTCGATGACTATCGAGAACAACTGCACGATGGTGATATCTCACTTCTCGAAATCTGCCGAAAAGAAAAACTCAACCTCGCCTTTGATCTGATTCATTTTTACAACCGCTGGATCACGCCTGCCGGTAGACCAAGACGATTTGACACCAGGTTCTTTATTACCCGCACACCTGGTGTGCAGTCGGGTCTCCACGATGGCAAGGAAACCGTCGACAGTTGCTGGATTTCACCCAACAAGGCGCTGGAGCTCAGCAGCAAGGATAAATTCGGCATGATGCCGGTAACAGAGAAACAGCTTTCCGAATTCGCATCATACAAGACCGCTGATGAATTCCTTACCATGGCAGCAAACAATACTGACTTCCCAACCTACAATCCCAGTTTACATCCAATTGGTGATTAACCTGGCCCGGGGTCTCGTAACAGAACAATCATCCAACGGATGTTAGAAGGGGATCTTGGGCTTGAGAGGGCAAAAAGGTCACTCGTCACTTCTGTCCGGACTGTGGAACACCCGTTTTCTCCAAACCTGAAGTCGCTGAAGGGATGCATGTGATCAAAGCAGGATCACTGAACGATCCTTCGTGGCTGCAACCTGCGGTTCATATACGGACTGACAGTACTCAACCATGGAGAGAAATGTTCAACGATGCAACAAAGTTTGCCAGGAGCCCGGGATAGATAATTAACGATATCCTTCCGCTACAGGACGTCGAGGGAGTGACCACCATGCAGCGTCACAGGCTTCGGTCAATTCTTCATCGAAGTTGACTTCAAAGGCAGCCAGGTTTGCATCAAGTTGGTCGGCACGGCTCGCACCGATGATTGCTGATGTAATGCCCTGCTGTCGGAGTACCCAACCCACGGCAACTGACACCATATTGAGTCCCTTGCGCTCGACAACTGCCTTCAGCGTATCGACCGCTTCGAACTGGCTCTGATGCCAGTATCGAT
>Ga0187833_10000539_pt1 | contig 43853 bp, 52 predicted proteins | sample ETNtaG_37_FD_167968 | JGI IMG/M metagenome (GOLD analysis project Ga0187833, IMG submission 167968) | Marine microbial and viral communities from oxygen minimum zone, Eastern Pacific Ocean - ETNP2014_SV_400_PacBio MetaG (Illumina Assembly) | ecosystem: Environmental > Aquatic > Marine > Hypoxic...
AGACAAAATATTATCAAATCTCAAGCTACAATTGTGCCTCAGGGGGTTTATGCATGTACCGAAGGCCCTCGGTTTGAAACTCCTTCAGAAATTAAAATGCTACAGACCTTAGGCGCTGATGTTGTTGGGATGACTGGTATCCCAGAAACTACTTTAGCAAGGGAAATGGGCTTATGTTATGCTTCAGTTTGTACAGTTACAAATTATGGCGCAGGAATGTCTGACCAAAAGCTAACTTCGAAGGAAGTTGTAGAAATGATGGGGAAGAATACTGGAAAGGTTAATGATATTTTTAGGGAAACAATTCAAAGCTTACAAAATGATAAAAGCTGTCAGTGTGAAGGGTCAATAGAATTAGCTAGAGTGAAATAATATGGATAAAATAAAGGTTTTTTCATTAAATTGTCATAAATCTATCGGAAATGAGGTTATAAGTAACTATAATAACTTACAGGTATTAGATTCCCGATATGTTGCGGATAAAGAACATCTTGAATTTGCCATAATTCAAGCAATAAGATCATTTAAAAGAAAAAAAATGATTAGTAAAAATTTAATGATGGAAATCATGTTGAAAGCTAGTGCTCAGCGACAGATTAGCAAAGCTATTGAAATATTTGGAGTAAAAAAATCTAATTTAGTTTATATATTATCTGAAACCCTACCAGTCAAATTAATGAGAGAATACAAGTGTAATGAAGTTAAAATATTATTTAATAAAAAAAAATATGTGGATTTGAAAAAGCAATTTAAAATATCAGATAACGAAATACGTGTTATTGCTGGCACAAATTCTAAGGAATGCGAATCAGTTCTTAAAATGATTATTAAAGAAAGGATTGCCTTATTAGAAGCTAAGTAAGCCGATAATTTTATTCTCTTCAAATATGGGGTTATTACTCATAATAATAAATTCGATAGCTATTTATGTATTATATTAAATAATTATAATAATGTTTGACCTTCCAGTGAATGAAGATGTGCGAAAATTAAGGCTTAAAGCAGGGTTAACTCAGACGGAATTAGCCTCACGTGCTGGAGTAAGCCAATCGGAAATAGCTAGGATTGAATCAAATGACATAGACCCTAGATTATCTACACTGCGGAAAATTTTTAACGGTATCAAATCTAAAATGATTAAGCCTGGCATCTGTGCAAAACACATTATGAAATCCCCTGTAATACATGCAAAACCTCAAGATACAATCTCTAGTTCAAGCAGGTTAATGGAAAAAAATGATTTTTCACAATTGCCAATTTTAGATAATGGAATTCAGATAGGGAGTATTTCTGAAGAACGAATTGTTAATGTAATAACGTCTGGAAAAAATTTTCAGAAAATTTCACAGAAACCTATAGTAGACATCATGAATGATTGTTTTCCATCAGTAAGTAAGAATCTTGAAATTTCAATGGTTTCAAAGTTTGTGGAATTAAACCCTGCTATTCTCGTAGTTGATAAAGGAAAAACTGTAGGTATAATAACAAAAACCGATATAATAAAACTGATGTATTGATACAACAATAATTTGGTTACAGACATATGTAAAATCAAATACCTAAAAAGGTATTTTAGATAGTGAGTATCTTAAATTTAGCCTGCAAATTTGTAATCTAATGCTGTATTAAAAAAAGCTTGGAGATTATTCATTGGGACAGTTGGAGGGATGTCGCAGCCTGGACTTAAAATGTATCCCCCATCTTCATAAGCAATATCTAAACATTTTATAACAGCTGATTCTACTTCTTTAGGAGTATCTTGTTCTAATATCCGGACAGGGTCTATATTCCCTGCAAAAGTTATTTTACCTGCAAAATGATTTTTTGCTTGAGTAAGATCAACTTTAGAATCTAAACTAAAACAATCATATTTACTTTTTAAAATTGAATCTAATCTATCAGTAGTATCTCCACAAATGTGGAGGATAGTTTTAATGTCATATTTTTTATAGTATTTATTTAAACGGATAAGGTAAGGCAATACAAAAGTATCAAAGCTTTTTTTATTAATTAAATCTCCTGATGCAACTGGATCTGCAAGTAGTATTGCTTCTACTAATCCATCTTCCAAGAGCGGTTTACAATATTCTTTATCTATTTCTAATGCAAATTTCATAAGGTGATGAACCATTTTTTTATTTTCATGAAGATCCATAATTAAACCTTCTACACCTCTTAAATGTGAAGCAATTGTGAAAGGTCCCCAAGTTGGAATTGCAATTAGATATTTATCACTAAGCTTTTCATAAACTAGATTAACAGATTTCCATATATTTTCGATTATAATGTTATTTTCTAGATTGGAAATATTAAGTTTATTAATTTGTTCTAAATCGGTTATATTAAGAGGGATAATATCGGGAGGTCCAACCTTTTTAAATTTAAGTTTTCCTCCCAAAGCTGCAATAACATAGTTAGCGTATCCCGAACCACAATACACAATATCACTATTAATTTTTTTGCTAAAAGAAATAAGCACTTCAGCCAGTTTTTCTGGATTACTTGCTAATTGCTGAATCGTACTTCCAGAATTAAAAATAGTCCAACTTCCACCTCCAATTAGTGTTACAGAAGGTCTTTCGGGTACTTCTAGATTGAAAGCTTGTAAAACAGCTTCTCTAGGTCGCATATTAACACCTTGTAGCTTTGGCTAAGATTTTAAATATTATCTTAGCTGCAAGTACTGGAGTATACCTATCAAAAGAAGGTATAACCTCTGTTATATCAAAACCAACTAATGTTGATTCATGAAGAAATTCTAAAGAATTTACAAGTTCTCTATAGCTAAAACCAGGAGGTTCAGGATTTCCAACTCCTCTTGCCTCTTTAGGGTCGAGCACATCCATATCTATAGAAAGATAGATATCCCTGTCTTTCGTAATTTTTGATATGTATTTTAATTGAGATACCCGATTGTTAAATTCAATAAATTTTAAACCTAGACTCTCAGCATCTTCAAGTTCTTCTTTACTAGCACTTCTAGTCCCAATGACAAGGATGTTATTATATCCACAAAGTTCGCCAATCCTACGGGTGACACACGCATGAGAAAATTTTTCTCCTAAGTACTCGTCTCGGAAATCTAAATGTGCATCAAAAATAATAATAAATGGTTTTTTTTTGTAAGAGGAAATTGCACTGTAACTTATTGTATGCTCTCCACCAACACAAATCGGGATAGTATGTTTCCTAAGAATTGATTTTATAACAGAAGTCGATCTTATATTTGTTTGCTTAAAATTTCCAAAAGACACATCAACATTGCCTAAATCGGATATTGTTATATCTTCAAGATTTGTTTTTTCTTCCATATCATAACTTTCAAGATCAATCGAAGCTTCACGAATAGCACGAGGGGCATATCTCGAACCAACTCTGTAACTTTGACTACTATCAAAGGGAATACCTAAAAAAGCATATTTAGAATCTTTTAATTCAGAAGGTCTATTTGCAAACGTGAGATGAGAAGTAAACAAGGCTTCACCTATCTGGCTCTTAAAATCTTACACTTATTAAGAGCTTTGATATAGTCAACCTCTCCACCCTCCACTAAAGTTCCCTTGATTTCCCCTGATTTAGGCTTTGGCAACTCAAAGGTAGTATAATTCTCTAAATCCATTAATTGCACATTTTTCCCTATAAATGCAAGAACTTGCGCAGTTTTTCTTTCAATAATAGGAATATCTATTTTTTGGTCAACAGGTTTTACAAGGCTATGTTTTTGATTATCAAGGATACCAATGGCTTCAACTCTAGCCTTTGCAGACCCATGTTTCCCTGTTTTTGCTTTTTGAATTCCGACAACCTTACATGGTTCTCCATCAATCATGACGAATTTTCCAACTTTTAAAGTTTTGACTTCAACTACTTTAGTAACCATTTTCGGATATCCTTATAAGTTTTCGACTTATAAAGATTTCTCTATGTTACAGCTAAGTAGGGCTATTGGGGAGCAGATTCAAAAAGATATTTCACCTCTAGTGGGTAATAAAAACGAAAAACGATTAGATACATTAGCTGAAAACGCAGCGTCTAAGATTTTCCAGAATAGTGGGTTAAGTATGATTGTTGTTAGTGAAGAATCGGGGGTTACTCGATATGGAAACAATCCCCAATATATTTGCCAACTTGATCCACTTGATGGAACTTACAATGCTGCCAATGGGATACCAGCATATTCATTTTCTATCGCATTTTCAAGATTTAAAGAAAATCCAACTTTAGAAGATATTGAATTTGCATTTATTAAAAATCTGGTTAATGGTGCTGAATTCAAAGCCTATAAGAGGAAGAATAGAAAAAGAGATAATAAAGATATCATCAATCAAGTGAATAACTCTAGAATCACTTTTGGAACATATTGTGCATATTTATACGGTTCAGACCTAGAAAAATTATCGCCTTTATTAAAAAAATTTAGAAGGATTAGAAGTCTAGGATGTATTTCTTTAGAATTGTGTTTTGTTGCTAATAATATTTATGATGGATTAATCGATTTAAGAGGAAGTGTTCGGAACGTTGATATAGCAGCAGGAAAATTATTAATTGAAGAAGCAGGGGGTAAAATCACAAGAACAAATGGGGCAACATTAGACGTAGGCATTGAGAAGATCAATAATTTGTCATTTATAGCTTCAGGAAATCAGAATATGCATGATAAACTCATAACAATTCTAGATGAACGAAAATGAAAAAAATTGGATTAATAGTGAAGAATCAAGATAATGCCCTAATTCTTGCTAGAAAAATCTTCAAATATTTGAAATCAATAGGATATGTAGTATATATCGATGAAGATAATGCTGATAAAATAAATTTAAAAAATGAATGTAGAATAGATGAGATGAATGTCGACATTTATGTTGTTTTAGGTGGAGATGGAACAGTTTTAAAAACAGTTTCAAAAGCCAAAAATAAAAACACGCCAATATTTGGAATAAATTTTGGTACAAAAGGTTTTCTAACGCAAATCAACCCTAAAAATTGGAAAAAAGCAATAAAAGCTATTATTCACGGAAAATATTTAATAGAAAGTAGATTAAAACTTGATATACTATTAAATAATCATAAAGTAGGATCAGCACTAAATGAATGTGTTATAATTACTTCTATTCCCGTAAAAATCTTGGATATTTCACTACATATCGATGGAGAATTGGTTCAAAATATTAAATCTGATGGGATTATAGTTTCAACTCCAACGGGATCAACAGCTTATTCAAAATCTTGTGGAGGACCAATTGTAGACCCTAAATTAAATAGTATTATAATCACTCCAATATGCCCATTTGAAAGTTCCAATAAATCCTTGGTTATCAATCAAGATTCTAAGATTGAAATAAATACACTTGATAAATCTTCACCATTTATTGTAATTGACGGAAAGAAAAATAAGAAATTACCATCTGGTGCTAAAGTTAGTATCAATATTTCAAAAGATAAGGTAAATTTTATTCACTTTGGAGGAAGTTTTTATCAGAAGATTAAGGATAAATTATGAGTGATGCTTATATTTTAGACACCGGTGCTTTTTTAAGCGGATTCACATTTTTTGAAAATGAAAGTTACACCGTAAATGAAGTAGTTGATGAAATAAAATCAGATCCTGTACGATTTAAATTAGAATTAAGTTTAAAGGAAGGTAAATTAGTAGTATTGGATCCGCCAGATTCAAAACTTGTTCATAAAATTTCTAATTACACTGGTGATAGGCATAAACTCTCTTATGCAGATCTTAAGATTTTGTATTTAGCAGTTTTTTTAAAAAAAAAGGGGTATTCTCCAATTATATTATCGAATGACTATAGAATTCAAAACGTTGCACTTAAATTAAAAATAAAATTTTTTTCTACATCGGAAAAAAAAATTCAGAAATTTATTAGGTGGCATAAAATTTGCATTGGTTGTAATAAAGAATTTAAAGAATCTTATGATGGAATATGTGATAACTGTGGTTCAAATCTAAAAACACGGGCTATAAAATAATTTATAGAGTGAGTTAACAATTAAGATATAATGAGAAATGTTACGAAACTTATGGAAAAAGCTCAAAGATTAAAAGAAAAAGGGCTAACAACTGGTGAAATAGCGGATGAGTTAAACGTATCAAAGAAGACCGCCCTTTGGATGGTAACCCGTAAAACCTCTAAAGGTGATGTCCCTCAAGATATATTCATTGATTGGAGTAGGGTAGGTGCTAATCCCACAATCTTAAAATACTTTTCTATTGCACTTTCCGAATTAATACGGGAAATCATTGTACAAAATAAACTTCCATATCCAGATGTTATTGCAGGAATAGCCAGTAGTGGAATTCCAATTGCTACTTTGATAGCTGAAGATATGGAAGCATCATTAAGTATTATAAGACCTAAAAAGCATCTATGGGAACCTAAATCTAATAAGAAAATATCAAGTTTTATACTTTCAAATTTTTCTGATGTAAAGGATAAAAATGTAGTAATAGTTGATGATATTGCCACCAGTGGTAACACATTGAAAGATACTATTGAACTACTTAAGAGAAGAGGTGCAAATCCATTAGCCGCAGTAGTACTTATCGATAAGAAAGGAATTGAAAATATTGGGGGGCGACCAGTTAGAGCCCTTGTAAGTATCGGATTAATAGATGAACGATGATATAGGAATACTTCATATGAATATTGAAGATTTACTTAATAAAAGGCTGAGTATTATTGATTCAGAAATAAATAAAATTTTTGAAAAACGGATTTTTTCAGGTACCCTTTATGCTATGATGAAATATCATCTTGGTTGGCTCGATGGTGATCTAAAAAAAATAGAGGAATATAGAGGAAAACGGTTTAGACCTACTCTTTGTTTATTAGTTTATAGTTCTCTTTGTGGAGTCGAAAGTAAAGTTTTACCTGCTGCTGCTGCAATAGAACTAATTCACAATTTTTCTCTTATTCATGATGATATTGAAGATATGGATGAAAAAAGGCGGCACAAGCCCACTGTTTGGAAGATATGGGGAATTAATCACGCAATTAACGTTGGCGACGGTATGCATGTGTTAGCAAACCTTTCTGCATTAAGATTAAAGGAACTTAATGTAAGTGATACGAAAATTGTTGAGATAATGCAAATTCTTAACGAATCCATAATCACTCTATGTGAAGGCCAATATCAAGATATGGACTTTGAAAATAGGTTAGACATAACTATTGATATGTATTTAAAGATGATAAATTTTAAAACCGCCGTTCTTATAGAAGCTTCTACCTGGATAGGCGCAACACTAGCAACTGAAAACAAAAAAATTGTAAATAATTTCCGAAAATTTGGTAGAAATATCGGGATTGCTTTTCAGATAATCGATGATATTATGGGAATTTGGGGAAAATCTTCAAAAACAGGGAAACCCCATGCGAGCGATATTAGAAACAAAAAGAAAACACTACCAATTATTTATGCAATTCAAATGGCATCGATAAAACAAAAAAAGAGGATTAATGAACTCTATAAGAATAATAAAATTACTAATGATGAAATTCAAGAAATATTTGATATATTGGAGGATACTGGCGCTTTAGAGTACGCAAAGAATACAGCAAATGAATTTGAGGTAAAAGCATTAAAAGAGTTATCTAAAACTAAAATAAATAATGAAGATTTGAATGATATCAAATTAATATCAAATTTCCTGGTGAAAAGAGATTATTAACCCCAGCATATTACATTATCGCTATCTAACGCTAAATCTATGAGCGTAGCTGCGCCGGTTATCCGAGCTGGTTTAACTAAATCGCCTTCTTTAATTCCTTTTAATTCTGCGGTAGCAGAACATATTTGGATATCAACACCTGCCTCAATAGCTTCTTGTAAACGTTGTTTTAAAGTAGGGATTCCCTTTTTTACTTTCTCATTTTCAACGGCCCCTGCAACCATTATATCCGCTCCTTCTTGAACACAATATAAAACAGTATCAACGTCCATAGTAGCACTAATTGCAGAAAACATTAGTGCACCCCTAGTGATTCCAGGTTGATTGAATCCAGTTTTAAGAAGAAATGTAAGTTTATTATCTGTCATATTCCATTTTTTTAGATTCGAAGTTTAAATAGTTTTTTGAAGCTAAGATTATTTCTAAAGGTCAGTAGTATTCTAGAGGGATTCTGACATTAATATAAAAAAATTAATGCCAAGTGGTCATATCTAAAATACCTCTTTTTTTTGCAAGATCTGTGCAATATTTGAATGAGATTAAAGATAAGATTAAAAAACCAATTCCAAACATTAATAAATTTCTAAAGATATGTAAATCGGTTATTCCATTTAAGGATGAATCTCCAAATCCTAGTAAAGATCTCCGAGTCGCTTCAAGCCAGTAAGTCATGGGTAGTAATTTAGAAAATGATTGCCCCCAACTTGGTAAAACTGAAAGGGGAAAAATAACACCGCAAAAAAGATAAAATACTCCAGCAAGGCTTTCACCGATATAAAAGTTATGTCTTACAAGTAGTAACGAAATACCTGCCATAATTATTCCAAAGGCAGCAATTCCAATTATTCCTAATATGAAGGATAATAAAAAAAATAAAGGTTTCTCAAAAATAATTTTAACGTCTAAGAATAAAGCTCCGAAAAGTAGAGTGATTAAAACTGCAAATGTTGTTATGATTGTTTTACTAAATGCTCTTCCCAAAAGATAAAAATAGATATTTGAAGGTGCCATGAAGATGTATTTTAACACTTTATAATGTTCTCTATCCTCTTGAATTACCCATGAGACGCCAAAAAGGACATTGAAGATATACATATAAAATACACTCCCTACAAACATCAAAGCGAATAAGTCTTCTGGAGCATCAATAAACCAATACATAAGAACTACAAGAAATATGCCAGCTATAGGTCTAGCAATAGAATATAGAGCAAATAAGAATGGATTCGCCCAATTACTTTCCATTTCCCATCCAAGCCAAGCAGAAGATTTAAAAGTTTTGATTATTGACATATTAATCACAAGTATTTAAGAGTTAATCTCCCTTCTTTTTTAGCTAGATTTTCCATATAATCAAGAGATTTTATAGCTAAATAAAAAAATAAAACGCTTAATACTCCCAAAGCTAGTAATTCTATTTTCAATGGCATAAGAGCCCATTCTTGAGCAAAATTTCCTCCAATAAGTTGATTCATTGAGTCTAGTCCAAGACTTAAGGGAATAATTGAGGCTATAAAAGCAATGTGAAACCCTAAAAATTTAATCGGAAAATAAAATCCAGATAATAAAAATATTGGTTCTTGCAAAAGATTAGTAACATGCCAAGATCCTCGCCCATACATTAAAAAAAGGGATGCGAATAGCATCCCTAAACCATACAATGCAATCATGGTTAATACGAATGTCACAATTAAGAGTAAAGGGGACTGTAAAGTAAAAGAAATTTTGAATATAAATGCCCCAAGAAAAATGGTGGCAATAGCTCTTATAGTAGTACTAAACATCCCGCCTAAGGCCATTCCTAGGAGGATTGACGTCCTGGAGATGGGTGCCATAAAAAAAAGGTCGAGATTACCTTGTTCCTTTTCCCAATAAAATGTATTACCCATGCCCCATAAAACATTCATCCAAAATGCTAAAGTTGCACCCCCTATAATCACTCTAGTTAAGAGAGAATTAAGTATTTCAGGATCTGCAGTTGCTTTGTAAACGTAGATGTATGCGGAAATACCTAAGAGTGGAAGAAATACAGTGAAAAAAATCCAACTTAGCTCTCTATTTGTACCCGCAATTCTAACATATGCTCTTGCATAAATAGCCCTCAAATTTCTTTCAAAATTATTCATTAATATTTTTCCCTACAAGTTGAATAAAAATATCTTCAAGTTTTGACTCAGATTTATGTAGTGATTTAATTTTAACACCTTTTTTTGATAATTCAGAGATTATATCAGATATAGTTGATTCATCTTTTAAAAAAAATCTCAAGTTAGATATTTTTTTTTCATGATTATCAACTTTAGAAAACTTATATTTAAAGGATAAATTTTTTATGATGTCTGTCTCGAGTTCAAGAATAGTTTCATTCTTCAACATTTGTTTTAGATTTGAAGGTGTATCCAATGCTAAAATCTTTCCTTCATCAATAATTGCAACTCTATCGCATATTTCTTCAGCTTCAACCATATTATGCGTTGTAAGTAATATCGTTTTTCTATTATTTTTCATCCATTTCAATAAGTAATCTCTTATTGTCCTACCAGAATTTACATCCACACCAACAGTAGGTTCATCTAAAAATAATACATCAGGATCTGTTACTAACCCTCTACACAGATTCATTTTTTGTCTCTCTCCTGTAGAAATTTTATGTATTCTGGTATGTGCTCTTTTTGTAAGGCCAAGAAGTTCAAGGAGCTCATCTATCCTTTTCTTAGCTAATCTGGATTCTATACCATAAAGTTGTGAAAAAAGCCAGATATTTTCTCGAACTGTAAGGATTCCATATCCTGAAGTTTCTTCCCCAGCAACCATGTTGATTTTACCTCTAATTTTTTCAGGTTCCTTAACTACATTAATTCCAGATACAAAAGCTTCTCCTGATGTTGGATACAGAAGTGTGCAAAGGATTTTTATTAAAGTAGTTTTTCCAGATCCATTTGAACCTAATAAGCCAAAAAGTTCACCAGTCTTTATCTGAAGGTTTATACCATCTAAAGCCTTAACAGTCTCTTTTCCAGTTTCAAAATATCGAATAAGATTTTTAATTTCAATTGCAATGGATGGCATAGCATTAAACTCTATTAATAACTTAAAAAAATAATAATAAACTCCACACATAAACTTATGTCATAATTTTATGTAATTAATATAGATTCATCTGTAAAAACTAAAAAAAATAACATAAGGTATAAATATTAAGTTAATAATTTATTTTCTTAGCGAAAAAATAATGGGAGAAATGAGATGGTAATGAATGCAAGAGAGAGATTTTTAAAAGCTTTAGCCATGGAAGAAGTTGATCGTCCTTCAGTTACTTGTGCAAATCAAACAGTTGCAGTTGAACAAATGGAAAAAATAGGTGTATTTTGGCCTGAAGGGCATAAAGACCCTGAAAAGATGGCTATACTCGCAGCTGCTGCTTGGGAACAAGCAGGATTAGAAGGTATGGGGGTCCCTTTTTGCCAAACTGTCGAAGCAGAGATTTTAGGATGTCAATTAAAATGGGAAAATAAGAAAAATTCCATACCCAGTGTTCCTTTTAGAGGCTATGCTAGTCCTGAAGATGTAGAGATTCCTGAGAATATACTAGAAAAAGGAAGAATGCCGGTAGTATTAAAGGCCTTAGAGATTCTCAAGAAAAAATATGATAATGAAGTGCCAATTATGGGACATGTAAATGGTCCTTTTTCATTGGCTGCACATTTGGCGGACCCAAGTAACATATTGAGATTGATAATAAAATCTCCAGAAACTGTGCATGAATTTTCTAAGATTGCGACAGATATAATTGCTGAATATGCAAATGCAATGTTTGACCATGGCGCAGATGTTGTAGTTGTCGAAGATATGGTAGCATCTGTTGATCTTTTAGGTCCAGATTTCTATGTGAAATTTGCTGCACCGTATGATAAAGAACTTATTTCAAAATTAAAAGGACCTAATGTGTTGCATATATGTGGAGATGCAGACCCTATAATTGACGAAATGATTAAAACTGGAACTGATTGTATTAGTATTGATAGTAAATCTAATATTGAAAATGCAGTTATAAAAAGCAAAGGCCGCGCATCAGTATTGGGTAACGTGGATGCAGTAACTAACCTACTACGAGGATCTGATGAGGATGTAAGGAATGATACATTATCAGTGATGAAAGCAGGTGTAAAATTAGTGGCTCCATCATGTTCAATATCTCCCTTAACTCCTACAAAAAACATAAAAGTTATGGTAGATACTGTTACGGGTAAAACAGCATAATTTTAAAAAACTTTTAGGGAATAAATATGGAAGGACAGTCCAAATCGTTTCAAAAGAAGCTAGGTCTAGGTGTAGATACTGGGGGGACATACACTGATACTGTTATTGTTAATCTAGAAAAAAATAATCCACTTGCTAAAGCAAAAGCTTTGACAACTAGAGAAGATCTAGCTATAGGCATTTCTAACTCTATTGATAAACTAGATTCTAACCTTTTATCTAAAATCTCATTGGTGTCTATATCAACAACACTTGCAACTAACTCTATTGTTGAAGGGAAGGGAGGAAGAGTTGGATTAATTGTAGTTGGACATGAAACATATCCTGATTTACCTGTAGATGAATATATCGAAATTGATGGTGGACACAAGTTAGGGGGAGAAGAACTAAAAAAACTTGATGTAGAAAAAGCTAAATCATTTATAAATGAAATAAAAGACAAAGTTGATGCCTTTGCCATTTCAAGTTATCTTAGCATTAGAAATCCTGAGCATGAAATTATTCTAACAAGGATGGTAAACAAGTTAGCATCTCTTCCTGTTGTATCAGGACATGAACTTTCATCGGAATTAGGATTTTATGAGAGAACAACAACTGCAGTACTAAATGCTAAACTAATCCCCATTATTTCTGAATTAATAAAATCATTAAACAAGGTATTTCATGCAAAGAAGATTCAAGCACCAATTATGGTAGTAAGGGGTGATGGATCTTTGATGGGGGAGGCAATATCTGCAGAAAGACCTATAGAAACAATATTATCAGGACCAGCTGCTAGTGTAATTGGAGCACAATTTTTAACAAATGAGAAAGATGCCTTAGTAATAGATGTTGGGGGAACTACAACAGATATCGCAATTCTGAGGGAAGGGAGGCCACATCTCAATTCTAAAGGTGCAACAATAGGGGGATGGAAAACTAGGGTTAAGGCTATTGACATTTTGACCTCAGGGGTAGGGGGTGACAGTAGGATAATAGTAGAAAATCGAAAAGTAAAATTAAGCCCTCGACGTGTTATACCCCTCTGTATCGCTTCGGAGTTATATCCTACTTTTTTCGATAAATTAAAAAATATGAAAAAGCGAAAAACGATTCTTCCGCCCCCTTATGTAGATCCCAGAAAAAAAGGACTAATTCAAACCACCGATTTCCTTGTAGCAATGAAAAAGGTGAGTGGATTAAAAATATTATCAAAAGAGGATAAATTAATAAAAATTTTGAAAAAAGGACCCCATTCACTCTATGAGGCTTATGATTTACTTGGGATAAATCCCTATGCATTTGACTTAGAAAAATTATTTGAATTAAATATTATTAATCAGATTGGTCTTACTCCAACAGATTTACTTCATCATGAAGGGTCATACACTGAATATGATGAAAAAGCTGCGGAGATGGGTGTTGAAATACAATCAAGGCGGATAGGATATGCAAGCAACAGATTCATAAAGGAAGCAAAAAATGCAGTTACAAACAAGATAACCCGAGAAATTCTATCTAAATTAATTTACGAACAAATTGGGAAATCTGATATTACTTACTGTAAGATCTGTCAATACCTACTTAACAATATGATAGAATCAAAAGGTAGGGATGATATAGAATGCAATTTAGATTTAAAGAAAAAAATTATAGGAATTGGAGCTCCTGCGGAAGCTTATTTACCCAAAGTTGCTAAACTTTTAAATACTGAATTGATTGTACCGCAACATGCAGAAGTTGGAAATGCTATTGGAGCAATTACTGGGAGCATTTTTGAAACCATAGAAATTTTGATAAAACCCAAACCTGGTTTTGCTGATATTGAAGATCCTCCTTGTATCTTACATTCATCATTTGAAAGAAAAGAATTTAATTCTTTAGCCGAAGCTGTCGAACATTCAATAAATTTTTACAGTAAGGAGTGTAAAAATAGAGCTATTCAAAGTGGGGCCCATATATTAGAAATAAAAAAGGAACGTGAAGATCAATACGCTCATGCTCAAGCTGGATATGGCAAAGGTATACTCCTGGAAACTAGATTAAAAATTGTTGCAATAGGAAAACCAAGATTGTTTACAAAAGAAGATTAAAGATGCGGTATAAAATAGCTTTAGATTTAGGTACAAGTGGAGAGAGAGCACAGGCACTAGATGAAAGGGGGAATGTAATATCCACTGCAATAACTCTAAGGCATCCATTGCCAGGTGCTAATATAATGGATCAATTGCACTTTACAATAGAAAATGGATTCGACGTATCGCCAGCACTAATAAATCAGACCGTAAATAAACTTTTAAGTTCATTGCAAATCGATCTAAACAAGGTTGATACCATTGCTGCATGTGGCAACCCAATACAAATATCACTATTTGAAGGTATTGAAATAAGGGACTTAGCTTATGCAGGAGATAATATGCTTAAAAAATTAAAAATAAATGTTCCAAATCGAAATGCCAAAGTCATTGAAGCGGAAGAACTTAATCTAAATGTTAATTCTAAGGCGGAAGTAATTATTCCTCCGACTGTTAGACATGAAATCGGAGCTGACGCTTTAGCTATGCTGATGAGATCTGGCATATTAGATGAAGAGGGAATTTCATTAGTTACTGATTATGGAACTAACGCTGAGATGAGCCTCGTTTTTGAGGGAGAAGTTTATACTGGTTCTGCTGCATCTGGTCCAGCTATCGAGGGACAGCATATTAAATGTGGAATGTTAGCTTCTCCAGGAGCAATTTGTGATGTTGATACTGATTGGAGAAATTACGTTCTTAATGGGAAGTTAGAAAAGAAGGCAGGTCAAATAGTTAATCCTAAAACCGGTGAGATAATTGATGATAGTGATATAATATCTAAAGGGATAACCGGAACAGGAGTAATTGCCGCAATAGCAGTTGGTATAGAGAAAGGTTTGATAAATCCGCCCCAAATTCTAACCCCTGATAAAAAACTTAGGTTACAAGGTGGGGCATATTTCAAAGAAAAAGATTTGATTGAAGCTTTGACTGCTACCGCTGCAATAGCTGCAGGTCATAGAACCCTTTTTGAGGAAGCTGGAGTAAATATTAATGAATTAAAGTCAGTATATATGGCTGGAGCTACAGGAACGTATGTTGATCCCTTAAAGGCACAAAAAGTTAATCTAATCCCACCTGTTATGGATAAAGTAGTGCAAGTTGGAAATACCTCGCTGTCTATGGCTATTGAATTAGTAAAAGATATTAATGTACTTGATGAAATGCAACAATTTGCAGATTCCTTACGATCCAAGCATATTATGTTTGCAAAATCGGAAACATTTAAATTTTCCTTTGTAAGTGAACTTGGTTTATGGACAGAAGGGATGCCAAGAGACGCTTATAATAAATATCTTATTCAATATGGTTTACAACCGGTTCCAGAAATAAAAAAACCTAAGAAAATTGTTAGAAAAGCTAAGAGTGACATACCTGACCTCGGAAATAAAGGACTAACTACTGTTGCAAATATTGGAGTAAAATTAATAGGAATTTTCGAAGGTTGTACATCCTGTTTAAAATGTGTGAAGGAATGTCCAGAAAATGCCTTAACAGAAGTAGAAGATAAAGAGAGAAAAAGACTTGTTATCCTTTCGGAACTATGCAATGGAACTGCATGTAAAAGATGCGAAAAGGTATGTCCAAACAAAGTTTTTAAATTTAACGACCTAACCTTGGAGGCTTTATGCTAAATTTTTTAACTTGCTCAAGTATGAGTCCTGCAGGTAGGATAGTCCGTGCTGCTTTACGTAATATTTCTGAAACTGAAAAGATACGACAATTCCCTCTAACTCCATTAATTGCTGGTTACAAAGAATTTGAAGAGATTTTAAAAAACAATGATTTATTAGTAGTAGATGGATGCGAGAATTGTTGCTCTGCACGATTTTTAGATTCTAAAAATATAAACCCAAGAGTTAAAACATTTATTGATAAGTACCCCAGAGTTACTGATGCTAACATTAAAAAGGTCGAATCTTGTATAAAAAAAGCAATAATTGAATTAAAATCATGAAAATAGGTGTTATAACATGTGGTGCCCTCGGAGAACGAGGAATTATTCTTGAAAATGCTATACAGAAGTTAATGGATAACCATGGCCAGGAAATTATTTCTTTTTCAGCTACCATAACTGGTACCACCCCCAAGTTATTGTCAATGACTGGTATAACCTCAAGTAACTTGATATCTGTTAATTCCTGTAATAAGAGGTGCTCAGATCTGATATTAAAAGGAGAAGGGTTAAAGCCTACTCAATCTATCAATATGGATGAAATCCTAGACCAAGATTTACGAGGATGTGAAACGGAGACTTTTGTATATAAAAGAATAAATAATGAGTCATTTGAGAAATTTGAGAAATTGCTTGACGACACTTTTGAGGATGTTAAAAAGGATGTATTATAAAGTCTGTGATTATTGTAATCAAAATATGAACCTTGAAAAAAAAGGAAATGATGAATATTGGACATGTGACGTTTGTGAATATACCTTATTTATAAAGAAACAAAAGCTTTAATTTATATGTTGTATATTAAAAAGGATTAGTGGGTATACAATCTAAATTTTAAAATCGGTTACCGCATCTTTAAGAGCTAACATATTTTTAATAGGAGTGTCAAAAGGAATTTCACAACCTGTTGAAAGAATGAAACCTCCCTCCCTATCCCTACTACTCCTAATACAGTTCATAGCTTCATTGTAAGTGTCTTTATAAGTGCCATTAAACATATTATTAGCATGATCAACATTTCCCATTAAACACACATCTTTAATCATTGATATGCAAAATCTCTTAGAACAAGCCCCTATTTTACTATGGAATTTATGACAATCCCATTTGTATTTTTCCATTATCGCAGCAGGATCCCCCATATAAAAGCTATAAACGTCGGGATGGAGGGATACATCCTGATCTATAAAAGGCATAGCTGAACTGTTGTAAAGAATTGAATATCCCCCTAATTTATTGATCTTTTTTAAAATTGGATTGTTATAGCCCTTGATGAACTCTTCTGCAGATGGAGGTGAAAAAACATCTGCCCCAGATCCACTATTTTCAATCATAATTCCATGCGCCCCATTTTCCATCATGGATGCAACATAATTTTCACATAATTTAGAAGTCTTATTTAAAATTTTGTGAACAAATTTAGGCTCTCTTATCGTATCCATAAGAATATTCTCAAACCCTCGAATCTCAGTTGCTATTACTGCTGGGGACGAAAGAAAACCGATTATGGGATTAGTTTCGCCAACTTCAGTGTTCAAAAGTTTTAAGCTATCAAGAACAAGAGGCATCCTGCCATTTCTCTCAGGAATAGGGATTGATAATTCATCAATATCTCCGGGGGTATTTATGATATGTCCCTTAGATATGGGATAATTATCTTCTTTAATATCAAGTTGGGAACCAAAGGCTTCAGCTTCAACATTCAGACAACCCCAAGGTACATTAACATTATCATGCCCAAACATCTCTAGAGCTTTCAATTGTGCTTTTGCCATCCCCTTCGATGAATAATAGACTTCCTTAAAACTCATATTTAATTCGGAAAGGACAGTATTAGCCGCTCCAAAAAAAAGATAACCTAATGGAACTCTATCAAGTTCTTCGTTATTGATAGCAGCTTGAAATCTATTTTTTGCATTCATGGTTCTTCATACGCTCATATGCATTTTTTAAATAATCTGTTGTCCCTTCAATAGAATCAACCTTAAGATCAAACGCATCTGCGAATTCCTTTGATCGTAAATGGTCGATATCCTTAGTCCCAGTAGATGTATCAATATAAAGTACTTTGGTATAGTTTTTGAAAAGCATTTTAGCGATGTCCATAGGCTCAATTCCTGGATGGGTGTCTTTAACGGTATCCAATCTTAGTTCTTTAATAACAGTGTCTTCGTAACCTCTTTCACACCAACCATGAGTCATGAACCAAGTACCGGCCTCTTTTGATTTTTGTTCAGCATATCCCTTAGGGGTTAAAAATACTCCAATACAATCTGGAGCATCCGGCATGAAAACTGGTATGTCAACTTTATCTTCTATACCTTCTAGAACCTGACAATACCCGTATCCTAAGAAAATACAATCGACCGAATTTTTCATTGCGTTTATCTTATCAATTACTGCAGATAATAAATCATCAGAATTTACATGTAGCCCAAAATCCAAGAATTCAATTTTTTTGACTTCATGGTCATCTTTAATTAAGCTCTTTATCTCTTCTTCCATTATTTTACAAGCGATGACTCCGATTTTCATAATTTAGGGCCCAAATTTCCATCCTAATTGATTGTAATAATATTTTAAAAATGTAGACATATGTGTAGAAAGTGCACGCTCTTGATATTTATTCGTAATTACAGGTTTCCCAATTTTTACAATGGTTAAATCTTTAATTTTAAATTCAGTATCACATTTGGGACACCTTACTAATGGACAATTTCTAGCTGAATCTCTACAGCCTAAACATGATGTAGCTCTTGCATATACTATCGAAAAAACAAAATCGCATACGGGACATTTTAACCGTCGGACAGATCGTACAGTTTGATTTGAAAACCCTCGCTGCTTCATAGCCATCTCAAAACCGTCATCCATTTTAATTCACCAACATTATTCTTGATATTAAACGATGTTTTACTTGCATAAATAATATTACCCAATTATATGTATGAGCCGATTTTTACAATTCTTTTTTCATTTTTCATATTTAAAACCTAGATTTGTTTCTGTGCATACTTCCTCAATTGCTATTTTACTTTCTTCAGCAACAGCAGAATCCCAAATACCGTGAACAATTACATTGAGTGTTAATTTAATTATTTTAATATCATTTATTTCATCGATATCTCCAATAATATTTGCCTCTTCATTGAATTGGACTAGACTAGCCCCAATATGACCTGCTGATGTTTCCAAGTGTATTTTGATATGTCCTATTAAATCAGCTCCTTGAGCGAAACATTTCTCAGAAATTCGTAAAAGTAATTGGTTTACGAAATATAAAATTTGATTTTTGCTTCTTTGGTTATTGGATTGAAATACAAGTTTAATCCCAAATTTTCCTAGCCCATCAATCTCCCTATGGGCCTCTTTATCTCTAATATTAGTCAAAGGTTTAATTCTCATTTCAATGTCCATTTAAAATTTCTTCAATGATTTCCGATAAACCATCTCCAGTTTTAGCTGATATCCTAATAATTCTAGACTGAGGATTTAAATTTTTCACAAATTTTTCAGTACTAGTTATAAGGTCTTCATTAGAAATATCTATTTTATTAATCCCAATGATATCGGCTTCTTTAATCTGTTTCTCTACTAATCTCTTCACAGCTTTTAATAATAGTTCAATTCTAGAAGAATCTACAATTGTTAGAATAGGGGCATGTTGAACCTTAATAAGTGCCCCAGATTTAATAGATTTAATAGAGTCTGCTACATCTTTCACAATATTAGGTGCTGCAACCCCTGTAGGTTCTACTATAACAATATCAGGATTAAAAGAGTCATGAAGAATAGAAAGGGTTTCGATAAAACTCCCTGAAACTTGACAACATATACATCCACTTGCAATTTCTTTGGCGTCAAGCCCATAGTCTTCAATTATCTTACCGTCTACTGCAACTTCACCAATATCATTGACTATAATAGCTATACGCTCTCCTCTATTAGTCAACTCTTTTGCAATTTTAATGAGTGCAGTGGTTTTACCACTCCCAAGAAATCCAGCAATTTGAAAAATCTTCATAATAACTCACATTTAATATCTTATCTCATCATTGTAAACCAGCTTACATATAGCATTTATGCCTTCCCCTGTTTTTGTTGAAACATGAAATAACTTTGAATTTGGATTAAAATTCTTTACAATCGTTTCAGCTTCATCTATCATTTCTTTTGAAGCTAGATCAATTTTATTTAATACGACATAATCTGATTCAAGAATCCCATTTTTTAACAATTTCCTCATAGATCGTAACATAAGTTCAATTCTTGAACAATCTACTACATTAATAATTGGGGCATAAGTGAAGTATATATCTAATGCTTCTGATACAACTGTAACTTGATTCTTTAATATCCAGGAGCGTCCTATCCCTGTGAGTTCTATAAATAAAAAATCGAGATTCTCATTGTGACAAATTTCAATTAGAATGTCTCGAAATGCTGTTTGAACAGGAGGTAATGCAAGAGTAGATAAACTTTCTTGAGGGATATATCGTACATAGAGATCCTGATTGATTTGTTCCTCTCCATGATTATTTAAAATAACCCCAATGTGGTGATTCTTGTCTTTATTTATTATTCCAGATACATAATTTATTAAACTTGTTTTGCCACTTCCCAGTAATCCTGAAGTTAATACTATCTTCAATAGTTCTAACTCCTTTTTCCTAATATACCTTCATTGAGGATATTTTCAATATTATTTAATCCATCCCTAGTTTTACAAGAACTGTATAAGATATTAGCGTTATTTTTGCAATTAATTATTATTTTCTTAGAAGAGTTCAATTCTTTAGCTGAAGCTTTATCGATTTTATTAAAAACAATATAATCTGCACATCTGATACCATCTTCAATAAGAATTTTAAAATTTTCACTATAAAATTCAAAATTACTAGGGTCTACAATATTAAGAAATGGAGAGAAAGTAAATTTTTCCCCAACCTCTTTTTCAGCATATTCAAAAGCTGAATCAAACGTGTTTGGTAAGGTCATACCTGAAGGTTCGATTATGATTATATCTACTCCCTGATTAGTATAAAGATCAACTAACATTTTCCCCAAATGAATTGGAGTTTGACAAGGTAAGCAACCTTTAGGAAGTTCTTTTAATGGAAAATTGCCATGTTTTAAATCCACTTCCCCTTCGTCGGATAGTATAAACCCTGGTTTTTTATGGTAGGTACTTTTAAGTTTTTTAGTGATTAAATTAATTATACTAGTTTTCCCTGCACCTGCCATCCCATAAAAAAGTAATAATTTCATGGGTCTACCTGAATCTAATACTTAACTCTTCTAACATGTAAGAATTATCTTACCGTTTCTAGATGTGGATATAACTGTCTTTAAACCAGATCAGCCGGTTTATGCTGAACATTTTCGCCTTGATCCCTCTTTTGATATCTGTAATCATATCCATCAGGGTAAGCTTCGAAAGGAAGTTTGCCTCCTTTATTGCACTGATCAATTATTGAATTGAAATCATGTGCTTCAATAGCTTCGAATTTACAGTATGTTTTGCCCCCATTGGGGTTACAGATATTCATTGACGAATCAAAAACTTCATATTTCCAGTTTTCCATCTTATCTAATTCTTTTATTAAATCTTCCCATTTCATATTTTCATTTCCTCCCTGTTTTTCTTTATATATCGGACCGCTCCAAACAACTCCATTTCAGGGGTATTAACATAAGAGTCTATAGAATTTAGATTTTGTCCTTTTCCTTTACCGTATTTAATTGCCCAATTTCGTATAGTAATGTGTGATACATCAATATGGTAGAATGCCAATAGATGTTGCTTGATACTACGTAAAGTAAGTTTTTTATTAAATAAGTCAATAGCTACCATAATTATTTTTGGATCAAATCGCATTCTACTAAATCCATCATCAGGAGTGAACCATGCATTATCGTATGCACAGTAATACCGTTGCTTAATGCTAAATTTATTATAACGACGTCCATTCTTGGAAACATGACTAGTTTTATTACATTTTGGACAAATTTGAGGAGTTTCCATAACTCTATCCTTGCATTGCATCCTTTACAGTGATAACAGCTGCTTCAGCATCTGTGGCATATAGGTCTGCTCCAATTTCATTAGCAAAGGGCTTTGATGTAGGAGCTCCTCCAACAATTACCTTCACTTTATCTTTTAAGCCTTCTTCTTTCAATCCTTCGACCACCCTTTTCATGCTTTCTAAAGTTGGGGTCATTAATGTGCTAAGAGCAACCATTGATGCATTAGTCTCCTTAGCTTTAGCAATAACATCTTCAACAGGTGCATCTCTCCCCATGTCGATGGTATTATATCCTGCTGCTGTAAGCATTGTTTTAACTATATTTTTTCCAATATCATGAACGTCACCTTCAACAGTACAGATAACTATATTTTTACTGTCTGATGTTTTATCTACTGCTATATGTGGTGTTAAAAGATCAAGACCACCGTACATAGCATCTGCTGCTAATATAACCTGTGGTAAAAAATATATTTTTTTAATCCATTTTTGAGTAACTTCATCCATGCCTTTAATTAAACCATTGTTAATGGCATCTAGAGGCCCCATTCCAGTATCTAATGCTTTCTTAGCACTTTCAATAGCCAGGGCTTTATTACCAGTATCGACACTTTTTGCTAAGTTAGCTAAAATATCGTCCGATTCTCCCATTTAATCATCTCCTGTGTTTATTAGTTTGTATGAAATGTTGTATTATTACTATAAAAAGTTTATCTTATTTTATCGGGATAGACTACTTATTTTACAACAAACGAAACACAATTTTGAAAAAAAGATTAGATTTTATAATCAAAGGTTGATTTTATAATCAAAGATTTATACTTGGTTTTAATAAGATATAATTATCATGGATTATTCTGAACTAGTTGAAGTATACTGTAATTTGGAATCAAATCCCAGTAGACTTGAAAAAACACGGATTATTGCTGAATTATTAACTAAAACTCCTAGGAAGGATCTGGGTATTGTTCCTATATTAATAATGGGTAGAATATTTCCAGATGGATCCCCTCAAGAACTAGGAGTCGGCACTGGAATATTGTATGAAACAATTTTATTTGCTACAGGTATGAATGAAGGTAAGTTCAATAAATTAATAAAAGAAGAAGGCGACGTGGGTGAAGCAACCAAGAAAAGTTTTATTTTAAAAAAACAGACGGTTTTATCAACAGAAATTCTCACAATTCGTAAAGTGTCTGACAATTTTGAAAAAATTGCTAGAATTAGCGGTAAAAGAGCGCAAAGTCGAAAAATTAAGTTATTATCTGAATTATTAAGTAACGCTACTCCTCTTGAAGCAAAATATCTTATAAGAACTATTTTAGGAGAGCTTAGAGCAGGGGTTGCTGAGGGTATTGTTAAAGATGCAATAGCTAAATCATTTGACATTGTACCATCTGTTGTTGAGAGAGCTTATATGATAACAAATGACTTGGGGAAGGTAGCAATTATTGCGATGGAAGAAGGAGAAAAAGGATTGAAACAATTAAATGTTGTTGTTGGTGTTCCATTGAAGGCTATGTTAGCGAAGATTTGCCCATCAATTGAGGATGGATTAAAAGGTATAAATAAAGCTATATTAGAGATTAAGTATGATGGAGCTAGAATTCAAATTCACAAAAAAGGAGATAAAATAAAAATTTATTCTCGAAGACTAGAAGACGTTACTCGTGCCCTACCTGATATTGTGGAACTTACAAAAAAGGCGGTAACTTCAAGAGACGCAATAATAGAAGGCGAGGCTGTAGCAGTTGATTCAATAACACATAAACCTAAGGCATTTCAGGATCTATTGAGGCGCTTCCGTAGAAAGTACTCTGTTAAAAAAATGACGGAAGAGATCCCATTTGAAACTTATGTTTTTGACATATTATTTGTTGATGGGGAAACTTTAATAGATTTTCCTTTTGAAGAACGAAGAAGATTACTTGAAACTATTATAAATCCTATTAGCAAAAAGTTTGAGATTGCAAATCAATTGATCACCAAAGATCCATTCGAAGCTGAATCTTTTTATCAAAATGCCTTAGAAGTTGGACATGAGGGGGTAATGATAAAAAATAAAGATGCACCTTACATTCCGGGGAAGAGAGTTGGTACGATGTATAAGATAAAGCCAATTATGGAAACACTTGACTTAGTTGTAACCGGTGCGAAGTGGGGAACTGGTAAAAGAACTGGATGGATGAGTTCATATATGTTAGCTACAAAAGATTCAAAATCTGGACAATTCCTATCTATCGGGAGAGTGGGTACCGGAGTTACAGATCAGCAACTAGAAGAGTTTACTTTAAAATTGAAACCATTAATCGTTGGAGAAGAAGGTATAATTGTTAAAATTAAGCCAGAATTTGTAGTAGAAGTTGCCTTCCAGGAAATACAAAAATCAACTAAGTATAATAGTGGATACGCTCTTAGATTTCCTCGTGTAGTTAGAGCTAGATATGATAAATCCCAGTTAGATGCGGATGATATGGCTAAAGTAAGTTCATTATATAAACTACAAAAAATGAATTCATAGACCAAGTTTCTGGATTTAAAAAATGATAATTGCTTTAACTGGAACACCAGGTACGGGAAAAACAACTATTTCAAAAATACTCTCAAAAAAATTAAATTTTAGATATATCTCACTAACTGATATTATCACGCCAGAAATAATAGAATACCATGATAAGGTAAGAAAGTGCTATGAGATAGATGTAGGTAAGCTCCGGGTCATAGTCAAAGAAAAACTACAGAATAATACAATAATTGAAGGTCATTTTTCACATTTACTTAAACTTAGCAATATAATTATAATATTAAGAACTGATCCTAATATTCTAAAAAAACGTCTAAAAAAGAGGGGTTACGATGACGATAAGATAAAAGAGAATTTAGAAGTTGAAGCGTTAGATGTTTGTCTTATTGAGAGTTTGGAATATGATTCTAACGTTTATGAAATAGATACCTCAATAAAATCCAAAAATGTTGTTGGGATGGATATTGAACTAATCTTAAACGGTAAAGGAGAAGAATTTAAACCAGGAAAAATTAGCTGGAGTGAAGATTTTTTTAAAAAATATCCTCCAAATAAACTTAAACACAAGAAGAAAATTAGGAAGAAACGTAAAATCTATTTATAGAATCTTAGAACAAAACTGAGATAAAAAAAAGTTCAGCGTAAATTACTAAGAAGGTAGAAAAAAATTGCAAGCCCAAAACCAAAGTATATTGCCCCTTCAAGGCCAATTTTTTTTAGGATTTTTGAAGATTCTAAAACATCTGAGATTTTAGTAAGAAATCCCCCTTTCTTTGCCAATTTTAAACCACCCATGTATTTTGAATTGATTATTATTCTATCAATATAATATATTATAACTATATAAATTTGCACATTGTTATATTTTCTAGTTTAAGAGAAATATTAGTGGTATTTTATGTTTATTTTCATTAATAAAATACAGTTATTTAATCAACGATGATAAAATTATTCAGTCTAACTCAGATTTTTTACTATCTAAATAATGATTCTTAAATTTAATACTATTTCTTATTATTTGGAGTAGTTTCCTCCCATTGTTCAATATATTTAAGGAGCGGATTTTCATCAAGAGTTTTAGTTTCATTATCGGAATTAACAACAATATTATCAGGTTTTGATGAAGTAAGTTTAGTTGAATCGGCTCGATTCGGAGGTTTAGGTTCCTCCCATTGGTCTATAAAGTCAAGTAACTGATTTTTTTTCATACTTAAATTCCCCTCATTTTTTTCGGGAGGATATATTTTAGATTTGGTTTGTTTAGGTAAAGGCCTTCTTAACCTATTCATAGGACCCAAAGAACTTTTATTTTTTGATTTTAACAAAAGAGTTCTAGTAACAAAATAAATTGTGAAAGATAAAAGTAACAAAATAAATGAAAATCCCAAAATTCGAATTAATAGACTATCCATCTAAGTCTTAATTATTATTTATTGAATTATATTTTTTTCCATTAAATTTATATGAGAATCTGATATATATAAAAAAACAAGTGAACTAAATGAAAATACTAAAAACTATAGGAATTTTCAATATTATTATTGGAATTATAGCCTTTATAGCTCCTGTTAAATTTTATTCAATTGCTTCAAAATTATTCATTCCTGAAGTATCTCCACCATTCTCATTTGATGCAGTTCAAACTACAACATTCTTACTTTTTATACCTGGAATTATGTTAGTGATAAACGGGATAGCTCTGATAGCTATGGGTTACAAATTAGAGCATGTTCCAGAAATGAAGGCTTACTCAGAATCGGGAGATTATCTGGGGAAAGTTAAAGGTGTAGAAGTTGATTCTGGTGAATTGGAAAAAGTTGAAATTGAAGGAGAAGAAGTAGGAATATACCAAAAAGAAAATATGACCGCTGTTGATGATGTTGTCCTGATTAAGGAAGATGAAAAAAATATTAACGAAGATGTAAAACAACATGGAATAGTTGGAAAAGAAGTTTATGATGAAAGCGGGGTCTACTATGGAAAGATTGAATCTGTAACTTTAGATGAACAGGATAAATTACTTGAATTTATGACTATTAGAGGGAATACTAGAACAATTATTAATTCTTCTGAAATTAGTTCAAGCAATGGTGTGATTCTTGTGAATCGTGAATAAATTTTTTCCTTCTTTTAAGAACAGTTGTTACATACCCCTCTATCTTATCATCAATATCTTCTCTCATGTTTTGTACTTTTTCTATAATTTTATCAGAAATTAATATTTGACTTTCCCGCCTGTGATATTGGGGATTATTACTTTTATGCAATTTCTTATTACCTTTAAGAATATCAATATCAGAAAATGTTCCTAATAGGGTTCGATTTGCATATTTAACCTCCTCTTCTACTTTCAAACCATACCTATTTCCAAACATACTAAACAGAGGATACTTAGTAATAGCAGTTGCTCCAGCTAAAATAATAGGTCCAATATTAGGGAGTTGGTCAATCCATGTTCCCCCAATTATCTCCAGTTTAGGGAATCTAATTCTAAGTAAAGCAATGATTCCTGCTTGATATAGGGAGGCAGGTTGAGGAGTATTACTAAATGGTGTACCCTTTTGAGGATTAAGAGAATAAACTGTTATTCTATCCAAATCCATATTCTGGATAAACTCCAACAAATTTTCTATATGGATGGGTCCTTCTCCAAGGCCTAAAACTATTGTTGCAGCTTTTTTTAATCCTAGTTTATAACCTGAACTCAGAGATTGGATAGAATCCTCAATTGTTTTATTAGGACAGATACGATCCCTGATATTAGGATCTAATGTTTCAATAGATGCAACAATTCCTTCAATTTCATTATTGAATAATCCTAACTGCTTTTCAGTCAATACACCAACATTTAACCATACACCTTGCCCAGTAACATGACTAACCATCTGGGCAATTTCATGCAGTTCATTAATCTTGTGAGATCCATATCCAGTTGAAAGAAACTCAACCCGCCACCCGATTCTATTAAGTATTTCCACCTCTGCCAATATACTGGATAAACGTCTTCGTGCAATTGTTGAATCCTTTATTTTGTGCCTTTTTGATGCGAGATAACAGAAATTACAGTCCCCTTTGTCGCACCACCATGATAAAAAAATAGCTCTCTCAAGGGTTATTTTATCTCCGTGATATTTTAATGTTATTGAGTTTGATTTCTTTAATGTATCTAAAAACATGTCTGTGTTAGAAAAAATATTAAAATCCAATTTATCACCATGGAAGATTCAATAAATCATCTAGATTTCTATTTCTATTAGGAAAAAAACTATAATCTTTTATTATTATACGTTTTTCTAAATGGAGCAAATAATCTAAAAACCCACACCAATATACAACCATACCGTCTCCAATATCATTTAAATAACGATTATATTGCTTATTAATGTACCTATTATGTTCCTCTATATCTGCAAAAACTACTTTACTCTCTATCCACGATATTTTTTTCCCATCAATGTATAATTTTTCTTTGAGAATAAAATCAGGGGTACCTTTATCCTTATCCATTGCTTTTTCTGTAATAAAATCTAAATTCATGCTTTTCAACCAAGAATCAATAATATCTTCTCCTGCTTTAGATATCTTGAATTGAAGTTCATGCGCTCGAGGAGAATACAAAAAATCGTTATCAATTGCTTCAAGAACCTCACTAGTTATCCTACTACTCGAAGAGTTTTTTGGATCCTTTAGCAATTTCCTGACATGTTTTTTACTCATACCAGAAAATTGTAGGATTATAGAAACAATCAAAGAGGGTGGGAAATTATATTCTTCAGATAATTGAAGGAAAGTATCCCCATTTTCCCATTTTGAGTGTAGATCTAAAGCGTTCTCTTTTAAATTGTGAAAGTTTTTACGAGTGTTCCTAACTAACTTAAGACAAAGGATAGGCATTAATATTTTAAAACTAATACTTTTCTTCTGTGATAATCTATCTACATCATCTAGATTGTTTAATTGAAAATATAGTTCCTTGTAGGTATCTTCATCCATCTTTATTATTTATAAGATTATAATATTATATTACTTAATACAGATTCTCCAGTAAAAAAAATACAAATAGAAGGAAACTTTTTTATATTTACAGGGTAAATTATTCTTCCGGAGGTAAATATTATGTATTATGTAAATGGTCTAGAATATTTAGGAAGAGACGTAAAAATTAAAGGTAAGACCATGAGTGGTGTAGAAGCAAAAAGGTTCATTACTCTATGTAAATCCGATTCTCCTCCCTCTAAGGAAGAAGTAATCGAGGCCACGAAGAAAAATCCAAAGGTAAGAAAAGTTTGGGTTATGGAGATGAATGGAAATAAATGGCGTAAATGTATGGATGTGATTGATGTCTAAATTCCTTTTCCTTTTCTTATTTTAGATTCGATTTTATTTGATAAATCGAATATAGAGGAAAACACAGAAGATTTAGTGTAAGTATACAGTGCTTTACCTTCTCTGTCTGCAGTGATAACTGTTTTATCGTATGGAATAAATCCCAATACGGGAAATATTAGATTTTCTACGATAAACTTCTCATCATCTTTAATACTAGTTTTAGTTCCTACAGCATAAATTTCCTTAATACCAATTTCTTTTGAAAGATTATAAATTTGATTAGCAGTTTCTACAGCTTTTACAGTTGGCTCAGTTAATATTATCATGAGATCAAACCCTTTAGCCACGTTCCTACCAAGATGCTCAACTCCCGCTTCATTATCTAATATTAGCAATTCCTTTCTTCTCAAAACTAAATGTCGCATTAATGCCTTTAGAAATGAAGATTCTGAACATATACAACCATCTCCTCCTTTCTCAATAGTTCCCATTACTAGAAGTTGGATATTTTTATCTTTACTAGAGTATAATTCCGGTATATCATCTACCTTTGGATTTAGATGAAATATACCTGGAGCTATTACTGCCCGATCTTCAATAACATCCTTATAATGAAAAACAGGAGTTGGATTGTCTACTCCTAAAGCTGTGTGTAAATTCATTGATGGATCAGCATCGATAGCTATAATATTATATCCTTTCTGAGAGAAGATTCTAGTTAGGGTACCTGAAAAAGTGGTTTTTCCTACACCCCCCTTGCCTGATACAGCAATTTTCATACTATCCACGAATATTTTAACATCAAAAGAAAAAGAAGAATAGTTAAAAGTGATACTTATTGTTTAGATGGGTCAAACTAAAAACACGTCATTTTATAAATCATTCTCAACCCATATATCAGCATCCGGAGTATTTTCCTGCTTCCATATAGGCACATCACACTTGAGTTTATCAATACACCATTTACAAGCTTTAAAAGCATCTTCACGATGAATAGCACTTGAAATAATTAAAACAATATTTTCGTTTATACCTACCTCTCCGGTTCTATGAATAATCTGCAAATCGATAATATCAAAATTTGTCAAACTATTCTCTCTAAGTTCTATTAGTTTTTTTTCTGTCATCCCAGGGTAATGTTCATAAGTTAATTTCTTTACCTTCCTACCATGCGAAAAATCTCGCGCTACACCTAAAAAGGCTACAATTCCCCCTATCTTACTTGAGGATTTTTTCATCTTTTCAATTTCTTTACCAATATCAAAATCTGCTTCTTGAATTCTAACTTTATCTTCATTTCCACCTGAAACAGGGGGAAAAATTGCTACCTCTGAATTTGGATAAAGATAATCATCTAATGTTGCAATCTCGTGATTAATTGCTATTATTGGAGGTCCAGTTTTTAAGATTTTATTCAATTTAGGAATGTGAAGAGCCAATCTTTTTAACATCTCTTGAACTGTGATATGGTCAGAAATATCAAAATTGATTTCAGATTCCCCTAGCATTTCACGATAACTTGCGAAAAATTTTACTTTTACCATTAATATCACTCAATTGTAGCGTGTCTAGTTCGTAGATCATCCTCACTTTGACCAAGTTTTGCCATAAGTTCTGCTACAAGTCCATCTAGGAAAATGAGTACAGCAACTTCGAAGAGTGTGCCTAATGGAGCTAGAGAATAATGCTCTCCTTTTATTTGGCGTAAAAGGAAATTTTTGTCACCTATAAGCTTAGTCCTTCCCTTTACAACTACAAGTGAATCGGCAATTTTTCCAAGAGTTGAATTTGGAAAAGTTGTAATTAAAATAACCTTAGCATTTGCCCTCTTAGCTATCTCTGCTGCAGCGACAACAGAAGTTGTTTCTCCTGAGCCTGAGATTGTTATTAACAAATCATTCTTAGCAATTGCTGGAGTGATAATCTCTCCTATAACGTAAATATCAAATCCTAGATGCATAAGACGCATTGCAAATGCCTTAGCCACAAGCCCAGACCTTCCAGCACCATAAATAAATATTTTGTTAGATTCTTGCATGGAGGAAATAAATGTAACTATTTCTTTTTCATTTAATGATCTTGCAATATTACTGATATGTTTAGATATGCTGAGCATTGATTCTTTTAGGACTTCCATTTTTACCTCATTATAAAATTTATTTCATAAATAAATAGCCTGATTAAACTTTAATGTTTTTCGGGCATCGATAATAACAATTGCTACATGCCCCTCTTTTAGAAGGAATATCCTGTTCACCTCTTAAGGACTCCACAATATTAATCGCTTTTTTAACTTTAGTCCTCCCTCCATACAGTATCAATGTTATAACACTTGCTTGTTGTCCTATACTACCTGATCCTATTACGTAGGTCTGTACTCCTGAAAGAAGTTTAAATGACTCAATTTCAGTAATCACCTCTCCTGAAACAGGCATGAGACCTACTGGGACACCGGAGGCATAATCCATCTCATATATGCCTGCTATCTTAGATGTCTCTTCAATTGATCCAGGCACTAATTTTTCAAGTCCAACTGGGATGAGTAACTTAATTCCACGGGCTTTTATAGTGCCAAGTACTAGGGAAATAGTACCGCCAGTTAAACTAGCCATCATTACCCCTGCAATGCCATCATTGTCGAGGGCATTAGCTCCTTTTATAAATACATCATTATTTTTCATCCTTTTTGTTAGATTAATTAAGTCTTCTTTGATAATCTTCCCATTTTCCAATGCTATGGCAGGAATTCTTTCATCAAGGGGAACAACACATGTACCTACATTATCAACAAAACCTGCAACGTATCGACTCTTATCTATGTTTTTCCCCAATAATTCCTCTACAACTAACGCGTTAGTAGAACCTAGACCAATTGCAATAATTCCGTCAGATAATGCTTTTTTAACCAGTGGATGTTCTTTAATAGCCTTCGCTATTAATCTTTTTGATTCACTGACAGTCAGTGTAATTTGGGCTTTCATTTTTTTTAATCATATTATTTCTTTTGTATAATCTATTTCACATTGGGTATATTTTGCAAGTTGTCCGATTTTTTCTAACGCCACATCCCTATTTTCTTTGGTGCCAACCAAATAAAATTTCATTGCTGATGGCATCTTCTCTTCTATACCTGCATTTAAAGAAGCGAAGGATACCTCACAATGCATAACTTCTACATTTACGTCTTTTAACTTAGTTGATAACTTAAAAATAAACTCTCTCTCAAGAATATGCCCATTTATCCTAATTTCTGTTTTATTTTCTAACATAATAACCAAATAAGAGCTACACATATTTATAATTGTTAGGAGGGAATATCCGATATATGATACCTGTTTACAACGAAAAAGCATTAATTCTTAATGATTTTTTGATTATTGCAGATCTTCATATTGGATTAGAAAGAGAATTATTCAAAAAAGGTATGAAAATACCATCGCAAATTGCCAAAATAGAAAAACGTATAATAGACTTATTAAATAAAACTGGGAAAAAAAAACTTGTAATCCTGGGAGATTTAAAGCACAATATCCCTGCAATTTCCTGGCAAGAATATAATGAAATTCCAAAATTTATAAAAAGATTATCTCAATATGCGGAGATTATTCTGATTAAAGGGAATCATGATGGTTATATAGAGAAAATGATCCCTAATTTAAAAGTTAAGAAAGAATTATCTATAAATGATAAAATTTTACTACTCCATGGACATGCAAATCCGAATAAATTAAATTATGAGTATTTTATTATTGGACATAATCATCCAGGTATACAATTAAGAGGGAAATTTGGATTTGGAAATACGGAAAGTGCATGGATACGATTAAAATTTACAAAAAAAACTATGGAAAAAATAGATATGCAAAAAAAACCGGAGGTAGTAGTATTACCTGCATTTAATGATTTGATTTATGGAGTGCCCTTTAATTCACCTAAAATGAGTAGTCTATTAGGCCCTTTTTTTAAGAAAGGACTTGTTGATATTGATAATGGACGAGCATTTTTACTAGATAGTACTTATTTAGGTAAAATAAAGGATTTAAAAATGGAAATCCCCTATCAAAAAAGCGGTTAATCCAATCACCATGCCGATTTTAATCAGTTTCTGAGTCTTTTTAGCATTTTGCTTTGGATTTTGGAGGAGATTTATTGAAGCAAAAAAAAAGATAATATCGGAGAAAATAACTAGAAAAATATAATTGAGATTCAAAATATTTAAAATGTAGGGTAGTGGACTAATTAAGATAGTAATGAGAAGTATTAAAGATGCTAACTTTGCAGAATTTGTAATACCAATGCTTGATGGTAAAGTAGAGATAAATGCTTTATCTCCTTCATGGTCCTGGATATCTTTTATTATTTCCCTGCTTGTATTAGCTAATCCTGCTATCAAAACTAAAAGGAGAACCACTGTAGGCTCTCCAACAACTACTCCTCCAAACAAGAAAGGAGATGCTACGAGATAACTTACAAGAATATTTTTGCAAATCCCCCCATATTTTTTTACTTTCATAGGATAAATATACAAAAGAAAAGAATTGACACTGGCTATGATAATAGCATAGATATTAATGAAGATAGAAAGACCCACACCCACAGCAAATAGGGATATTGAGTAAAAATAAGCAAATCGTAAAGACATCCGCTTAGAAGGTAAGGGACGGGCTGGGTTATTGATCTTATCTATATTAAAATCGAAAAAATCGTTGATTGTGTTACCTGCACCACAAATTAGAAACGCTATTATTCCTGGGAGTAATATAGTTAAATCTAATGATTCTTCAGAAGCAATAGTTGCTCCAACAATCACCGCTATTGCAGCAATTAAACAATTATGAGGCCTCAGAATTTCTATAAATGGAATCATTGAACTCTAGAAAACTTTATCTTTATAGGTTTAATATTTTATCTGTTAATACAGCCCGGTAGTGTAGCGGTCAATCATGCCGGCCTTTGGAGCCGGCGACGACGGTTCGAATCCGTCCCGGGCTATATTTCAATATTCTAACTCAATACCCGAGAATACTCAATAATTGATTTCAAAGATTTTTTTTATTATAGTTAGAGACATTTGCTTATTTCTCAACCACCTCTGTTTTTTTTGTAAACTATCTGATTCAAGAGTACAACTATTTTTTAATAATTTAAATGGATACAAAATGAGGTCAATTAAATTAGGATGGATAGCATAAACAATTTACCATCTTTACAAATAATTCTGAATTTATAATTAGTGTAGTCCATATGTTACGAGCTGATATGCTGATAATACTCCAATACCATTACACAAAAGACATGATCCCGGGTACTGGTGATTATCCCCATTAGCTAAATCTCCCAGTCCTGATCCTTTACATTTGTGACAAGTGAATATTTGAACCGGTGAGTCCTTAGTTATAGTCGGCACTTTAATCCTTATTTCACCTTGCCCACCACAAATATCACAGGATTTTTGATCCGATAATGGAGAGGAAGGTAATGTCGAAATAATCCCTTCTCCTTTGCATTTAACACATTTAATCAATATATGTTCATTATCTAATTTTTTATATTTTGAACTGCTGATGGTATTCTCTTTAGTTTTAGTCATTTTATATCATTGAATAATTTATAAGACATATATTATTTTTCCTAATTTATTAGAGAATTTACAAACGAAGTTAAGAAAATTCAAATTGTTTTCTCCAAAATAAGAGATGTAATAGTAATATTACTAGGATTAGATAGATTGATATGTGATTACCCAAGAATAACAAAACTAGCCCTACAATTAGAATTAAAAGTTTTTTAGGATTAGAAAATGGGATATTTAGATTTTTATTTATAATTTTATGTCATCTCCTTTCTTACAATCCTCTTTTTTTTTCTGATAAAAAGTTTATTATTATTATTATATCTAAATTGTTTTACAATTTAAAAACGGTTATCTTTATTAAGCGAAGGGTTAATAAAATATTTATTTATATAATACAGCCCGGTAGTGTAGCGGTCAATCATATGGGACTCTGGATCCTGTGACGACGGTTCGAATCCGTCCCGGGCTAAATATATAGAAAATAAATAAATATAGAGGGTTTAAATTAAAAAAAAATCGTGGATATTTCTATTACTTATCTCTGAAAGAAGGATAAAGGTCAATGCAATGGTATTAAAAAAATCTATAATTTGGATTGTATTGTTATTAGTTGTACCTTTAACTGTAACTGCAGCTCAAATAGAAACAAAAATATTATCACCAGAGATTCTTCTTATAGCCGTTTTATTAATTGGATTAATTATTTTAGGAATTTTTGCATATTGGAATAAATACCGACAAGATAAATCCCCAATTAAGAAACTATCTAGAGTCAAGAAAAAAAGTCCTGAAGTCAACCTCGAGGTTGTATCAGAAAGTATAGAAATTTTAAAAAATGCACGGATAGAAATTAATGTAACAAATTCAAACACAAATAAACCGATCAACAAAGCTATAGTAAGATTAGGAAACAGAAACAACGAAACTAATGAGTCTGGAAATACAAAATTTGAGGATGTATCTAAAGGAATCTACGAGATTAGTGTTGAAAGAGAGTTTTACGATAAGATAATTAAAAAAATAGATGTTCAAGAATCTAAAGAATCAATCCAGATTAATTTAATTCCTGTATCTGGATTGAGAGGCACACAAGCAGATAGATTGAACAACACAATTGAACTAGTAAGGGATAAATATCATGAAATTCCCCCATCAGATTCTTATTTACCATTATACTACCAATCCATTGGAGAGAACATAATATACTTTGTTGAAAAAATCCTGGATATGCCTTCTCTTTTCAAAGATGTTGATTATTCAAAATCAATGGATGAATTGATCTCAGCTACAGAAATTATTTGCATTGAATTGGGAGAGATAATGATAGATTGGAAAAATGTAAAGATTTATGAGGGTAATGAAGAAAACAACGTTAAATGTATTGCCCCTGCATTTAGTGAAATAAAAAAATTTGAAGATGCCTTAATTGATCCTGCCAAATTTGTTGAAATAAATAACCAAGTGATTAAACAACGGCTAAATAGCGTAGATGAAAAAATTACAGAAAGAATTAGAGATATTACAATAATGCCTATATCAGGAGTATGGCGTATATCTGAAAAGCTTATTAACGTAATTAATCTTGGAATAGACGATGCAGATACTAATCTAAAAAATACTATCTTGTTACTATTCTCAGACGCAATTTTGGACTACGTTGAAGATATGTTAAACAACGACCAAATCCTTGATAGATTAAAAGCTAGTATAATTTAATCAATTAGTAAATTAAACATTTTCAGACTTCATCACTATTTTACCTAAATCTGTTTCATCCTCATCAAGATGAAATCGTTGAATTGCAAGGGAAACTCTAATTAAGAAACCAATGAATAGTAGGACATACATACTGCCAAGTATGAAAAATGACCTAATTATTGAAGATCTTTTTTTCTCAATTTTAGATATCTTATCCTGAAGCAAGGTTGCCTCATTTAATTCACCTGATAATCTATACAATGATTCAGCTTGTTTATAATTATCAATAGAATTAATCAGATTGTTAGATACACTATCAAATGAAAAGGGATTAATTACAAATGAAGATTCTTTAATGTTAAATGACCTATCAATAACTTTTTCGTAATAAGATTTACCCTTATTTTTATTTTCTGATGCACGAGTTAATAATTGTATATATTCCTGTTCCATCTGTTGTTGTTTAAAAAGATACTTCTCTGCTTCAACTTCTTTACCTAATAAACCATATATCCCACTAATATGTTTAAAATAAACAATAGTTAATTTATAATTTGAATTTTTTTTCTCATCTGCAGCTACATTAAGTTTATCCAAGATATCATAAGCAACGATTTTCCAGGCAATTTCAGCTGAATTAATACTAAAATCAGAAATTTCAATAAATTCTGAATCATCAAGATTTTGATTTCCTACTTGCATCTTTATCAAAGATTGATGTCCTCTACGGATATTTTCACCTGATTTACCGATTTTCCCATCTTCTTTATTCTGGATGGCACTTGTTACCTCTGATAAAAACGTTCTAGTACCACTATAAATAGACATTACTGCTACTATCTTTTTTGTGTCATTTGTTCCCTCTGTCTTCTCTAAGATTAGAGCAGTGCTACTAATAATATCTTTAAATTGATCCAGTTCACTTGGAGTTTCTACATTTTCTAGATAATACAATGCTTCCGCTACCCCTGGAAAGTAAACAAAGACTTTAGCTGTTAAAGTTTTGGTCCCAGCATAATCTGTGATAAGTTTAAATTCCCAATTTTTTTCTCCTAAGGTACTATCTTGAGGGAGAAAAAGGTTAAATGGAATCTGTATAGTCTCACTTGGTGGAACATAATCTTGGATAGTATAAGTTAACCATCCCATTTCCCCTGATTGAAGAGATATTGATAGACCTTCAATGGGAGTAAAACCACCTATTTCTTGTAAAAAAATAATTTGTTGAGAAGTTTCTTTTCCTGTTTCAAAAGTCACTTTACCTAGATCAATAGTAGTGTTACTTATAAAGATTTCTGGGGTTGGAATGATGTAGGATATGTTTTGAAAATCTTTTGAAATATTAGTAGAAGATTCAAAGGATATTATTAAGGGATAACTATCAGGTTTTAATGAATGACTAGGTACTGCGGCTTTAACCTCAAGACTAATATTCTCAAAAGGTAAGAGATTACCAATGCTGCCAAGATAATCTAATGAAATGGGCCCGTTTTGGATTATTGAAAGGCTAACATTATTTGCTGATTTATAGCCCATTACTTCTTCAACAATTAAGATTCTACTAAAGTTAGAACCTGCTTTTAAATTTCCCCAATCTTGCTCCCATGAGGCATTTATAGTGGAGCGAGGATGAATAATTTCAACTGTAATAGCAGGATTTGATGTTATCACATTTGTTCCAGTTATATCAATGGTGCCATATCGTAACCCCTCTGTAAGGTTAGAATTTATAAATAAAGATAGATTCAGAGTAGTACTCTGAGATGGAGATATAGAAAAGTTATTTTTTGATGGACTAATCGTTAACCCGGTGATATTATTGACGCGCACAGTTAAATTTGATATATGGGCTGAAGATACATTATTATAATTATAAAAAGTAAGGGTTTTATTAACCTCAAAATAATCAATGGCCCCCTTAGGCTTGTTAAATTCAAAAATTATAGTTTCTGAACTAAATAAAGCAGTTGCTTCTACAGCATTAACAATACCCGGGACTAAGAATAAAAATGTTATAAAGCTGATGCATTTATAAAAATTATTACCGTCCAATAACCTTCACCCTTATTAATTCATTTCCTAGATAATATTCATAATTATCTTCTTCCCACATCAATATGCGATTTAATAAAAAAAGAGCTAGTGATATTGAAAAAATTGCAAAAACCACAAATATTAGTACAATGTAAAGCAAGAGTGAAAACATAACAGAACTATTTTTTTTAATGTTCGATTCAATTTCAGAAATTTTAATTGATTCACCATGATAATTGTAAATAAGAAGTGCTTGATCAAAAAAATGCCCGGATTCCTTGGAATTGATATAAGAAGAAATTAGGGACAGCGGATTCCGCGAAAAATTTTGATTATTCTCAATTTTTTTATAAGCTTTATCTTCTAAGTCAGTAGCTTTTTGGATATCACTAAGATATTTATTCTCTAATTGTTTCCAAATTATTTGAGTATTTGCTGATAATATCATGTCATCAGAAATTTCATACGCCACTGATGCAATTTGGTAATATTCAATTTTTTCGCGGGTTATATTAGAAAATTCGCCAGTTTGTTCATTAGTTGTACCTTGAGATATAAGAAAATCATTTGTTGCGATATTTGCTGAATTAGAAATGTCTAAAGCTGATACACCAAGATTTTCACCAAGTAATGTATCACCAATCGATTCTTTTAGGGATTTTGAAAGATTAAGAGCCGTTATTCGATCCTCAATGGAACCTGACTTGCTTAAAACATATGCCTCATGAAATTTTAGAAGGTACTCTCGCCCATTGATTGAATATTCATAAAGCTCATTTGAACAGCTTTTGTTTCCTCGGCCATAAAGTAATAATAATAAACCCTGTTTAAGGTCCATCAATGCAGGATATTCATCAAAAGCATCGGTCTGTACTCCTCGGATATCGGTGGCAATGGACCCACAATTTTGAGCTTCGACTCCAGGGATTATGGATAAAGTAAGGAAAATAAAAAAGAATTTATAAATTTCCATGTCAGAAAGGTTATAACGTACCATATATATATGTACTTTTTATCATATTTGTAAACGTGGTACATAATGGCTAATATTTTCATAGGGATAGGGCAATGTGGTGGTGGTATCCTTGACTCCGCATTTTATGATAAAAATATGTTCAAGATAGCTACGCCTATTGCAATTAATTCTGCTACAATGGATTTGCAAACAATGAAAAATATAAAACGTGAAAATTGGGTTGGTATTTCTAAAGATCTGGGATTTATAAACAGTAGCATTGAAGGTTTTGAGAGTTTGATAGTAGGTGGCTACGGTAAGAATCGATCTAAAGCAGAATCTGATGCACTTAAACATGAAGATAGCTTAAAGCGTATTATATCAGAGAGAGCGCAAATAGATGAGTCTGGATCAGCAAGTAATGTTGCAATAGCCTTTGTAATATTTGGTTTAGGCGGAGGAACAGGAAGCGGAGTAGGCCCAGTGGTGGCAAAAGTATTGAAGGGATATAAAATACCTGTAATTGCAATTGTTGTTCTTCCTGCTGCTCATGAAGGGGGACTAACTGCTAAGAATGCAGTTGAAAGTCTTAACAACATCATGGAATATGTTGATTCAGTCATCCTTGTGGATAATGAAAAGTTGGCATACGCTGAAAGTTCTGAGTCATTATATCATCGCTATAACGAGTATATTGCCAGAAGTATCCGTGATATTGTAATCGGGACTGCGCTGGAAAAGATAAATCCAGCAGATTTTGAAGGCTATGCACCTGTAATAGACCTTAAAGATACTTTAACTGCTACATCATTTAGATACAAAGATAAGGCCCATCCAGGATTTGCCGTATTAGGTAGAGCAAGTGAGAAAGTTAGGGGACTCCTTCATTATATTATACCCCTCAGAGGATATAAAGAAATTGATGTAATAAGCCTTTTATATCGGGCTTTTATGAAACTATCAGTGGAAGATATACGAGTTGAAGAGGCTGAAAAAAACCTTGTCCTCATAAGACTTCCTCCCGCCTATTTATCCAAATCAGGTAAAATTAATACAAGTATGGCAAAAAGAGTTATGAAGGAAAGAACACGATTATCTGAAACTCATTTCGGCGTAGCTTTAACAAAGCGAAATCTAGCAACCGCTACAGTCTTACTCACTTATCGTCCGAATCAGATATCCCGACTTCGTGTATTAAGCAAATTAGCAAATCAATATGAGGATGTTTCTCTTAAAGTACTAGAAGAGTATGAAAAGGATTTTGTAGGCAATTAGGTAACTGAAATGAATGAGTACATTTTATCCACTGCAGTTATAATAGTAATTTTGGCTATTGGACTTATAGTTTTAATTCAATTTGGTGTATCTTTTGCTGCTTATTTTGGAGTTACAATCATACTAATAACCATCCTAGGTAGTGTTCTTTATACTTGGTGGAAAACAAAGAAAGATAAGACCGTTGAAAGTCTTAAACACGAACTTTTACTAAAAATAAAACATGATATTCTTGAAACTAACGAAAATATAATTAATTCAGAAGAACTTATCAACCAAAAACAAGTTTTGATAGATTTAGATTCTATAAAGAACTCCTTTATAATACAAAAGTTATTTGATGAAAATTTCAATACAACTGAAAATTTTAAGAAATTCACATTAACACATATGGAGCAAGAAAATCGTAAAACCGAACAATTGCTCCGTGGATTGGAGAACATTGCAGCAGTAAATTACAATCCGGAACTAGAAATGTACATTCAAGAATTAAATTCTAAACTTGATGATATCGTTTCTGCGGGGTATAATATTAAACTCGAGAGAGAGTCCTACTTGGAAATTGCCAGAAAAGAAACTACAACATTGAGAGAATTGCTAAGGAAAAGAAAAGTGGTTAGAGTTGAATTTTCAGCGATATTAAAAAAATGTTTGATTGAAGTTAAAGCCCTTTTAACTTTAAGTCAGAAATATGGGCAGATACTGAATGTTGGAAAAAAAATAACAAAAGCTCAAGATAATCTTACAGATTTTACTACCTCAGTGGAGTTATTAATAGATTCTAGAGTAGACTTACGAAATTTTTTAAGTGATTTTTTTAAGGTTGAATATAAAGAGATATCATCTTCAATAAACTCCCTCAGCCCATTTTTAAAAGATGCACATATTACAAGTGATGAAAAAATTGAAATTGAGGAGATAATAGAAAATATTTTGGAAACTAAAGAAGCTGGATTACTAAATAGTTTACGAGACCAAAAAGTTATTTTTAAAAATAGGGTATCATCAATAACTGAACATCTAAACAGAGATCTTCAGATTCTTTCTAAGGAGATTCAAAAGTATACCCCTCATGAAGATATTTGGATGGCAGATGAAATGGAAGATCCGATTATTAAACGAATGCGCGTTGATTCTGAACTACGAGTTTTTACGCGTCATGCTGCAGATGCATTAAAATATCTAACAGATACATTACATAATGATAACATACTTCTCAAGATTCTTAAAAATTATGGAAACGTAGAGCCCTTAATCACAATGAAACTTGAACAACAAAATGAGTTATCTGCATCAGATTTAAATGTAAAATATCCAGAAAAATTCTTGATTATATATAGTAAAAAACACTCAAATACAATTTATAGGAAAACAACATCAACGTTGGTTAATATCTAAGGATGATAGAATGGAACAACGATCAACTGAATGGAGTATCATAGCCTCGGGGGAAGGTGCTAATAGGATTTGCCTACAATATTATTCCCGATTTCCAGATCCTATTATCGGAGATAAATTGTTATTATTGAATACCTCCCCTACTGATGTTAACCCAGAACAAACATTCGAATACTTAATTGATAGGGATGATAAAATAAAAAAAATATTTGAAGATATAAAACGAGAAAGAATCTGTGTATTTGGAAAGTCCCCATCAGGTGCAGGAAATAATTGGAAAGTTGGAGAGAATGAAGCACGAGACGATTTTGACACAATCCGCCGATATATATCTAATTTGAAAATGCGAGGTAGAGACGTCGTTCTTGGGATTACAACTTTAGGCGGAGGTACAGGAAATGGAAGTCTTCCCTATTTAGTAGATAGACTAAAGACCTCACGTACACTCATATCTAAAGAAGAGAACTGCTACACATCACTGGGGATAATCCCTTATGACTTTGAAGCTCCTCAACGTTATTTCAATACAGTTTGTGGATTAACAAGACTTCTAAAATATGGCCCTCATTCAAAACAGAACTCTGATATGCTACTCCTTGTTGATAATTCTAAAATAGAAGGCTTACTTAATATCTCTGATTCAAAGGAACAAGAGAGATTCTATCTAATTAATCAGGAGATAATTAAAGCTATACGAATGATTATTTTCCCAAGTGGTATGCAAGCCAAATCAACAATTGATGTTGCAGATTATTATCAATTACCAAGTAATATAGGAGTTTACCACTTCACTCCTTGTATGAGCCTTGGTAATGATCCTGAAATATTTGAGTTAGAAACTGCTATTGATGCTGCAGCCCAGAACCCAATGGCCCCACTTGACCCAAAAACTGCGATAATGGCCTATATTATTGCAATTGCTCCTCAAGAATACGTGGACAATGGTAAATTCTCTCAGGAAAATCTTGAAGCCAAATCATATGAATGGGCGTTACAAAACATGGCAGGAAAGTGGGGTGGAGTTATGCGCTACTCCAGCTTAGTTTCGTCACCAAATCAGAAAACTTTAGATCTAATGATACTCCTGGGAGGTTACAGTTTAAATGATATTTTAGCAAAATGTCTTCAAAAATATTATGATTTTTTAGAGATACTTGATTTAAAAAAAGGAGAAACTGAATTAATAGATGAACAACAACCAGAGATTAGGGCCAAAATAAAAACTAGTGATATTGAAAAAATAGAAACTGATCTCAAAGAGTACATAAATGTTTCTGAAAATAAAATTGAAAAAACTCAACATGCAGATACAGACCTTACAGAAAAATTGAAAGAATTTGGATTTGGAAAAAGAAAGGTCTAATCAATAAAGAAATAATTCATTATTCAATTTAATAATTTATCAGAAACGGTAATATACCTTTAATGTTACTGATAATTGACTTGTTGTTTTATTAACTATCCCCCTTTTTAATTATCTGAATCAGTTAGGGATGATAAGTTGGGTATAAAGGGTAGAAAGGAATTTTTATCCGTCTTACTATTCTCAAGCATTAGCTGGAAATTTTCCTAATAATGGAAAGATTAAACCTAGGCATATAATGATTAACTTAGAAGGAATAATAATTAGCAATTCTTATTTTTATTATAATTATTTTTAAGATCAGTATAACAAAAGGAACTTTTATAATCTTTAAGCAAAGTTTTCTATATATGCGTGACCTTGAGGTTTATTTAAGCAAGGGTAAAAATCCAATGCAATATTGGTACAAGATTAGGAACCCTTTGCGAGTCATAATAAATTTTTTGATTATTTTTATATGTAGATATCTACCTTCACTGATGCTAAAAAATATGTTATATAGATTATTAGGTATGAAAATAGGAAAAGATGTCAGTGTAGGATTAATGGTTATGTTTGACATTTTTTTTCCCGAACAAATTGAAATTGGATCAAATTCGGTTATTGGATATAATACCACAATACTTGCACATGAATATCTTGTTAATGAATGGCGTAAAGGTAGAGTAATAATAGGAAAAAACGTGATGATTGGGGCGAATACTACTATATTACCTGGCATTAAAATAGGTGATGGTGCTAAGATTTCGGCATGTACACTTGTAAACAAGGATATAGATCCAGGGGCTTTTGTAGGTGGTTACCCCGTTAGAAACTTGAGGGTTGATGATACTAAATGAAAGGGTATCGAATCTTACTTATTCTAGTTCTAATAACTAATATTTTTGGAGTTGGATTCGGTTTTTACTATTATCAGGATTTATTAACAAATGCTCCTATATGGGCATTACCTTTTATTCCAGATAGTCCTATTTCGACTCTTTTTTTCTCCCTTTCT
>Ga0187833_10000540_pt1 | contig 43848 bp, 39 predicted proteins | sample ETNtaG_37_FD_167968 | JGI IMG/M metagenome (GOLD analysis project Ga0187833, IMG submission 167968) | Marine microbial and viral communities from oxygen minimum zone, Eastern Pacific Ocean - ETNP2014_SV_400_PacBio MetaG (Illumina Assembly) | ecosystem: Environmental > Aquatic > Marine > Hypoxic...
AAACCTTGCCACTCTTATCCAGTACGCTGATTCTGGGACCTATATTTGGCACAGCCTGACTTATGGGGGTGCCGTATCCAAGTTCGGCAACGTAGACTAGATCCTCATCATCAATATAGATGGCACAGGGCCTATGTACAGTTGCCCAAAGAGATTCGAACTTACCGTGCCTGTTGAACACCTGCACTCGATGATTTTCCCGATCGCATACGTATAGATATCCATCTTTGTCGGTGGCTATATTGTGGACTATATTAAACTCACCCTCTCCGACACCTGGCCCACCCCAAGACTCGATTAACTTACCATCAGGTGAATACTTATGGATTCTGGAGTTGCCATAACCGTCGGTTATGAAAATATCTCCACTTTCTGGATCAGTTGCCGTGTGGGTACATCTATTGAATGGTAACCCGCTGAAAGGTTGGCTTGGATTTCCGGCCACTCCTATTGTCATTAATACCTTGCCTTCAAGCGTACATTGGCGAACAGTGTGATCGCCATCATCAGAGCAATAAATTGTATTGTCTGGACCGAGGCTCACTCCGTGTGGGCGGGAAAAAATTCCTTCGCCCCACGAGTCTAGGAAGCTACCGTTGCTGTCGAAAACCATCATCGGATGATCGCCTCTGTTGAACACATAAACGTTATCTTCCGAGTCTGTTATAACTCCCGCAGTCTCAGGCCAAGAATATCCTTCGGGTAGGTTCTCCCAATCATCGACAAATTCATATAAGAATTTCCCGCTACCAACTTGCTCTCCTTTAGGCATAGTGGTTACTCTCCTTAGATTAGTGATATATTCCTCGACCTCGTCAACAGCTTGGCGATTATACAATGCTTTATGTTCTGTCGATTAATCTGTATATTGAAGGCAGAAACTTTGTGTGTTCAAGATAGTTATATAACGGCATCTAACTGCAAAGAGAAAGACGTCGAGGACCCAGTTTCTTCAAGAAGTTATGCAATTGGAGGTATATATAGAGTGAATATTAAGCAAGGAAAGGTTGTTTCCATGAGGCTTTGTGTAGGAAGTCGAGTTCCTATGGAGGAAGTTGCTCAAGCAGTAGTCCTTGCTGGCAAAGGAATAGAGGGAGACAGACATAATCTGAACAAAGATGGCACTAAGTCCAAGAGGCAAATATTACTGATGGACCGGGAAACTCTATCCCGCTTTCAGCTTGACGACGGTGTAATTCGGGAAAACATCACGGTGGAGGGGTTAGAGCTCTCGTCCCTAACAGACGGGGACAGAGTTTCTGTTGGTTCAGATGTTGTTCTTCAGATAACAGGGGAATGTGAGCCCTGTAGTCGTATGGACGAAATCAGGCAGGGTTTACAAGTGGAATTGAAAGGCCAGCGGGGAATGCTAGCCTATGCAGAACCTGGAGGAACCATTTCGGTTGGTGATTCAATCACGGTTTCGGTTGGTGATTCAATCACGGTGATTTAGAGAGCCCAATTCGGCTTTACCCCTTATCAAAATAATATCGTGGAGGGTTGAGTTCCCCCAAGACTATAGTGGATAATTATTAAGGTTGGACACAAAAATCTCATCCCTTTCATATTTATCCATCTGATTCGGGATGAATCTAATACGTCGCTCGCCCTCCACTAATGTCGAAAACTGCACCCGTGCTAAATGAACATTCAGGGGACGAAAGCCATGCGACTAAAGCTGCGACCTCACTAATTTCCCCTGTTCTTCCTACTGGTATTCGATCCACCATATATTGAACCTGTTCAGGGGTGAATTCTTCAAGAATTCGGGTTTGTACTACAGCCGGCGTAACACAATTGACAAGCACACCTGTTCCCGCTAGCTCTTTACCCACTGATTTGGTTAATCCGATCACAGCGGCCTTCGTAGCAGAGTATGGGACCATCCTAGGATTTCCCTCTTTTCCTGCGATTGATGCAATGTTTACTATTCGGCCGTAATCTCTTTCAATCATGTGTGGAATAATTTCATGGCAAAAAGAGAAAACACCCCTAAAGTTGGTTCTGTAAACCCTATCAAGCTCTTCGACATCCAACTCCCATATATTTCCGTTTGTGCCACCAATTCCTGCATTGTTTACCAAAATGTCAATCCGTCCCCACCGGTCAAGAGCTTTTGCCGCAGCCTCTTGCGCAGTTATGGGCTCCGAAACATCTCCGAGACTTATCTCAACTGAGGAACCACGTGAGGCTAATTCACTGGCGGATTGCTCAGTCATTTCTGAGTCCAAGTCCACCATTACGATGTTAGCCCCGTCGCTCGCAAGGCGTTTTGCTATTCCGTACCCAATGCCAGTCGCGGATCCTGTTACTATTGCTACTTGTTTGTCTAGTTTGCCCATAACCTATCGGGTCCCCTTTTACGGAATTGTTGATATAAGAAACATGTTCTACTAGTTCATCATTCTTTCAATCACTATGGATTAGTGAAAAGAACAAACCCAGATAGCTGTACTCCCGTGCCGTTCATATTTAGAAGACATATCATTGGATCGATTCACAGTATTATCTCCTAGTGCATAAATTCCAGAGAACAGAAGTGTGGCTACTATGGCTATCAGTGCTATTGGGAAAATGAGAGGTATTTTACGGACAGAATAACAATTTTGCCTTGCATTGATGCCTCACGGTTAGGTCCTTTTTACGTAGAAGCAAATGAAGCTGTGGAGCAAAGCTAATTGACTTTAAAAGTAGTGTTTCTTGAAGAATCTTTGGCAGTTAGGGTTATTTGCTCAACGAAAAAACCTTTTGTCCCGATCCTCGCCTGGATAGCTGGAATCTCAGTTACTTTGGGAATAACAAATCAGGCTCGTTAGTCCTCTGAATAAACTCTGCTGGCTGCTGAAACAGCTTCGCCCACGGCAACCTCATAACCCGCTCTGGGCAATATTCTTTCCATGGCGGACAATAGCATCAGAACGTACTCTTTTTTACTCGATTCCCCCATTAATCCTATCCGCCATACTCTGCCAGCGAAATCTCCAAGGCCCTTGCCTATTTCAATCGAATCTTCTTCCAGTAATAAACCTCTTACCAAGTCGTCATCTACGCCTTCTGGGATCCACACTGGAGTGATCTGATCTAGTCTGGACTCTTCAGGAGCAACTGTTTTTAGCCCTAAGGCCTGAAGACCTTGTACGAGAGCCCTAGCGTTCTTCTTATGCCTTTCATACCTTTCTTTTAGCCCTTCGTCGAGCACGATACTTAGTGCCTCACGTAGGCCCAGAAGCATTGATACCGGTGCCGTGTGATGGTAAACCCTCTCCTCTCCCCAGTATTTTGAAAGCAAATTAAGATCAAGATACCAAGAAGATGGTTTTGTATCCCTATCCCTTATGCGATTCAATGATTTATCACTGAAGGCTACTGGAGCCATACCTGGGGGGGCGCCGAGGCATTTTTGGGATGCAGAATATGCGTAATCAATTTCCCAACGGTCGACAGTGACCTCGTTGCCTCCCAAAGTCGTGACTGTGTCTACCATGAATAAAGTTTCACTTTGCTTAGCCAGCGCCGACAGAGCTTCCAGTGGCTGAGAAACTCCGGTCGAGGTTTCCCCGTGAATAGCGGTGACCATTTTCACATCCGTGTGGGTTCTGAGTGCTTTTTCCAGCAGCTCTTCAGGAAAAGGTTTGCCCCAATCTGCCCGAATAGGGATCACTTCAGCTCCTATCCTCTCAGCCATATCAACCATACGTTCACAGAAGAAACCGTAAACGCACATTATCACCCGGTCTCCAGGTTCCAATAAACTGGAAAGCCCTGACTCCATTCCGGCTGAGCCAGTTCCTGATATTGCAAGAGTATTCTGGGTAGTTCCAAATACTTTTTTTAACATTGAAACTACGTCGTCCATAACTGTAATAAAATCAGGGTCAAGATAACCAATCATATTCTGCATCATTGCTTGTAGGACTCTCGGGTGGGCCATGCTTGGTCCAGGCCCCATAAGAATCCTGGGAGGTATAGTTGAGATACCCCTATCCCTATTTATTTCATGTGCCATCTTGACGTTTCACCCTGTTATATTTGTCTTCAAACCTCACTATATCATCCTCCCCTAGGTACGATCCAGATTGTATCTCTATGATCTCCAGAGGTTCTGTCGTCTTGTTTTGAAGTCTGTGTTTGGAACCGGTGGGGATAAAAGTCGACTCGTTTACCTCAAGCGTAAACACTTGTTGTTCACGAGTCACTGTAGCTTTTCCACTCACGACAACCCAGTGCTCAGCCCTATACGAATGCTTTTGTAGAGAGAGTGACTCGCCAGCCTTGATGTACAAATGTTTTACCTGAAACCCAGATCCAGAATCAGTGATTTCATAAGTTCCCCAAGGCCGACTGACAACCTGGTGATGCTTTTTGAGCACTTCTAGTTCCTCACCAAGGTTTGCTACTAAGTCTTTTACAGCTTGTTCGCTCTCCATGGTAGTGACTAGAACGGCATCTTTTGTTTCGACAATAATTGCTTTCTCTATTCCGACCGCGGCAACCGTGCGATGATTGCTCAAGATTAAAGAGTCATTAACGGACTGTATGTGTACGTTTCCAGACGTCACGTTTCCAGAGACGTCATGCTCTCCTTCAAGCCACAAGGTGGACCACGCTCCTATATCCGACCAACCTGCATCCAATGGAATTACCCAGCAATCCGGACCATCAGTTCCATTCACTACCATTTTTTCCATAACGGCATAGTCAATTGCATCGTTAGGAGATGATTCAAACTGCTTTATACTCGGCCGGAAGAATGCCCCATCCTCATTGCCCCTGGCCATAGCGACCTCACAGGCCTCGAGAATCTTCGGCGAATGCAATCTAATTTGTTCGATCCATAACGAGGAACGAAGCATGAAAATACCACTATTCCACAAATATTCTCCGGAGTTCATCATTATCGTCGCTTTTTCGAAGCTTGGTTTTTCAACGAAATCTAATAGTGAGAAATAGTCTTTGTGGGCCGAACCTTTTCTTATGTATCCGAAACCTATATTTGGTTCTGTGGGTTCTATTCCAAAAGTCACAATTCCACCATCTTCTGCTAATGGTAGTCCCAAATTTATTGCTTTTCTAAAAGCTGCATTGTCCTGAATGATATGGTCTGCGGGAAGGGAAAGAATTATGCTTTGACTATCCCTTGCTGTTGAATAAATTGCAGCTAGCGTTAGAGCAGGAGCAGTGTTTCGGCCCGTTGGTTCGAGAATAATTGCCTGTGGGGTTCTCGAAATCTGTTCAAAGTGATCTGTAACTAGAAATCGATGTGCCTCGTTGCATACCACTATGGGGTCAAATGACTCTATTTCATCCAACCTCAAGACAGTTTCCTGAAACATCGAATTTACTCTCGAAATGCTTAGGAAAGGCTTGGGATACTGTTCCCGCGAAAGAGGCCATAAACGGGTCCCCGACCCTCCCGCCAGTATGATTGGTTGTATTAACAAAGGGTGAGACCGTTATGAGACATCGTAATCTAGGAGGATATTCCTCTTTTTTGGAACTTTCACACGATTTTGCCTGATCGTCGGGGTTGTTCGCATTCTAATTCCCGTATGGTTAGTATGCTTTTAGCAATTGTAGTTTTCTGTTCATCTGTGGGTCAACGGATACTGAACAAGCAAACAGCAAGCCGCAATTACATCTGCTGTTTACTCTCATAAGTTGTCCCTGTCGCAATACCTTACTAAAATGCTTGTACTTAGAGAGAATAGTATAAGTATTCTTAAGACATATCCCCATAAAATTTTGTTTTATATGGCATGTTTCAGATTTATATTGCAGGTTCAATCAGGAGAATAAACATGGGAAAACTCGACGGAAAAAATGTGATAGTAACTGGTGCTAGCAGGGGAATTGGAGCGGAAATAGCACGGTTATTTGCTTCAGAAGGTGGCAAAGTTATTTGTGCAGCACGCACTTTGCGTGAAGGAGATCATCCGCTGGAAGGTTCTTTAGAGAAGACGGTATCTGGTATACGTGAGAAAGGAGGCGAGGCTATCGCATCCACTGTAAACATTTCCATAGAGGATGATTGTCAGCGGCTCTTTGATGAAGCTCACAAAGCCTATGGAGGGGTCGAAATTCTTGTAAATAATGCTGCCTTGACATACTTTGTTCCGGTGAAGGATTATGTCATACGGCGCTGGAAGAGGTCGTGGGAGGTAAACTTCCATGCCCCGTTCATTCTGAGTCAGCTTGCACTGTCTGACATGATCCCTGCGGGCTCGGGAAGTATTGTAAATATTTCGTCGGGTGCTGCTATAGGGCCTGGCAGAGGGCCGTATCTCGACCAACCTGCTAACTCTGGGGGCACCTGTTATGGTGCGGAGAAAGCTGCCTTGGAAAGATTTTCTCAAGGGTTAGCGCAGGAAGTTTATAAAGAAGGTGTCTCTGTGACGTGTGTCTCTCCTTCCCAGGTGGTCCCGACGCCGGGTACTGTTTTTCATAATTTAGTCAGTGGTATGGATGACCCTCGTGGGGAAGATGCAGAGCTTATGGCGAAGGCAGCTCTCCTCTTGGCGACAGAACCTTTAGATAAAGTGAGCGGTAGAGTTACATACAGTCAACAAATACTCCAGGAATTTGGCTGGATAAGTGAAGCTAAAGGTACAGGCGTTGATCCTGAGAGACCTGGGAGTGGTTACAGCCTGATATAGGTTAACCAATAGATCGAATTCGACATCGCATTTTGTCGAATTAGCTTAATTCGAGACCAAAAAGACCTTGCGACTGCAATGTACGTTTGGTTAGCTTGCCTGTGGGGGTGTTCGACACTGTTGTGAGAACACCTTCACACGGGGCGAGGTTTCAAAAATAACCTGGCCTGGTGAAAGTAACGCGGCCTCACTGGCTGCGTCTCGTGGACAGGGAGGCACCATGAAAATCACACGGGCAAGAGTAAATAACTATAAGAGCATAGATGACTCGTCATGGGTTGAACTTGAGGATGTGACGGCTCTTGTTGGTAAGAACGAGTCGGGGAAAACTGCGTTTCTGCAAGCTATCCGCAAGATAAACTCCATATCTGGAGAAGATGACGGATTTGATATTCATGATTATCCCAGAAAAGGGTACATTCGTTACAAGAGAATGCATGAGGAGAATCCCTGTATCGTTGCTCAGGCCGAATTTGAACTTTCAGAGAGGGAAGTTTCCGAAATAGAAGCGAACTTCGGTGCTGGAGTCCTCTCTTCAAATAAGGTCGTCGTAGGTAAGAACTACAAGAACGAGCGGCACTGGCAGGTGGAGGTATCTGAATCGTCATCAGTAGAGATCAAGCCCGAAGTTAGGACAACCACCTTTTCTTCGGCACCTTCTTCATTTCGGGGTGGTTCTAATGGTGCTCAAGAAGAATCTCCGAAGGTAATTTCTCCGGTCGCAATCAAAATAGCGGAAGATTTTCTTGAAAAATGGTTACCGAAATTCGTTTATTTTGATAATTACAGCATAATGCGCGGCAAAATTTCTATAAATGACTTGAAAAGGCGAACCCAAGAGACAGGAGCCCTTGATGATTCTGACAGGACATTCATGTCACTCTTAACTCTATCGGGGGTTAGTTTGGAAGATCTCGAGGAGGACCTTAGTTATGAAGATATCAAAGTCGAGTTGGAGTCAGCGTCAATAACTATCACGGATGAGATATTTGAGTACTGGCAACAGAACAGGCAACTCAAAGTAGAATTTGATCTCTCTCAAGCGGATCCCAATAATCAGGCAGAAGGAAAAATACTGCATGTGCGTATTGAAAATGCTAGGCATCGGGTTACAGTTTCATTTGATGAGCGATCAAAGGGATTTGTCTGGTTTTTCTCGTTTCTCTCCTATTTCTCCCATCTTGAAGAGACAGAGAAATCAGACCTAGTTATATTGCTGGATGAGCCAGGTACCGCCCTTCATGCAATGGCTCAAAAAGATTTCCTCAGATTTATGGATGAACGCTTGGCACCACACTGTCAGGTCATATATACGACTCATTCTCCCTTTATGGTCGACTTGGAAAAACTTAGCCGTGTCAGAACTGTTCAAGATATGGATGGTAAAGGCACGGTTGTAAGCCATGATGCAGTAGAGAATGACAGCGAAACGGTGTTTCCTTTACAGATGGCTCTTGGTTATCAAATGGCGCAAACCTTGTTTATGGCCCCTCACTGCCTAATGGTGAATTCTGCTTCTGATCTAATATTTTTTCAGACTATGGGGGAAATGGCGGCTGCTCGCGGGGCTGCTCGTATGGATCCTAGGTGGGTTGTTGTGCCCGTGGGAAGTGCGGAGAATCTTCCTACTTTTATATCTCTTCTAGGTGAGAATTATGTGAGTGTTGCGGTAATGATGGACATCACACCAACTAATAAGGAGCGGGTGGAGAGAATCAACGTTTCAAAAGGCAAGAAATACAATGAAAACGCTGTTAAATGGGTAGAGGTTACGAGGGTTCGTGACGCTGACATTGAAGACCTGTTTGAGCCAAATTTCTATCTGGAGTTAGTCAATTTGGCTTATTACACAGATTTAGATAAGCCTTTAACAATGAAAATGATTTCTGAAAGCAATCCGCGAATCGTAGAACGAGTAAAAGATTACTTTAGCTCAGTAGGTATTTCGGGAGGTAAGTTTGACAGGTATAAGCCTGCTTCTTATTTACTCGAGCATTTCAGCGAGCTTCGTGAAGAAATTGCAGACGATACGGTCGACAGAATTGGATCTCTAATCGAGAGAATTAACGGATTATTGCCATCGACTGCTCCTATTGCCAGAAATGGGCATGCCACGACAAATATCCCTGCTGCCAATCAGGCGTTAATAGGTCCCAAGGTTTTTTAGGCTAAAAGACATGACAATAGCTTCATAGTGATGATTAAGAGTCGTCACTACGAAGCTATTGATATCGCAATACAATCAACATCTTGGATAAATACGGTTACCGAAAACTGATCGTATACCCTTAAATTGACTGAAATAAACACTCGTTCATTACCAGATAAGCTAACTTACGAAAGCGCATTGGCACTGTCGATGTCGTTGGCCGATTTTGAGAGAAATGTGAACCAGCCGACCCATTCCACATTCCACCTTGAACGGATGAGACTACTAACTAAGCTCCTAGGTAATCCTCAAAGCTCTGTACCTTCCATTCATATAGCAGGCACTAAGGGCAAAGGTAGTACGTGTGCGATGGTGAGCTCGGCATTATCTAAAGCAGGGCTTAAGGTCGGGCTCACGACTTCTCCTCACCTACATTCGGTAACTGAAAGAATTCGGATAGGGTTTGAACCAATATCGAAAGACTTGTTTACTAATCTGGTGAGATATTTGTGGCCTTTCGTCAGAAGGGTTGAGGTAGACGGGGGTTATGGTGCCCCCACCTGGTTCGAATTTATGATTGTAGCGGCGTTCCAACATTTTCAGGATGAAAAAGCCGACATTCAGGTTGTGGAGACAGGTCTTGGAGGTCGACTGGATGCTACTAATATACTAAGCCCAATCGTCACATCTATTACATCAATTAGCATAGACCATGCCACTATTCTCGGGCATAACGTACGGGATATAGCTAAAGAGAAGGCAGGTATTATTAAAGAAACTGTGCCTGTTATAGTAGCTCCTCAGCAGAGATCTTCAGATGCGTTTAATGTGATCAGTGAGGTTGCTCAAGCCCATAATGCACCGTTAGTTGATGTGTCCCAATCTCACCCGGTTGAAATTGTCCAAGCTGGTTTATTTGGACAAAGTATATGTGTGACTGGAAATTTATCTACGTATAAATTTGATCTCCCGCTTTTGGGTAAATATCAGGCTGACAACGCTGCTACGGCTATCGCCGTGCTGGAATCACTGGTGAAAGAAGGATACGTTATTAACAAAGGGGCAATCGAAGAGGGACTTTCTTGTGTGGAGTGGCCCGCACGATTGGAAATTGTTAACGAGCGGGATCCTTTCATTGTGGTGGATGGTGCCCATAACCCATATTCTGCGAGATGTCTTGTAGATGCGATTGACCTGATAAAAAAATCGCAAATAGAATCACAAGGGGAAATAATACTCGTCTTCGGTGCCCTCAAGAATCATGATTGTTCGGGCATGCTACGCGAATATTTACGTTTAGACCCCATATTGATCCCTGTTTCTTCTAGGCATCCTAAGGCTGCATCTCACATTGATATTGTCAATTGTGCCGATAAAATTGGAATTCTGGTGGACGATGGATCTAGAACGGGATTTGAAAACCTTGCACATGCCATGGAATATGCACTTTCCAGAACTAGAGCCAATGATATGGTGCTTGGAACAGGATCACTATCAGTGGCAGCAGAAATTATTGAATGGAAAAGAAAAATTGCACCTGAACTGTATCCTGGTCTTTTACTAGATACAGTGGAGGGCAATGATCCAAACAACAGGTGACATAAGGGTATATATATGGCAGTAAACCAAAATCGGAAAAGAGTTGTTATAACTGGAATGGGCGTCATGTCACCGCTCGGGAAAACCGTAGATGAATACTGGAATGGCTTGGTTAAAGGAAAATCTGGGATTGGAAAGATAACACTCTGTGATACAAAAGAATTCCCATCTGACATTGCAGGCGAAGTAGATGACTTTGATCCCGCTCAGTATGCGAACCCTAAAGAAACGCGCAGAATGGCTCGATTCTCCCAGATGGCCGTGGCAGCTGCAGCAACAGCCATTGAAAATTCTACTCTGAATCTTTCTGTTGAAGATGGAACCCGATTGGGCGTCGTAATGGGTAATGGGAACGGCGGATTTCCCACGACAGAGGACAATACTCGGGTTCTTTTTGAGAGGGGAGCGATGCGTATGAGTCCCTTCTTTGTCCCTATGATACTTCCTAACATGGCTGCTGCTCAGATTAGTCGCATATTCGGTTTTCGGGGTTATAGTAATACTGTCATAACTGCATGCGCAGCAGGCAATCAGGCAATTGGTGAGGCAGCGGAGGTAATCCGAAGAGGGGCGGCGGACGTGGTTCTTGGTGGAGGATGTGAGGCTGGTATTAGTCGGCTTGGACTCGGGGGATTTCACGTTATAAAAGCCCTAAGCAGATACCAAGGGGATCCCGCGAGAGCCAGCCGGCCATTTGATGCGACTAGAGATGGGTTCGTGCCTGCTGAGGGGGCCGGAGTTTTAGTGATGGAGAGTCTTGAACATGCACTCGACCGGGAAGTGGACATTTTGGCCGAGGTTCTAGGTTATGGAGTTTCATCAGACGCATTTCACACAGTTCGACCGGACGAAAATGGGGATGGGGCTGCTCGGGCAATTAGATTGGCGGTCGAAGATTCAGGAGTTGAATATTCGGACATCGATTATATTAACGCTCACGGTACGTCGACACCGTTAAACGACGTATCAGAAACTAAAGCGATTAAGAACGCTTTTGGCAGATTGGCTTCTCAAATTCCAGTTAGTTCAACCAAGTCTATGATCGGACATGCACTGGGCGGTGCTGGCGCAATAGAAGGTGTGGCGGTTGTTAAAACGATCGAATCTGGAGTGATTCACCCAACAATCAACTATGAGAATCCGGACCCACTTTGTGATCTAGATTTTGTGCCTAACCAAGCAAGGAAATTAAAAGTAAAAAGAGTCCTGTCCAACAATTTTGGATTTGGAGGGCAGAACGCTTGTTTGGTTTATGGAGCGTTTGAGGAATAACTTCCTTGTTTTAGCGTATACAGCAATGTTTCTTCTTTGGATCTCCATTTATGGAATGTCAAATCTTTCTGACATTGGAAATTTTTCCCATAAGACCTCTGCTCCTTTCATTGCCGCATCTCTTTCTGGGCTTTTCTTCCAACTATCATAAATCCCGTCATTGTCCCATATAACAATAGAACTGATCTGATTTGAATCAGTTCTTGCTAACAACGTTGTTCTACTTATGAAACCAGGTGCATTACTTTGAGCGAGTCCGTTTCCGTCCAACATTTTTCTAGCTTTTTCAAACATTCCCTTTTTTGCCCAATGGTGCGTCAAGACTCCTATCATATATAAAACTCCTTGCATTAATTGGGTGTCTGTGTTTTAGCTGCAGCCTAGAAATCAGTTGATCTCATCAACTCGACCCAAGTGTCTCGTGTTAGTTCTACTCTGCGTTCCCTGAGAGCTTTCTCCCTGTCCCACAGTTGATCATCAATATTGGAGTTGGATCTTTGCTCCTGCGTGAATCGAGTTTGCTCCCAGTGCGCGGGTCCGTCGTATCCAGTGAGGAGCACGATTTCTGAGGGAGAGACTGATGCCATTGGGGTCCACATACCAAGAACGCAAGCGCCCATGTTTTCGATTCTAGGCCAGATACCCTCTTCGGAACAGGTCACAAACTCTGAAACGTCGGTTGGCGATATGAAAAATTTGCGGTATCCATAAACTGATCTCCTGTCTTCAGGGGGGACAGTATCTTTTGGCCTTGAAGCGATTGGCCTTAGAAGCCTGACAGATTCTTGCCTTAGTAAAGACTCCCGATTGATACTCCATGCTCCTTGCGCAGTTTGCCAAGATTCTAGATCTGCGTAAGATGTCATTTGAAGTAAATGAGTGGATGGTCTCCCTATCATTCCAGTGAGCATACAAATTACCCTCCCTCCCGAAGCTCTAAGAGAGGGCCAAATAGTGTTACGGCACAATTCTACGTAGCTGCTTTTTGACTCGGTTTCTAATACTGATCGTCTCTCCTCGGTGATCATATCAACCGTCCTCTTACTCAAATTAATTTAGCTAATTTCACTTTTGGCCAATTCGTCAGACAGAAATGTAATCAGACATAGGATCTTCTATTCGATCCATTGGGTTCGCATCTTGATTAACATTAGGTGTTCAGTAGTTATTGATCTAACGGGACATTTCATTCTATTCAAATATTACTACTCCGCAATTGTGTGTTTGACCAAGTGAATACTTTTGATCTAGCATGAAGCTTCCTGGTGTTACAAACAAATGTTCTGCTCCCGTCTATAAATTTTTTTGGAATGTTGAGCACCAAAATTTTCTGTAGTGATGTGATTGAATTGAGTTTGATAATTACGAGATACTAATTATCTCTCCTAATTCTCAATTCACAATTTCTTGAAAGTAATTATAAAACGTTCTAATCATTTGTCGTTCCGAGTTTCCCGTTGAAAAGACTGGTTTGATTGTCAATTTGAAGTTAGACTCCGGTTTGTGTCGGTAATCCTGACATCGGAGGAAAAATGAATCTACACAAGTTCGTTAGAACTGTTCCTAATTTTCCTAAAGATGGGATTATCTTTAGAGATATAACGCCGCTGCTAGCTGATATCGAGGCATTCAACTTTGCAATTGATGAAATGGTTGTTTTGTCTGAGCGATTGCGGCCTGACATCATTGCAGGTATTGAGTCCAGGGGATTCTTATTTGGAGCTCCGATATCCTTGAGATTAGGACTTCCGTTTGTTCCCATTAGGAAAGAAGGGAAACTGCCTTTTGAGAAAAAAACTGTCCGGTATGATCTCGAATACGGCAACGATATATTGGAGATTCATGTCGACGCCTTTAAGGCTGGTCAAAAAGTATTACTTGTGGATGATTTGATAGCCACAGGAGGAACCTTAGAGGCTTCGTCTAGGCTTGTAGAATCACTAAATGCAGAAGTTGTTGGTATATGTGTCCTAATTGAGTTATCGGGTTTCGGCACAAAGGAATTTCTGTCAGGTAGAAAAATATTGTCCGTATTGCAATTCTAATGCTTCCATATTGTATCGTTTGACATTGTTATGTCGCTTTGTAAACATCACAGTGAACTGAGAGGAGACAACACCTATTTAGGACCTGATCACCATTCTCACTTACTACCGTTAAGTCGCTTAGTGAATTCAGGAAGATAATAGCAGGGAGAAGGAAGATGTCAGTCATCACGTTAGGCGGAATGTCAGGTGGAGGCGCTCGTAACCTAGGCCCTATGGTGGCGGAGAAACTGGGAGCTGACTACGTGGATAGATTTTTTTTATCAAACGTAGCTAAAGAGTTGGGCGCCACGGTGGAGGCTCTTCATCAGCGTGAAGAGAGACCCCCTAGTCGCAGTGAGCGTTGGTTTAGGGTGATTCAAAGAATTCTAGAACGATCTGCCGTTACGGGTGCTGGCGGTGACCCTTATTTTGGCCCGGGAACAGCGGCCTTTCTAACAGAGGAGTACGAGGATATTCCCCAACCTACTATAACCCGAGGACATGAATTGGAGGATGATGAATATATAGAGGCTGTTCACAACACAATGCGGGATATGGCGGACGAAGGAAACGTTGTTTTCGTCGGGAGAGGAGGGCACATAATTCTAAATGACATGCCTAATGTTCTAAGAGTGGGTGTTGTTGCTCACTTGGAGGATAGGATAAAAACATTGATGTCTCGGGAGAATCTAGATCACCAATCCGCGCAGGACGTTGTCGACAGTCGAGACAGGGCTCGCCAGTATTATTTTCAGAAGTTTTTTGATTTAGATGACCCCGATAGACCTGATCTTTATCACATGGTCGTAAATACGAGTGAAATAAGTCTAGAATATGCTACCGATATAATTATCAATGGCCTTCACGGGCTTGAGGATGGGAAGATAATAGGATCTATTAAATCGTGAGATTCTTCTATAAACTGATATTATATCAATAAGAAACTGAATATCTTAGAATCCCACGCTGATACGTTAGCGTGGATGTGGGATATTTACTGGGGGTTCACATATGGCTTCATTGTTAGAGGTTAGCAACCTAAAAACTCACTTCTTTACCCCTGACGGGGTTGTTAAAGCGGTCGATGGCATCTCCTATGAGGTTGCGGAGGGAGAAGTAGTTGGCATCGTTGGAGAAAGTGGATGCGGGAAGAGTGTTGGAGCTATGTCTATCATGCGTCTCGTAGCTAGCCCTCCAGGAAGGATAGTGGATGGCGAGGTGATTTTCGAGGGCGAAGATCTTGTGCAAATGGACGACAAAGAGATGCGGGATATACGTGGTAATCGCATTGCCATGGTTTTTCAGGAGCCAATGACTTCCTTGAACCCTGTTCTTACGATAGGACGACAGCTTACAGAAACTCTAGAGCTACATCAAAATATGAACAAATCGGAAGCCAATCAAAGAGCAGCAGAGCTGCTTACCATGGTTGGAATACCTGATGCGGAACGCCGTCTTGTGGACTACCCTCACCAGTTCAGTGGTGGAATGAGACAGAGGGTAATGATTGCGATGGCTCTGAGCTGCAATCCTAAATTGATTATTGCTGATGAGCCGACCACTGCCCTTGATGTAACGATTCAAGCGCAGATACTCGAATTAATGCAAGAGCTCTCAAAAGACCTTGGGACCGCGCTGATTATAATCACGCATAATTTAGGTGTTGTTGCTCGATACGCGGACAGGGTTCTGGTGATGTATGCGGGAAAGATAGTCGAGACTGCAACTGCTGTGGAGTTATACACCAATCCGAGGCATCCCTACACTCTTGCATTGTTAAACTCTGTGCCTAGATTGGATTCGTCAGAGGCTAGAGTCAGGTTGGACGCGATTGAAGGATTACCGCCTGACTTAGGTAACCTGCCGGCTGGTTGTAGTTTTGCCCCAAGATGTAAGTTCGCAGTAGACGCTTGCCTTTCAAGCGACCCAGTGCTGAGAGAGGTAGAATCAAACCATCATTCTGCCTGTATCAGAGTGGAAGAGATTGAAGAGTTTTCATCCAAAGTAGCAACTGGATGACCTGGATGATTCAGAATCGGAGATAAAAATGGTCACAGATCAAATAACAGAATCGGATCGGCCGCTAGTCGAAGTCAATAACCTTAAAATGTACTTCCCTGTTACCTCGGGGATAGTTTTCCAGAAAAAGGTTGCTGACATAAAAGCTGTTGACGATGTTAGTTTTCACATAAACAAGGGTGAAACCCTCGGCCTAGTTGGAGAGAGTGGTTGTGGAAAAACTACCACTGGCAGATGTATCCTCCAGCTATACAGACCTACCGAAGGAGAAGTGAAATTTAACGGGGAGGATGTCACTAGTCTTAGCAACTCTCAAATGCGCCAGATGCGAAGGGAAATGCAGGTTATTTTTCAGGATCCTTACGGATCATTAAACCCTCGGATGACTTGCGGAGATATAGTCGGTGAGCCTTTAAAAGTTCATAAGTTGACTGATAGCAAGGGAGAATACCGAGACAGAGTATCCGAGTTACTTACTACTGTAGGTCTCAGTCCTTATATGGGGGATCGTTATCCCCATGAATTTAGCGGTGGCCAGAGGCAGAGAATTGGGATTGCACGCGCATTAGCCGTAAATCCCAGCTTTATAGTATGTGACGAGCCAGTTTCTGCACTAGATGTTTCAATACAAGCTCAAGTCATCAATTTGCTCGAAGATCTTCAAGAAGAATTGGGTTTGACGTATCTTTTTATCGCCCACGATTTGTCTGTAGTGAAACATATCAGTGACAGAATAGCTGTAATGTATCTAGGTCACATAGTGGAAGTAGCTGATAGAAATGAGCTGTACGACAACCCATTACACCCTTATACGAGAGCGCTCCTCTCCGCTGTGCCGATACCAGACCCCATAATGGAGGCGGATCGAGAGAGAATCATTCTTACTGGGGATGTCCCAAGTCCAATGTCGCCGCCTGACGGTTGTGTGTTTCATACTCGGTGTCCTGTCGGAGACGGCGATTGCGAAATAGAGATGCCGGAGCTCCGTGAGGTCGCGCCAGATCATTGGGTGGCTTGTATTAAAGTGGACGGATACGGTAATCCTGGTTTCTAGGATCGTCGATCAGAAAAATTTAACGTAGGGCGCCTCTAAAGGAAAAATCCTGTTCTTCCGAGGTAACAAATTCTAACAGGGCGGTTTCCCCGTTTTCAGTCGCCCTCTTTGCCCGACTGAAAGCAGCAGCGATGTCTTCAGGATTCTTGACCCGTTCAGACCAGCCTCCCATTGCCTTGGCCATGTCGGCGTAATCACCACCCAATTCTCTAGTTCCGAAGAGTTCGTGAGAGGTCGCCATATGAGCTGTTTCGATGGCCATTGTGGAGTTGTTTAACACGACAGTTAGGATAGGGATGTTGCTTCTTACAGCTGTTTCGAAATCAAGACCAGTCATTCCAAAAGCAGCATCACCCATGAAGTTAACGACGAACTTATCCGGTGATGCCAGTTTTGCTCCCATATTCAACCCGAGACCCGTGCCCAGACCGTGCGATTTACCCCACCCGATATATGTGCCAGGTCCTCCTGACTGGTAAAAGGGCATTATTTGGTCCCGTGGGCTTCCGGAATCGTGTGTCACGATTGTCTCAGAAGGATCAGATATCTTTATAAATTCGTGGATGACTCTGTAGGGAGTCATAGGGACTTCAGTAGATTCCAGTTTGTTTGACCATTCATTTCGCCATTGTTGCTTGATCCCAGATATATCGTCGATGGGGGATTCCAGATTCGGCCTGGTGGATAGTAAGTCCGAACATGACTCAATGAGCTGACGCAAAATCAGTTTAGCGTCCCCGAGAAGCGCTATTTCAGGGTCGTAATAGTTTCCGATATCCGCCGGATTATTTGTGGCATGAATAATTTTCTTACCCTTTGGTATTGCCGTTACCATGCCATGTTTCGTGAGACTTGTTCCTAAAGCCAAGATTGTGTCCGCATTTCTCAAGTAGTGAAGGACTGCTCCATTCATGACTCCTGAGGAGCTACCGAGAGAAAGATCATGCCTTTCGTCAATTGCTCCTTTACCAGCCATGGTAGTTGTCACGGGGACCTGAATAAGTTCTGCTAGCTCAGATAATTCCTCAGTGGCATCGGCATAAATTACACCTTGGCCGGCATATATCAGAGGAGATTTTGATGAAAGTATTAGTTCTGCAGCTCTGGTAATTTCTCTCTCGTCGGCAGAGGAAAGGGCCCTGACTGCGGGGGTATAAGAAGATAAGTTGTCCTCTGTAATTTCTTCTTGAGCCAAATCAGCTGGGATTTCCACCATGACGGGGCCTGGACGTCCATTTTTCAACCTGTGAAACGCTCTTCGCATCGTTTCTACGGCGGTGTTGGCCTCATTTATTTGTTCTACATATTTTGTGACGGAACTGAAGCTTTCCACAGAGCTGAAGTGAGGAAATACACGATCTCTGCTCCTAACATGCCCTAAAGGTAAGAGAAGCATTGGAACGCCGTCCGAATAGGCAGTTGCGACTCCGGGGTAAGCGTTTTCAGCTCCAGGGCCATATTGCATAGCAAATACCCCTGGGGGAGACCCTCTGTTGATTCTAGAATAACCGTCAGCGATTCCGACACCGACTCTTTCTTGTCTGCAAATTATTGGTTGGATTCCGGCTTCGGCCGCAGCTTCTATTACTGGAGTGGTTGGAAAACAGCTGAGGTATTTCACACCTTCTTTCTTGAGAATCTCAGCGATCGCTTCGATTACTCTCATTTTGCCTGGCTCCTTTGTTGCTGTTGAGTAAATTTTCGGCGAGTATAACACTGGGCATTTTAAAGATTACAATTCGAGAAAAGAATTGATGCACTGGATGTAGCTTGGTCGTTTAGACTTGGTTATGTTTTGCTAGCAATTCTCTCAGGAGAAGAGAATGGATAACGAAATACGTAGGATACTTATAAGCGGAGCAACAGGCTATGTAGCGGATCAGATGCTTCCCACCTTTCGGGATAGATATGAAACTGTCTTAGTGGACACAAGAAAAGAGAATCGGCGGGGAGAATCAGTTCAAGGAGTGCACATCGCTGACCTTATCGATCCAGATAGATCCAAATACTCGCAGTTATTTGCTGGGGTAGACGCTGTAGTACACCTCGCGTATAAGAGAAGAACCGGTGATCCGCTTGATCAATTTCAAGACGAAAAGCAAAATGTCGAAATGGCCTACAACGTTTTGAGGGCCTCGTATGAGGCCGGTGTTTCTCGCGTCGTTATGGCTAGTTCCAATCATGCCGCGGATTGGTACGAGCATGCGTTGATTCACAAGAGACAAATTGATTTGGTGGAGCCATACGATTTACCTTTATCTGACAATTTTTACGGATGGGCCAAAGCAACCTACGAACACTTGGGATTCATTTTTGCTAGTGGGGGAATGGGTAAAGGTGGGGATGGAGCAGCAGGGAGTGCCGCAACAGGCAACTTGCTTCAAGGTAACCTAAATACGAGTAGGAAGATGGGAGTAGTCATGATAAGGATTGGAGCTCCCAGAGAACTAGAGACAAATGAATACAAGGGCCAGCCGGCAGCGTTTAAAAGGGATCTAGGGGCTTATATAAGTCGAAGGGACATCACACAGCTTTTTCAGAAAGGAATGGAGGCTCACGATATTGAAAATGAATACGGAATTCCATGGCAAGTAGTGTATGGCATAAGTGACAATACTCGGGCATTCTGGTCCCTAGCAAGCGCCAGAGAGGCGCTTGGATATGAACCGGAAGATGACTCTGAGCTGAAGTTTGCGGACGGGGTGAGAGAATTGTTGTCAGATCATGGACGAGTTGGTCCACTCTGATACAAATGGACGAAAAAATCGCAAAACAAGTTCTAGAAGATGTATCTGGCGCTGTGGGTTTGGAAGAAGGCACAGAAGGAATTAGGAAGATTTTGAGGTTTGTTTGCCGGTTCGAACCGGTTCCACTTCATGACCTGTCCAGAGCAGTAATGATTCCTGTACCAGTGGTATCTGCAGTACGTAGAGAGCTAGAAAAACGAAATATTTGTTCTCGGAAATCAGGCATAGTCCTTACCCAAAAAGGGAAGATGCTATTGCAAGCAATAGGTATATATTCTAGTAAACTACCTGAGCTGAGACTTGAGTATTCTGTCCCAGAATGGCTGGGACCTGTGGCTAAGCGATTCAGGTCAATTCAGGAGCTAAGGCCTGCCCCTGACTTTACTTTGGACCAGTCACACGTTGATTCTGAAACTTCTGCACTGAGGTCTGCCTATCTCTATGAGCATGATGCTTTGGATGGAAGAGATCTCATATTTTTGGGTGACGACGATCTGACTTCCCTGGCCGTTTGTCTCCTTTCCTCTGAATACGATCTAAATATAGGCACTATCACTGTTGTTGATGTGGACACTAGAATACTCCGATTTATTTTGAAATCTGCTCGTAGTATTGGAGTGGAAGTAAACACGATAGAGTGTGATCTCCGTCAAGGCTTGCCGAGGAACCTTGAAGGCCGCTATGACGTTTTCTTCACAGATCCACCTTATACAATCAATGGGCTTAGGTTATTTGCTTCTTGTGGAGTGCAGGCACTTCGTCCTATTTCTGGAAGGCCAGTTTTCTTGTCTTTCGGTTCAAAATCTCCCAACGAAACGATCGAAGCGTATAAAGTCATTTCCGACAATGGTCTGGCCGTACAAGAGGTTATTCCTGCATTTAACCGATATGTCGGAAATCAGATCCACGCTGGAGCCAGCAACATGATCCGATGCTCTACAACAGATACTTCTAAATCGGTGCCCCCTTCAGAAATGGAATTCATTTATACGGCGTCGCAAAAAAAGGGAACTGACTGAGTTGCTTGACGGTGCAAGCTTAATTGAACCTGGAGATACAGGCTTTTTGCGCGATATATTTTCAGCATCAAATAAGAGCTCCTGGGTCTATTTTCCGCCTTTTCTATGTACCTACAGTCTCCCGCCCGCGAGACCGGTATACGCACTAGAAACAAACGGCTTTTCTGTAATCATCCAATACATCAGCAGGGGAGGTGAGGATCGGATTGATTTAATCATACCGCCCTTACCATTAAGTGATTGTGCCTTTGAATGGTTAGGTGAATTTGTTCTATACCTGTCTCGATGTCGGAACCAGAGCCAGTTGAGAATTCTGTGGGTAGATGACGAAGACAAAAATTTGCTTTCTGAGAAGTTTGGCAATTCTATTGAGTTCCAAGTAAAGGATTCTGAGTATTTGTATGACCCTTCTTTGAATTGGAATATGAAGGGGCAAAAATTCAGAGATTTCCGAAAGAGAGTTCATAGGGTTCAGAGACTTAATCCTGTGTTCAAGGAGATGAGCATAGGAGATGTAGGATCAGCCTACACATTGATGAGGGAATGGCGAAAATTACAGGGACGGAAAAACGGGTTTCTTCTAGATTGGGGCTATACTCGGTCAGCTCTGGAAACATTCCATCAGTTTTCTCAGAAGGACTTATCTGTATGGAATATCGAAATAGAAGGCAATTTGAAAGCATTCGCGATGGCTGGGCCAATCAACATGACGACGGCGTGCTTTTTCATCGCTAAGTCAGATCCTAGAATAATTGGACTCTCAGAATATTTGAGATGGAGAGTCTGCGGAGAGATGAGATCGTACGATTTGGTGAACGATGCTGGTGATCTGGGCATCGCCGGCCTTAAGCAACATAAAATGAAATTACGTCCCGTCGGCTTTAATACTGTTTACAGAGCGGTCATGGCAGCAGGTTAACTACCAGAACCGCTCCTAGATCCTTTGATTGGTGATGAGTACTATCTCCCATATGTTGAGATAGTTTCTTCTTCCTTGCTAATCATTTCGAGAAGGGCCGGTTGGCCAGTCTTGCTGGCTTCCACGGCCCTTGCCATCGCTGAACCGATTTCATCTGGGCTGGTGACTCTTTCTCCATAAGCACCGAGGCTTTTAGCTGTGTCTGTATAGTTCCCACCTAATTCGTTACTCTTCCAATGTTCAGTGGCGTGTGGGAAATGGTCATAGTAGTGGGTCATAACACCATTGTTCAATACAACGGTGATTGTTCCTAACTCTGACCGTGAAGCGGTTTCTATATCCATTCCCGCCATACCAAAGGCTGCATCTCCCATAACATTTATAACTATTTTTTCTGGGGCAGCTATTTTTGCACCCAGTGCTAATCCGAGCCCGTAGCCTAGCTGCGTGGACTTGCCCCATCCTATGTAAGACCTGGGTTTGAGGGCTGGCCAGAAAGGCACTATCTGGTTTCTTGGGTATCCGGAGTCATGAGTTACTATGCAGTCTCGTGGATCAACGGCATTCATCATCTCTTTAAATATCCGATAAGGGCTCATCGGAATTTCGTTGGAGTTCAAGCGGGGACCCCACTCCTCCATAAACTCTTTCTTAATCTCTGCAATTTCGTCTCGTACCCCGTGAACGTCTCCGCGTCCGTGCTCCCCTAGTTGAGATTTGGATTCTTCTAACAACTGTTGCAGTACTAGTCTTGCGTCTCCGATTGCACCGTATTGCACCCTATTGTCCCGGTTTAAATCTTCAGGCACGTTTGTGACTTGCGCTTTAATGACTCCGGGAGGCATGGGGGCGGTGAAATTTGAGATGGCAAAGCTTGTACCGATGCCAAGTATAAAATCCGTGGTTTGGAGGAATCTGTCTACCATCAAAGTCCCCGTGTTACCTCCGGTTCCCAGAGCAAGGTGGTGGTCTTCTGGAAACGCACTTTTTCCCGCCAGGCTTGTCATGACCGGTATGTTGACGAGCTCAGCGAACTCGATGAGTTCGTCCCATGCTTCGGCGTACAGGGTTCCCTGCCCGGCGACGATGACGGGCTTCTTTGCTTTGAGTAGTGCTGTGATGATGTCTCTTACATCCTCAGATGCGGCAAAAGATTTGTAAGTCTTTACCGGTTCGTAATCCTCTATATCTCCTGGTACTTCCGCACTTCCAACATCGCCAGGTAGCTCAAGTAATACCGGTCCTGGTCTTCCATGTCGTAGATGGGTAAATGCCCTGCTAACCATCTCCGGGATTCTTTCTATAGTGTTGATTCTGCCGGCCCATTTGGTTATGTGCTTGTAATTGGGCACAGCGTCGAATCCAGGATGGACATCGACACGTCTTTTAGTGGACCCTCCTGGTATGAGTAGGATTGGTACGTTGTCAGCGAAGGCTTGCGCTACACCTCCGAAAGCATTCTCAGCGCCAGGCCCATGTTGCATAGTGAATACCCCTATCTTGTTTCCGTTATGGATGCGGCTGTAGGAGTCAGCCATGTTAACGCCGGCCCTTTCTTGGCGACACATTACAGGCCTGATCCCTTCCTTAGAGCAGGCGTTTATTAGCGTCTGGGCAGGAAAGCATGATATCCATTCAACGCCTTCCTTCTTCAGAAGGCTTGCCATTAATTCATCGCCATTCATTGCTATCTCCTCAAAGTTTTGCTTATCAGGTTACTGTTTATATAACCTGTTATCCATTTTCACTTATGTCCAATGCTGGTTAACAAGTTTGCCATACTTTATTGTTCGTTAAGGTGGTGGTCAAGGGAACTAGATTCTTATAGCTTATCTTGATCAAATAATTACACTGCGTTTAGGTATGAATTATGTGAGAGACTTAGCGTCTGATGCAGCGCTTGCACCCGCTATTTTCCCAAACACTGCACCTGCCATCAATCCAGATCCTCCAGGATAATTATTGTAGAAGAGGCCACCCGTTAACTCGCCAGCTGCGTAAAGACCAGGAATAGGAAGGTTGGATGTATCATGCACCTGGCATTCCGAATTGATTTTGAGGCCACCAAAAGTGAAGGTTATGCCGCAAGTTACGGCGAATCCTAGGTATGGAGGCTCGTCGAGCTTCTGGGCCCAGTTAGATTTGGGCGGACTAATTCCGTTCGTATGTTTTCCGTCTAATGATGTCGGATTAAATTCACCCTCTTGCACCGCTAAATTGTACCTAGCAACGGTATCGATCAGCCCGTCTTCGTCAATATCGAGACCCCTTGCGAGTTCTCCAATAGTATCTGCTTCAACTGTTGTCACTTGCTGAATAAAATATTCGTCTCTAAGAAGGTGTTTCGTTTTTTGGTCAAAAAGTTGAAAGGCTGCCCTTTGCGGTTGTTTCAGTATTTCCCTTCCATATTTTGCATAGGTATAGTTCCTGAAGTCTGCTCCTTCATCCACGAAACGTTCGCCTTTAACGTTAACAATCAAGCCGAATGGATAAGAGTGTTTTTGAAAGAGGTCCGCAATATTTCTGTCCCCGTAGGCTGGAGCATTAAGATCCCATGCAACAGCGTGGCAGCCACTCCAATGTCCGTATGATTGAGCTCCAATGTCCAGTGCCATCTGGATCCCTTCTCCAGTGTTGTATTGCGTTCCGCGCACTTTTGCTAATTCCCACCCTGGACCTAAATACCTCGTACGCATTTCTGCGTTTGCCTCAAATCCCCCGCATGCGAGAACTGCAGCGCCACATTGAATTGTTTCGTATCCATCGGGTCCTTTGACCGTAACCGAGGCCACTCTGCCCGAGCGGTCAGTCTTGAGAGAGGTTGCTGCTGTTTGATAACGGATCTCTACTCCCGAATTCTCACACAATTGAAACAACCTGTCTGAAAGACCTTTTCCTCCACCTACGGACTCAACTATGAGACCACCCCAAAAGCGCAACTTGCCATCATGTTCAAACGCCTGTCTACCATAAGCTAAAATCCACGGTACGCCCTGTTTACGCATCCATAACATAGTCGGGTATGACTCCGATACGAGAGTCTGAAGTAAGTCCGGGTTAGATAATCCCTCTGAGACTCTCATGACATCTTCGTAAAATTCAGAGCTGGTGTATGAGCCAACATCTACATTAAGACGCTCTTCGTCCCCGATGTCGGGGAGAAGTAGCAGGATATCGTCGATCCCTTTATAGGCAAACCGGAATAATCCTCCTGTAAAGTATGAGTTTCCCCCGCGAAGATGCTGCGGTGCTTTTTCAAGCACTACAACTTTACCCCCCTGTTCAGAGGCTGCAAGCGCAGCGTTGAGAGCTGCGTTTCCAGCCCCAATGACGACAACATCGAATTCTTTTTCTTCGGGCATTTTCTCTCCGTTTCCTGGGATCCTAAAGTCCCCTATATAGCAGAGCACTGTCGGATTTGGGTAGAAAAGAAATGTAATGCAGTATTCATCCTGTGGCAATCTGTACATCTCAAGATTGTTTGCGACTAATCCAAACCATGATTAGAATCCGACTTAATGTCCAATTCTATTAAAGCAAAGAGGCAGATATAACGGGAGCATCACATGAAGATAATGATCACTAGCCTGATAACTGAAAAATTTAAGACAGAACTGATTGATGAATTCCCGGATATTGAGTTCACGTTTGAAAAGGAGCCCGAAAGACGTCTTAATGAAGTTTCCGAATGCGATGTGTTTATGGGTATTCCATCCAGAGAGGTATTCTTGGCAGCCGATAAAATTCGGTGGCTTCACTGCCCGGGTACAGGAATTGACAAAATTATGGAGATACCTGAAGTAATAGACAGTGATGTCGTTGTTACCAATGCTCGTGGTCCTCATACAAGTCCAATGGCTGATCATGGAATGGCTATGATCTTGACTTTCACCCACAGATTAAGGCAGTTGTGGGATGACCAAAAAGAGAAAGTCTGGAACCTGCCCGCTTACGACCAACAAATGATTTCTTTGACTGAGACAACAATGGGGATACTGGGGGTTGGAGGAATAGGGTCTGCAATGGGGCGGCGAGCCGCGGCTTTTGGGATTCGTGTTTACGGCATCGATAGAGATGTAACACTTTCTCCGGAAGGTATTCTTGAGGTTTGGGGTACTGAGAGATTGGATGAGTTACTGTCAATATCTGATTGGTTTGTTGTGGCTGTTCCCTATACCTCTGATACACACCATCTACTTGATCACTCAAGGATGTCAAAGCTAAAACTAGGTTCTCGAATTATTGTCCTTTCAAGAGGAGGGATAGTAGATGAGAGAGCTCTAATAGAAGGCATTGAGAACGGCAGTGTAGCTGGCGCGGGTTTGGATGTGACGGAAGTAGAACCCCTTCCCCAAGATAGCCCCCTGTGGGATCACCCGAATATAATTTTGTCCCCCCATGTGTCGGCGTTGACAAGTGAAATGTGGGAAGGTAGAAGAGATATATTCAAAGAGAATCTTCGCAGGTATCTTTCGAATAAGCCTTTTTTGTATGCCTGCGATAAGAGACGCGGATACTAGATTTATTAAACTGGTTTACGTCGGATAATCAAGCTAGAAAGTTCGCCAAAAGGTAATTGCAAGTTATTACAGGAATAATGTTGCATATAAAGGTTTGTTTTTTATTGACCTGATAATGCAGCCGAAAGTATAATCGTCGTTTGTAAAATCTTTGCTTACGGTGACGTCGAGGTAAGGAGTGTTATTTAATGTGGCAGGCCTTCTCAAAAGTTCGAGCGGTATTAAGCAATTGGAGGCTGTTGACGGGACGTTTGATGTATCGTGGTGTGGTGATAGCTGTAGCGTGAAGGGTACAGTTCTACTGGTTAGAACGGACTCTGGGATATGGGCTAGCGGGAAATTGCAAACTTGCACCCCCCTTCAATGCGGAAGCTGTCTGAGACTATTTCGACAAAACTTTGAGATTAGGATTGAGGAAGAATATCTTCCTTATAGAGATCTAATTTCGGGAGCGATTATTGAGTTAAGAGACTATGAAGAGGGTTTTCGGATTGATTCCGACAATCTGGTTGATTTAACGTATGCGATCAGAGAATATAGCGAACTTGCTATGCCTCTGGCCCCGAGATGTGAGAGAAACTGCAGAGGGATTTGCTCATGTTGCGGAACGGACCTGAACAAGAAAAACTGTTTATGTACGACGGGTGAAAGGGATCTCCGATGGGGACCACTTCTAGACCTGTTAGAAGCTGAGAAATCATAAGGAAAGAGGCCTAAGATATGCCACCACTGCCGAAGAAGAAACATTCCAGTAAGAGGAAAGGCGGGAGAAATGCTCACAGGGGAATTAAACCCCTATCACTTTCAACTTGCCCTCAATGCCACAGCCCTAGAATGCCCCATAGGGCTTGCAGTAGTTGTGGTTCATACAACGGAAGGAACGTCGTAGAGACAGGCCAAGAGATTCTTTAATAAGATCCAAGAGGCTTTCAACAGGCCTCTTCAGGAGAATGAAATGACACTAACCTTCGGGAGCAATTCGAAGACTGCTTTTCTTTTCCCAGGACAGGGAGCTCAAGTTGTGGGCATGGGGTTGGAATTATTTGAAAGGTCTGGAGCCGCAAAGGACGTATTTGGTGAGGTGGACGAAGCTTTGGGGAGACCTCTATCGAAAATACTGTTTGAAGGCCCTGAGGATGAGCTTAGGGAAACGATCAATGCTCAGCCAGGGATAATGGCGGTGAGTCTCGCATGCGTTGGGGCGATGAATGAAAACCTGGATAAAGATGATATTCCTGATCCTGTTCTCATGGCAGGACATAGCCTTGGAGAATACACAGCGTTAGCAGCGGCTGGTGTTCTGAGTGTAAAAGATGCCGCCCTGCTGGTACAAAAGAGGGGACAATTGATGCAGGAAGCCTGCGATTCTAATCCGGGTACAATGGCGGCAATTTTGGGCCTCGATGAAATGACCCTGGAAGAAATCGCACGAGAGTCTGGTACTTTTGTTTCGAATATCAACACTGAAGAGCAAATTGTCATTAGTGGAGGAAAAATGGCGGTGGCTAGAGCGATGGATATGGCCTCAGCACGTGGTGCCAAAAAGGTAATACCTCTAAGAGTGGGAGGGGCGTTTCATTCCGGCCTTATGGAGCCTGCCAAAGCGGGGCTTATAGAAGCCCTTAATAACGTTGAGTTCGTTGAACCTAATGTTCCGATAATTGGGAACTGTACTGCTCAGCCCCTCAAGAGTGCAGAGGAAATTCGCGGGGAGTTGATTACTCAGATAGCCAGTTGTGTTCAATGGAAGCGTTCAGTTGACTTCATGATTCGTTCTGGTGTTACAAACTTCTTGGAAATAGGTCCAGGCAAAGCTCTCTCTGGTATGGTGAAGCGCATCGATAGAAACGCAAACATCTCCAATATCTCTGATTTGGAATCTATACTGGCTTTTAGCAGGAACTGATCCTATAAACTCTTAATGGTAGGAAAAGGTCTCGTAACATCCCGACGTGAAACTAGAGTTATAGTTCTTCAGATTCTCTGTGAGTCGGATATTGTGGCTCACGAGGCAACTTCAGTGCTTCATCGTATAATGACTGAAAATGATGTAACTCCCAAGGCCTCAGAGTTTGCAACTTACCTCGTCTCCAATGTACTTGTAAATCGAAACGAACTGGATAAGATAATTACTGCTTATGCTCCAAGCTGGCCTTTGTCCCAAATGGCTATCGTTGACAGGAACGTACTAAGGATGGCAATAGCTGAGATTGAGGGGGGTGTAGATTCGCCTCCGGGAGCAATTGTGAACGAAGCAGTGGAACTGGCTAAGGCTTTTGGCGCAGAGGGGTCACCAGGGTTTGTAAATGGTGTACTAGGATCCTTTTTAAATTCACAAAATACTGAAATCGAAGCATAATAAATTTGGAGGCATTTCAATGTCGCTGATTAATAGGGTTCAGCAAGTAGTTGCAGAAAAGCTAAGTGTTGATGAGTCGGAAGTACTGCCTGAAGCTTCTTTCACAGAAGACTTGAATGCTGATTCTCTCGATCTCGTCGAGCTCATTATGGCCTTTGAAGAAGAGTTCAGTTCGGACGACGTCGAGATAGAAATATCCGACGAAGACGCAGAAGGTATCACTACGGTTCAGGCCGCAATAGACTATCTTCGAGAAAATGGTGTCGATGACTGATGTAATCTGAGCTTAATTCTTTCTTCAGCCCCACTAACCTAACATGATTCCGAATTATTAATAGATTGATCGACGTTCCATAATAACGTTTCGATTAATAAATAGACTCAAAAGATAAAGTTCGGTTTGGGTTAGGCTTTTAGGAGGTGTAATCCATGAAAGCGGCGGTATATCAAGGGAAACAACAGATAGTTGTAGAAGACTTGCCTATACCTGAGCCGGGGCCTGGTGAGATACTCGTTAAGATCGGCTACAGTGCAATTTGTGGAACGGATGTCCATGCTTTTCTCTATGACATCGCCCCGCCGGGATCTGTCATGGGACACGAGTTTAGTGGGACAGTAGCGGCGGTAGGGCCGGGTGTCGAACTTTGGAAGGAAGGAGATCGAGTTGTAGGGGGTGGAGGAAACCCTCCGCCGGGTATGGAGGCTCCCCTTCGAAGACAAGAACAATACAACTACAGGCTTGAAGGGTTCGCAAGTACCAGAAAAAGAGGATATGCGGAATATACATTGCTGAACGACTGGGAGCCTATTGCAATTCCGGAGAATGTATCCGATTTACAGGCTTGTCTTACAGAGCCTTGTGCAGTAGTAGTAAGAGCCGTGAGGCTATCCAAGCAGCGCCTAGGTGATACTGTGGCAGTGCTTGGGGCGGGTCCTATAGGGCTTCTTTGCATGCAGGCCGCCAGGGCCGCCGGGGCAAGACGGGTGATAGTCTCCGAACCCTCAGAAGCTCGTAGGGAGGTGGCTTCCTTGCTAGGAGCAGATTCGATTATTGATCCCTTGATAGAGGATCCTGTAGAAACAATAATAAAACTTACGGACGGATCTGGCCCACATGTTGTTTACGAGTGCGCTGCCGCTAAGCCAACACTAGGAACCGCATTTAACTTAGTGAGAAAGAATGGGAATGTAATGCTGGTTGCCCTTGCCTGGGAAGAGATTCCTCTACTTCCTGTCGATTGGGCCGGGAAGGAAGTGACATTTAATACGACGTTTGGAAGTGAGCATTATGACTGGCAGGTTGCAATGCATCTTATTTCTACAGGGAAGGTGAATCTCGATCCTTTGATGTCTGATGCAGACATCATTGAGTTAGAAGGGGTCCAGAACGCCTTCGAAGCTCTCTGCAAGCCGTCCACACAAGTTCAAATGGTTGTTCGATTCTAGTTCGGTCAGTAACCAGGTCACATTTGGGAATCTAAATAAGCCTGAAGAATAATAGCTGCTGATGCAGAATCTAAAATCCCTTTATTCTTCCGGATTCTACTCTTATTATGAGGGGACTGGGCAAGCATTTGAGATGCTTCGATAGTTGACATACGCTCATCTACTGTCTTTATTGGAACTTTGGTCAGTGCAGTTAAATCAGATACAAACTTCTCAGTAAGTACCGCCTGGGTCCCTTTTACACCGGAAGGCAGATAAGGCATTCCGATAAGGATGAGCACAACGCCTTCTTCTCGTGCTAATTTTGCGACAGTCACTGCGCCGACATTCCGAGCTATGACATCGCGCGGAGATGCCAAGGATTGACTAGGGTCGCTAGAGGCAACTCCTATTCGTTTGTTGCCGACATCAAGGGCAATTATGATTCCCGTATTCAGTCTTTTATCTCTTTAACGGAAGCTAATATGATAGTAGGTACAAGCGAAAGAGCTTCGTGTAGCTTCTCGGCATCGCGACCTCCTGCTTGCGCTGATTCTGGCCGCCCCCCACCACCACCTCCCATGACTTTTGCAGCCTCTCTCGCAATATGAGCTGCATCTAGGCCTTTAGTCACAAGGTCGGGAGTCACCATAGCCACGATCATTGGATTTTCGTTAACTACTGCCCCTAAGACAACTACTCCTGAACCTAATTTGTTTTTAAGCCAGTCTCCCGCACTTCGTAATAAGTCTGCGGAAGAAGCAATTGTCTCCGCAACTAGTACCTTAATTCCAGCAATCTCCTTCACGTCATCTAGGAGAGTTTCAGCAGATTGCAATGACAGCTTTTTCTCCAAATTTTCCAGTTGATGGTTTGCCATATCCAGCTGCTCAACCAATCCTGTAACCCGCTCCTCAAGCTCTCCTGGGCTAGTCTGAAGGAAGTTTGCTATCCTTTCTTCTCTATTGAATCTATCCCAGACAAGTCGCTCTGCTGCCCTGCCGCTTACCGCCTCTATCCGTCTCATGCCGGCACCTATGCTGGATTCTCCAAGTACATACACGGAGCCAACTTCTCCAGTTTTGTTTACATGTGTGCCACCACAAACCTCGAAGCTGAACCTTCCACCATTGGCTATTTCTATGAGTCGAACAGTTTCCCCGTATTTATCTCCAAAGAAGGCCAGTGCGCCCTCTTCGATAGCACCAGAATATGTGTTTTCGCTTCTGATGACATCGGAGTTATGTCGAATTCTTTCGTTGACAAGAAACTGGATCTGCCACATCTCTTCGTCTGTCACTGGCTTGACGTGGCTGAAGTCAAATCTGAGCCGGTCTGAGGTTACCAGGGAACCCGCCTGGCGAACGTGTGGACCAAGGACCTGCCTTAATGCGGCATGCAACATATGAGTCGCCGTATGGTTCCTTGCCGTATCCTCTCGCCGTACAGTGTCTACGTATGTATCTACTGAATCACCTACCCGAATTGTGCCTTGTGTAACCTTCCCATAATGAACTATGAGTTCAGGGACGGCCTCCTTGGTGTCTATAATCTCTGCCCTTCCGGTCAAGCCCACGATTTCACCGCCGTCTCCCACTTGCCCTCCGCCCTCTGAATAGAAAGGAGTTTCTTGCAGGACTACCTCTATCACGTCACCGTCAGTTGCGTCAGGAACCGTTTCAGTTCCTTTGATAAGTCCCACGACGACGGTAGAACCAATTAAACTCTCATAACCTGTGAATCTGGTCGAGCCAATACCGAGATCTTCATAAACTTTGATCCTTGCATTATCGCCATCGAATTGAGAGCTTGCCCTTGCTCGTGCGCGCTGACCCTCCATCTCCCGTTCAAATCCTTCGAGGTCTACTTCGATGTCGTTTTCAGCGGCGATTTCTTGTGTTAACTCGATGGGAAATCCATATGTGTCCCAAAGTCTGAAAACTATATCGCCAGTGAGGGTCTTTGTATCTTCCATAGCTTTTTCAAGCATCACATGACCATTTTCAAATGCTTGCTGAAATCGGTCTTCCTCGAGCTTTAATACAGTATGGATAAAATCCTTATTGTGCGTAAGTTCAGGGTAGGATGGGCCCATTTTTTCTATGACAGAGTCGGCCATGTCACTCAAGAAAAGTTTAGAGATGCCAATTTTCCTACCAAGTCTTATAGCTCTTCTTATTACTCTTCTTAGAACATATCCTCGTCCTTCGTTTCCCGGCACGACGCCATCTGCAGTCAGGAACGTAGAACTACGACAGTGCTCTGCCACAGCTCTAATTGCATAGTCAGTTTCAAGGTTTTTTCCATATATTACGTCGGTCATCTTTGTGACCTTAGCTATCATCGATGCAAATAAGTCGGTCTCATACATATTTGGAGCGTCTTGCATGATTATTGTGGCTCTCTCGAGCCCCATGCCAGTATCGATGCTTGGAGCTGGAAGGGGCTTTCGCGTTCCGTCACTGTGGTGATAGAACTGCATAAAGACCAAATTCCATAACTCTACGTATCTGTTGCACTGCTCCCCTGTGACCATCCGGTTTTCGCAGTTAGGGGTGCATTTATTTTGCAGACAGCCGCGATGTTCTCCAAAATCATAATGAAGCTCGCTGCATGGGCCACATGGGCCTTCATCACCATGAATCGGTGCGCCCCACCAGTTATCCGAATCACCAAATCGGAAGATTCGGTTATCTGGGACCCCTACTTCTTTCCATAACTCGTGCGCTTCATCGTCTGATTCATGAATTGTCACCGCAAAGCGCTCTATTGGCAGTCCTAGTCGATCTGACACGAATTCCAAAGCATAACTAATGGCTTCCTGCTTGAAGTAATCCCCGATACTGAAGTTACCTAACATTTCAAAAAGGGTACAATGTGTGGCGTCGCCTACAACGTCGATATCGGGTGTTCGAAAGCATTTTTGGGCAGATGTTAATCGACGATTTGGAGGGTCCTGTTGACCAGAAAAATACGGTTTAAACTGATTCATGCCTGCTATGGTTAAAAGCAGTGTGGGGTCTCCAACAGGAATGAGAGACGAGCTCGCTACGCGTAAATGCCCCTTACATTCAAAGAATGAAAGGAATTCCTCTCTGATCTCATCACTTGTCATTATATCTACCATAGACGGTGACTGGCTCCACTATGTTGATGATTCATATTGATCCAGAATACTACAAAAGGTAAAGGTTGTTTCGCCTCAATTCCTGAGCATATGGAACTGCGCACTAGAGCCGCTTATTTGATAACTAATTTATCACGATTCTGAGGAGATTTATATATTCTTTTCAAAATACCAACGACGATACCTCCTATGAAAGTAGGTGCCGCGATTAAATTTTAAGCCAAATAAAAGTGATTGAGTCTCGTGAGCAAAATAGGAAGATACTATATTGTGAGAGTGTTATCTGCTTACCAATAGTTACCTTGGTGATGGAATCGGGGGTACCTGAAGGTATTTGTTCATATCGGAACGGGTTAAGAAGATTTGCAAGGCTTTAATGGGTTGAATGACAACAAATCTCTTTCGCTAAGTCGAATCATATGTATGGCACTGAGTCTCATGACCGCTAGTCTGCTCTATTACGGGTATTTGTCTTCCTCAATATCAGAATTTGCTGAGCGCTGGACTGCTTTAGCATCCTACGTATTCCTGAAGATAATTGGTGTCAAAGTTCAAATTCACGGTACGATCCTTTCTTCAAGTGATTTCACAGTAAGGATTATTGATGAATGCACCGCTGTAGGGCCGATACTTCTTATGTCTGGGGCTATACTGGCGTACCCGACTTCTGGCATTCGTAAGTTACAAGGGATCGTTGCCGGAACTTTGCTGTTGGCAATATTGAACCTGTTCAGAATAGTAAATCTGGTGTGGATTGATACACACTACCCGGATTTCATGGAAGTAGCCCATTTGGTTATCTGGCAGGGAATAATTGTACTCACGGCAATAATATACTGGTTTCTATGGGCCGAGAGATCTGAATTTTCAGACTAATATGGTGCCAACATAATGTTCTCTACGAAAGTAATCTCATTATTCGTATTCAGATCAATAGTTTTGTTGGTTTTATTGGGAATAGTGTGCTTGGTGATGGTGGATCAATTTAATTTGATCCTTATAAAGGCTGCCAGCCCATTTATCCCGGTTGGGAGTACCCTCAGAACATTCGGTACATATATTGAAATATCTTCCACTAGATCGGGCGCAACATCCCCTTTGTACCTAGACAGCCTGACGCTATATTCAGGAACTATTCTAATGATCACAGTGGTTCTTTCAGCTGTGGGATTGAGATTGAGGGAACGACTTGTATCTCTTGGAATTCTTACATCGCTCGGACTTGTGATCCAGTTGGTAGGGATCGTCCTATTGTCGGAAGGAATTGAAGCGGCTTCAGATATGGGTAACCCTGGATTTTCTGGAAGTAGGCCATTCAATGTTTTTTCAGTTGGATGGAGTCTTGTACCCGCAATAATTACAGCAGTGTGGTGTTATCTATTTTGGAGACGGAATAAATCCGCTACCAACCCTTTGAATTAGGCGTCAAAGACACAGCGAAATCCCATGTTGCCTGTTGAACTGTCCGGGGTATTTGCGCTCCTAGCTGCGACTCTGTATCGATTGCAGTAAGAATCGTGGCAGAGATAGGAGCCACCCTTAATAGTTTTTGTTGTGCCACGTATAGGACCTTGGGGATTTTGATCAGGTTCAGTACGAGATCCCCTCGAATGAAATTTGGAACTGAACCAATCTGATTGCCATTCCCAGACGTTTCCTGTCACATTGTAAAGGCCATAATCATTTGGTTCATAATATTTAGCGGGAGCAGTACCAGCGAAACCATCTTCTTCAGAGTTAATGTTGGGAAAAGTTCCTTGCCATATATTGCATCGATGAATACCCCCAGGTGTTAGTTCATCTCCCCAAGGAAAGATTTTTTTGTCTAATCCACCTCTAGCGGCAAATTCCCATTCTGCTTCAGTTGGTAATCGTTTACCTGACCAATTACAGTACGCTATGGCGTCGTTCCAAGATACATGAACAACAGGATGATTCATCCGTCTCTTGATGTTTGAGGAAGGGCCTTCAGGATGTCTCCAAGAAGAACCGTCGACACGCTTCCACCAAGGTGTGCCCGGGGGAGATTGTAGTGATGATGGAGTCGTCTGTTTAGCAATAAAAAGGTAAAAACAAAGGACCATCCAAATTTCTCAGCCTCTGTTCTGTAGCCAGTTTCCCTTGTGAATCGAGCAAACTTCGTATTTGTGACGGCGATTTTGTCAATGTAAAAGGGATCTACGCGGACTTTTCTTACTGGCCCTTCACCATCCGAAGAGAAAGCTCCTTCATAATCAGTTCCCATTGAAAACACGCCACCTGGTATCAAGCTCATGTCTGAATCAGAGGTGTGGTTGCCGTCGACAGGTTTTTGGAGGTTAGCACCAATAGTAGTGGGCTGAGGCGTATCTCTCGAAACGGCACAGCATATGGATGATGTTTCGTTACTTGAGTTCTCTAAATTCATATAAAAGAAATGTATCAGGGAGGATTGTGTCTGTCATTTTGTGACTTAAATTGGTCATTAAATAGACAGGTTCTGGTTATGGAAACTAATTGACATAAGTCAGGATATCTTATAGCATTTTTCGCCTGTAATGAATAAATATTTTGCTTACCGGTTTAACTACTTTAGGAGCCTTAATAGGCCGCCTAAGAGGTGTTCGTAGCTGGAATAGCAGAAAATCCAGAGACGAAAAAGGGCCTCGACCGGCGGCGGTCGAGGCCCTTTTTTTTGCAATAATCCACTCGATGATTAAGGAGATATAACAAGATATGAATACCCAACAAAAAAGCCATGTTGAGGGATTAGGATTCTCATCAAGTCACCTATTCAGTCCTTTAGAGCTTGTGGATAGGGTTCCAAGAACGGCATCTGCAGCGGATACGGTAGAGCAGGCTAGGGAAACTATCCATAAAATCCTTCAAGGTGAAGACGATCGTCTTATAGTAATCGCTGGGCCCTGCTCGGTTCATGACGAGGCGGCGGCACTGGATTATGCTCAAAAGCTGAGCGAGCTTAGAGATAAATTGAGTGACAAGATTTACCTTGTCATGAGGGTTTATTTTGAAAAACCCAGAACTACCGTTGGATGGAAAGGTTTTATTAATGACCCCTATTTAAACCAGACCTACGATATTCCTATGGGTTTGGAACTAGGACGAAGATTGCTTCTTCAGATAAATGAAATGGGCATGCCGGCTGCTACCGAATTCCTTGATCCTGTAGTTCCGCACTATATAGAGGATCTAGTTTCTTGGGTAGCGATTGGGGCCAGAACGACCGAGAGCCAAACACATAGGCAGATGGCGAGCGCTATCGGTATTCCTGTAGGATTTAAGAACGGAACGGATGGAAGTTGTCAAACGGCGGTAGACGGAATCCTCTCTGCTAACAGGCAACATTCCTATGTTGGCACCGGCCCTGATGGTCATGTGTGCGTACTGCGGACAGACGGAAACCCCGATGGGCATCTGGTCTTAAGGGGAGGGAAGCAAGGACCAAACTATGACTCGGCCTCAGTAAAATCGGCTTGTGAAGTTTTGGAGTCCGGGGGACTACCTACGAGACTCGTAATTGATTGCAGCCATGGGAATTCAAATAAAGATCACGAAAGGCAACCCTTGGTTTTTGAAGACGTTGTAAATCAAAGAGCTGAGGGTAACTCAAGCATAGTCGGCATTATGCTCGAAAGTAATATTAATCCTGGAAGTCAAAGCCTTGGTGAGGACCCAGACAATCTCGAATATGGAGTTTCTATCACTGACGCCTGCGTGGGATGGGAAAAGACGAAGGATATTATTGGTTGGGCTGATAGAAGGCTCAACGAGTCGTAAATCACCTGGATTTCTTACTTTCAAAGGTAACGTGGATTCTTCATGGTTGGTGCTGTGAGATCCATAGGTTTGGTAGTCTGGTGATCTGATTCATAAGCCTTTATGGTCTTGAGACATCTCCACTAGCTAGTTGCGGTTTCCACTTGCGCCCGTATATCTTTCAGGAGTTAATGCGGCCTGTCTAACAAATAAAGAACCTTCAGAATCAGACCGCGGTAACCCTCACTCCTTCGCATGTTTTCTTCCCTATTGTATTTTTCTACCAAGACACTGAATGGCAATATTGCGGTAGGATGGCAAATCTTCTAGTCGGCAGTTATGCTTTGGAAATAATATAAAACCTCCGTTCTTAGGGGTGCGAAATATGACGTACAAAATATGTGACTTCGTGAGCGATGTTGAATCAACAATCGAGACTTTTGGTGTTAGCGTAGAAATGGAATGGTCGATCGGCCCAAAACTAAAATTACTAGTGGAACAGGGAGGAGATCTTACTTCCCAAGGCGCTCCTACTATCGGTAGTACTGGTCTTCCCGGTAGGCTGCTCCACGAGGATCCTAGCGACCGTTTCAAGATTATAGTTGCTCGTTTTCCTTCGGGTGAACCGACTCCTATACACGCGCATTCTAGATGGGGTCTAGAATGCGGGATTTCTGGGCGAGAACGGTTTACAGTTTATAAACGTTTGGATGATGGAAGCGACGACGCTTCCGCTAGTCTAGAGGTTTTCTCTGATCACCACATCGAAAGAGGCGACCTGGGTTATTGGTATGATTCACCTCGGAATATTCACAGGCAATGGGCAGAAGGCGAAGAGCCTTCATGTGTTGTAATACTTATGGGAGGAGATGGGGGATGAGACGGGATATTTGATGTTGACCGAGGTATTTTTCAAAAATCCTGACGCCTAATATGTGATTGCCATAGGAATACACCTAGTTAATAAATGGTGGTCTGCCTTTCACGTAGAGGCCAAGCTCCATGCCGCCGATCAAATGCAAGTGGGCATGACTTTGTGATTGCATTCCATGTGGCCCGAAATTTGAAAGGATTCTATAGCCTTCTGGACACAATTCTTTTCCAAGGGTGTTGGCGGCAGTCCCCAGTCTTGAAAGCAGGTCAGGATCTGACCATAAATCATCCTGCATGATGTGGATGGTTGGTACTAATAACAACTGAACAGGAAACCAACGTAGATTATTTTCAAAGACTACAAAGCTAGGTTCCTTGACGTGAAACACGGCAGGTTCGTTTCCGGATATGATTCTGCAAAATATGCAGTCTTCACTGTTCAAATTCAGGGTCGCCTTATTTACACAGATAATCGGTAATCAGGCGCATCAATTTTTAAGACCTGTCCAGAACTGGAGTCCTGTATTCTTGAAGCTGTTGCACTTCCACGTCTGGCTTCTATTGTAAAATCTGTGCGGGTGGTAATCACAGTAGGTAATCGATAGTTTTGTCTATGTACGATAATCTGATAAAGCCTTTCCTGAGACCACTCGCTGTCACGCTCTACACCGAGATCGTCCAGTATTAGCATGGATGAGCGCTTCACTTCATCAAAGATTTTTCCTGAGTTCATGGAGTTGCTCGGCGAAAAAGCTGATCTTAGGTAATCCATTAATTCTGGAACAAAAGCAAAAAAGATTTTCTTGCCATCTTGTTCCATCGCGCTGGCTATAGCCACAGCCAGGTGAGTCTTTCCTGATCCAGAAGTGGGGCTGAAGAGAGTCAGCCAACCCTCTGGGTTCCTTGAGTAAGCTCGAGCCGTTTTAAAAGCATTCTCGAGGCTAGATCGAGTTTCCTGAGTTGAACCTGGTCTACCTCGAATATCGAAGGATTCAAAATTCATTCGCCTAAGTCCGTTAGGGACTGTTTCTAAGGAGCTTATCTGCGACTCCGGTTTGTCTAAGACCCCGGTGACAATTAATTGGCTAAGTTCGCTGTCTTCAATTCTGCTTTTAATGAAAGGGTCCAACGATGATATTTTTTCAGCCGTAGTGACTACAGTTGGCATTTTGCCGGCTGCCCTGTGGTTCAAAATTTGTATCAATTTCTCTTGAGCCCAAGGGGTAGAAGTGCGTGAGGAAACTCCGTCAAGTATAAGGATCGGAGAATTTTTAACTTGGTCGAAAAGTTCTCTATACGCCAATTCACTATCAGGTGAAAAACTGTAACGTAGGTGGTCTATGAGGTCTGTAACATATATGAAGAAGGTTGGTTTCCCAACCGAAATACATCTGTTAGCTATTGCGGCTGCAAGATGGGTTTTCCCACTTCCATGAGGGCCTGAAAGGACCAGCCATCCTTTTGGGGCTACTGCAAAATCTGAAGATTTTTTAAATGCATCGGAAAACGCTGACGCATTCTCATCACTGCGATTCTTGCCTTTTTCAGCAATGTTTTCAAAAGAGTACTTAGAGAGATATCCAAGATTGCTGTATGCCAGCAACCTTTGAGCCATCTCATCTTCACGCATGGTTTCCCGGCAGATACATGCCTTGATAGAGCCAAAATCAGGATGACCTGTTGGCACGATAGGTGTCAGCCAGCCCCTGTTTCCACATATTGAGCACCCAGAATTGTCATCGTCCCTTTCAAAAGGGATATCGATGCCAAAATTTCCGGCAGCCTTGGAAGTATTATATGTACCGAGATTTGCTAGTACGTCTCGAAGGTTTTCCATCGTCTTTGCCTTCTCTGTGCCATCTTTCAAGGATTCCAGATATATAAGCCCAGCTTCGCTTGTTTTGTGAAGCCGATTCCTTTATTGCATCTGTTATCCACACAGCAGGATATTTGTCCTCCGCCTCTCCTATTTGTTCCCCTATAATTGGAGTCAGTATGCCTATGTTTTGCTCGTAAAGCGAGTAGATGCTTGGCAATATTTCCACTGCTTCCCAAGGCTCTGGCTCCAGAGTGTAAGAATCGTCCGGTGAAATACTAAAATTGCCGGCTGAACGTCTATTGAAATCTGAATTCGTCGCGTAAACAGGCGATCCGTTTTCGTGTTGAGTTTTTATGAATATACCTCTTGACACAGCGGCCTGAATTGAAGAAATTACCAGCTCAGTTTTACCTAGAGCGTTAATTAATGTCCTATCGGCGAGGATTTCATTTTGAGTGACAAACTTTATAGGTCCTTTTTTTTGTTGAATCATCCACAGAACTCTAATAACTGTTTTGAGCTCTCCTAAAGTGTCAATTTCTTCAAGAAGTGATCCAAAGATCGGCGCCGGGACGGGAAAATATCGGACACCTGGAGGAAATCCATCGAAGCTCATAATAGGATATTCATGGAACCGAGATGGGCTCTTGCTCGTACGTGGCGAGGTTTTCGAATTTCACAAATCGATCTTGGAAATACAGCTTTATTCCACCAGTTCTTCCGTTTCGATGTTTGGCAACGATAAGATCCGCGATGTTAGAGGGATACTCTTCCGTGGGGTTGCGCTTTTCCCAAGTTTCAGCATCTACATAACGATCTTCTCTATGAATGAAAGCTACTACATCGGCATCCTGCTCTATGCTCCCACTTTCACGGAGATCAGAAAGCATAGGCCTATGGTCAGGTCGTTGCTCTATTGCCCTGCTCAATTGAGAACAAGCGAGTACTGGCACATTTAGATCTCTCGCCATACCCTTGAGTGACCTTGAGATCTCTCCCATTTCTTGTACCCGGTTCGCATTTCGCCCACCAGTGCCCCCGATAAGTTGAAGGTAGTCGACGATTATTAGGTCAAGGCCTCTTTCCGCTTGCAATCTTCTGGCCTTGCTGCGCATTTCTACGATCGTTTGTATGGGAGTGTCGTCTATAAAGATTTGAAGGTCAGAGAGGCTCCCGATCGCATCAAATATTCTGCGTTCTTCCAGGTCCGTATAAAGTTGCAACCTAAGGCGATGGCTGTCAACGTTTGATTCACTTGATATGAGCCTGTTTCCAATCTGCCCTGCACTCATTTCTAGGCTAAAAATCCCAACGTTGTTGCCATGTTTTGCTGCGGAAGTTGCCATATTGAACGCAAGGGTAGATTTACCAAGACTGGGCCTTGCGGCCAATATTATGAGATCCGATCTCTGCAGACCACCTCCTAGGAGCTGGTCAACCAAGTCAAAGCCACATGGGACAGGAGCCAAGGCGTTCATCTCAGGGCCTTGGAGACTTTCTTCCAAGTAAGTGTCAAGAACTTCACGTATATGCTCGAAATCTCGTGAACCGCGACCGGAACGAATATCGAATAACACCTCTTCCGCGCGGCTTAACGAATCCTCTGTATCTGCGGCGTTTTCGTAGCCTATCTGTGCTATGCCGCCAGCTGCTTGAATCAACTGTCGCATGACGGAGGTTCTGTGAACGATCTGTCCATAATGGCTGATGTGAGTTGGGCTCGGAGTGGAATTGACCAAGCTGCTTAAATAGGAAGTTCCACCTACGGGGGTGAGTCGGTCATGGATCGAGAGTTCATGCGAGACGGTAACCTGATTGACCGCTTCATTTCGTGAAGTGAGACTGAGGCAGGCTTCGTAGCAGAAACGGTTTTTATCGAGGTAAAAGTCTTCTGGCTTAAGAAAGGCCGACACTTTAGTGAGAGAATCTCCATCAAGAAGTAGTGAGCCTATTACGGAATTTTCTGCCTGACTATCGTGCGGTGGTAACCTGTCGTTATACACGCGGCCTCCTGAAACCGAGGCCGCTTCATTCTACTCTACTTAGGAGATTCGGCCTCCAAGGGACCCGCCTTTACAGGGATAAGGTCCTCTTAGTTTTCGTCTTTATCTGAGTCTTTATCAAGTTCGGCGACGGCTCGCTCTCCGGATGCTTCACTCACTAAATCTTCAGACGAGCCATCTGTTCCCGAGGTGACTTCTTCGGTAGCTTCAATGGAGGAATCCGTTGAATTACCTTCCTGAACAGATTCATTTGATTGCGTCGAGTCTACAACAGCTTGGGGATCTACCGCTACCGATAGATCTCCTTCCTCCAAAATGTTTTCTGATACGTCTTCATCCTCGGCTAGTGGATCGGTGCCAGTCGCATAAACTACTACGCTTATTGTGGCGGAAACCTCAGCATGAAGACGGATGGGAACTGGATAATTTCCTACTTCCCTGATCGGATTGTCCAATTGAACGAGACGACGTTCGATAGAATGTCCTGTTTCTTCCGCGACAGCATCAGCGACCATGGTGCCTGTAACAGACCCATAGAGCCTATTATTCGCCCCTGCCCTCATTTCAATATTGAGTTGTGTGCCGTCAAGCGCCTCCGCGAGTTCCTTCATGTCATCGAGTTGTCGAATTCTATTAACATCGGCGTTCTTGCTTAGCTTATCAATTCGTTGAGTGTTGTTATGAGTAGCGGGCGCTGCGAGGTTTTTCGGGATGAGATAGTTCCTAGCGAAACCGTTCTTTACTTCCTTTATCTCGCCACCTTGGGCTACGCCATCGACATCTTCCAGAAATACAACTTTCATTGTTGTCCTCGACTGAGTTGAGTCCTCTTGAATTATCTAACTAAATCATACTGGCTAATATTAAATGATCACGGCTTTCTCACGTGCGAGAGTATTTGAAAATCGCGTTTTGTCTCAGATCGCCTTACTCATATAAAGTACGGGCGAAAATTGTATCATGATCGATATGGTTTCCTCGACTTCAAGTTAGCAACATAGCGGTCGCTTCGCTTTACTAAATGTAGGCTAACCTTGGGCGCCGATAAGACACGTGTATGCTGAACGGAACACTATATTTAGTATCATTGCGATGTTTCAGTAGTGTCACCGTCGTCGTCGACTACCCTATACTTGCCTTCTACAACTTTCCCATTTACGGGTTGTTCGTTATCGAGATCGTGATTTTGTCCGATGTTTCTTGTTAATATCGATAGGGGCCCAAATACGAAAAATATGCCGATGGATAGTATTACAACGACAATGTCATCGATCCAACCTATCAGCGGCATCAGATCTGGAATAAAATCCCAAGGAAGCAACAAGTAAACGACGGCTATTACAGGCAGTATCTTTAATTTGAGAGGAACGCGTTTGTCTAGCATCAAACGCAGGAATAAAGTCGGGAGTCGATTCATATTGATTTCCAAAATTATCAGTAGCTGAAAATGAGGTAGATTTTCATAATGTACCTCACACACATTACTACTGCTTTGTTTCAAGTATCAATTATAGTCAATTTCCCTCGGTGACTGGGTAAAACTTTCGACCTCGACAAGGAATAATACGACTGAGTTCATGAACATTGATTGATCTTCTATACGGTAAAGACGAATTCACCATATTTGAGAAGGTGAGAAAAATGCGTGATGAGGTCACGCCTCATGAACTTCGGGACATAAATACCACAATCATGAACGGACTTGAACTGTCATTGGGAGAACTTATCTCCGCGGCTTTTACGGTTCCATTTATGGGAGAGAAGAGATTGGTCATTGTTGAAAATCTCTCTGCTAGATTTGAATCAGGATTCGCAGGTGAGAACAAAGGGTTGGGGGATTGGGAAAGCATAGCTGTCGAACTTGACGCAATTCCACCAACCACGAACCTGGTTTTCAGAGAGGGGGACCTTCATGCTCGTAATCCGATGCTAGCGATGCTAAGAAATATCGCGGAAGTTCAGACCCATCCGCTACTAAGACCTAATGATATTCCGCAGTGGATTATGGATAGAGCTGTATCTGCTGGAATAGCTATAGACCCGCCAGCTGCTTATTTGCTTGCAGACTCTGTGGGTGCGGAACTTAGGATATTGGACTCTGAACTTAAGAAATTGTCCCTTTACAGAGAAGATGAAATAATTCGGAAAGAGGACGTTGCTTTTCTAGTTTCTTACGTGAGAGACCAAAGCATTTTCAAAGTGGTGGATTCAGCTATCGAAGGCAAATCTGGGGATGCTCTTCGCCAATCAAAGCAATTGATTAGTTCCGGTTCATCTTCCCCAATGATCATTAGGATGATCGAAAGGCAAGTTAGGCTTCTTCTTCTAGCAAGAGATCTAAGATTGAGGAAAGTGCCGACCTCAGATGTAGGCAAACGACTATCTTTATCTGGGTTTCCTTTGCAAAAAACCCTTGCGATGGAAAAGCGTGTCCACCACGGACGATTGGAATTCATTCACGAAATGATCCTCGAATCGGATGTAAGAGTGCGTGATGGACTCATCTCG
>Ga0187833_10000545_pt1 | contig 43676 bp, 52 predicted proteins | sample ETNtaG_37_FD_167968 | JGI IMG/M metagenome (GOLD analysis project Ga0187833, IMG submission 167968) | Marine microbial and viral communities from oxygen minimum zone, Eastern Pacific Ocean - ETNP2014_SV_400_PacBio MetaG (Illumina Assembly) | ecosystem: Environmental > Aquatic > Marine > Hypoxic...
TTTTAGAACTTATATTGAAAATAATTTTGGCAAAGAATATCTGCCAGCCCAACCTTTAAATTATTCTGGAAAAAAAGCTAAAAATGCTCAAGAAGCACATGAAGCAATAAGACCAACTGATGTAAATAGATCTTCTGTAGAATTAAAAAAATACTTAAGTTCCGATCAATTCAAATTATACAATTTAATTTGGTCAAGGGCTCTATCTTCACAAATGCAACCTGCTAAATTTGATAGAAAAACAATTTTAATTACTTCCAAAGATGGGTCAAATATATTTAAAGCGACTGGATCTGTTATTAAATTTGATGGTTTTTTAAAATTATACAAAATTGAAGATGAAAATGATAAGGAAAAAATACTTCCTGATGTAAATAAGGGTAAAATAAATTTAGAGAACTTTGTCGATGAACGGCATTTCACTCAACCACCTCCAAGATATTCTGAAGCAACTCTTGTAAAAAAATTAGAAGAATTAGGAATTGGTAGGCCATCAACCTATGCTAGTATTATATCTGTAATTTCAAATAGAGGGTATGCTGAAATAATAAATAAAAGATTTTTTCCTACTGATAGAGGAAAATTGATTTCTGCTTTTTTAGAAAAGTTATTTACTAAATATGTCGACTATAAATTTACAGCTAAATTGGAAGATCAGTTGGACGATATAACTTCTGGAAAAGAAGACTGGATAAAAGTTCTTAATCAATTTTGGTGTGATTTTAATAAAAATGTTTCGACGGTTAAAGAAAAAAGAACTAGAGAAGTTTTAGATTTATTAAATGATAGTTTGGGAGATTTAATATTTGAGTTAGATGAAAATGGAAATGTAGATAGGAAATGTAAATTATGTAGCAATGGACAATTAAGTTTAAAAAACAGTTTCAGGGGTGGTGCCTTTATAGGATGCTCAAATTATCCTGAATGCAAATTTACACGACCATTATCAAAAACAAAAGCTGCACAACAATCAAATTTAGCTGAACCAAAAATTCTTGGACAGAATGATAATGGAAAGCACATATATTTAAAAAATGGAAGATTTGGCCCCTATTTACAATATGAGATTGATTCAAATTTAATTGAAACAGAAAATAAAAGTAAAAAGAGGAAAAGTAAAAAGATCAATGAAAGTAAATTTAAAAATATTTCTATACCAAAAGGTATATCTATAGACAGTATTGATTTAGACAAAAGTAAATTTCTATGTTCTCTACCTAAAAGTTTGGGAATTAATCCAGAAAATGGAGAAGAAATAACTTTGAATTCAGGAAGATTTGGCCCTTATCTGAAATGCAACAACAGATCTGCAAGAATAGAAAATGTCGAAGAAATATTCACAATAGGCCTTAACAGAGCTATAACTCTTATAGCTGAAGCTAAACCTGGTAGGGTATCCTCTTCTTTAATTAAAGATTTAGGTGAACATCCTGAAGATAAAAAACCTGTCAGGATTATGAAAGGAAAATTTGGCCCATACATAAAGTATAGATCCCTTAATGCTTCTATTCCTGAAGAAAAAGACCCTAGTGAAATTATTATGGAAGAAGCATTAATATTGATTGAGAAAAGAAAAGAATATGATAGAAACAAAAAAAAAAAGGATAAATATTTATGAGGAAATTTATATTATTATTAACAGTCTTATTATTTACTACTGCCAACGTATATTCAAAAACAACGATAGAGTGTAAAGACATAAAAAAAAATTCTCCAAAATATTTTATATGCAAAACTAAAGCTGCGGGAAGCACTATTAAAGATAAACTGAGCAAAAAAGTAAAATCAGAAAAAAAATCTGATAAAAAATCTTTTATTAAAAGATTTGGTGAAGCAAAGTCATTAAGTGACTTAACTAAATAGGAGACTTAATTTATGAAAAAGCTTATTATATTATTAACCACAATATTGATTTCTACTAACATTGGTAATACAGAAGAAAAAAAAACCTTGGCTGATGTTATAGGTACAGATTGCATCGGCAAGCATAAAATATCGCCGGGTGCTATCGGATGTGCTATTAAAAAATTATTTAAAAAAAAAGACGGATCCCCAAATGCAATAGGAAAATTTTATAATGCAAAAACATTAGCTGATTTAACAAATAAAGATACGAAAGAAATTCTTTCCACAGCTGATTATAAACCTAAAGTGGGAATAATGGATAAGTTGAAAGAAAAGATCGGAAAACTAAGAAAAAAATAATTTTTTCGATGTCATCATCTGCATTATTTAAAGAAATAAAAATTTTTAACTTTTAATACATAGTGCATGTCAGTTTACGAAAATTTAATAAAATTGAATTTTGAAATTCCAAAAGCGCCTGATCCGGTAGGTGCATATATAGCGTACAAAAAAACAGCAAATCTATTATTTATTTCAGGTCAAATATCGATTGATTCTAATGGAAAAATAAAAAAAGGAAAGCTAGGAAAAGATTTAACTATTGAGGAAGGTCAAACTGCGGCTAAGTTTTGTGCAATTAATATAATTGCGCAGGCTAAAAAAGCATGCAGCGGAAAATTAGAAAATATTACAAACTGTATTAAACTAACAGGATATGTTAATTCAACAAACGAATTTACCGATCAACCTAAAATTATCAATGCTGCTTCTGAACTTATCTTTTCGGTATTTGGTGAGAATGGTAAACACACAAGGGCAGCAATAAGTGCTAACTCACTACCTCTTGGGGCTGCAGTTGAAGTTGAAGCTATATTTGAACTGAAATAGATTACTTGCCAATACAGTAATAGTTAATTTTATTTTTTTTCATTAATTTATTGGAATATAAATTTCTCATATCAAATATCTTAAAATTATTTTTTTTAACAATTTTTTTAAATTCAAGTAATTTAAATTCGTTCCATTCTGTATGAATAACGATTAGATCACTTTTCAAACAAGCTTTGTCAACATTAGAATAAAAATTAACCTTACCATATTTATCAATTTCACTTTTTTTACCAGAAGGATCACAATAACGGATAATAGCACCTTTTTTTAGTAGCCTTGGTATCATTGATAGGCTGGAAGACATACGCATATCATCTGTATTCGGTTTGAATGTTACACCTAGAAAAGTAATTATTTTATTTTTCAATTTATTAGACATAATTTCATAGATTCTTTTTGTTAATAGAGATCTTCTGTTATCATTTGACTTAATAACTGATTTAACTATTGACAAATTCACTTTGAATTTTTTTCCAGTAGCAACTAAAGCCTTCGTATCTTTAGGGAAACAAGATCCTCCATATGCCGGACCCGCTCTTAGAAATCTACTGCCAATTCTTTTATCAAGCCCTGTTCCTATCGCTATATCTTCTATATCAATGCAAGCTTTTTCACATAGGCTTGCAATTTCATTTATGTAAGAAATTTTTGTAGCCAGAAGGGCATTTGATACATATTTTATTAACTCAGCGGCCTTACGTGATGTCGTAAAAAACACTGCTCCTTTTTTAACAATTGGATCATAAAGGTTAGCTAAAACTTTAATTACTTTCGTATTTTCTGTGCCTATTACTATGCGATCAGGATATTTAAAATCACGAATTGCATCGCCTTCTCTTAAGAACTCGGGATTTGATACAATTTCAAATGATTTTCTCTTTATTTTCGAACTTATAATTTTTTCGATTTTATCTCCAGTAGTTATCGGAACAGTTGATTTAGTAATTATCATCTTAAATTTATTTATATATTTTCTAATATCTTTAACTGCTTTAAAGACATATTTTAAATTCACAGAACTGCTATTCTTAAAGGAAGGAGTGCCAACGCAAATAAATATAATATCAGAATATGTAACTGCCGCTTTTATATCAGTACTAAAAATCAATCTTTTGGCCTTGTAATTATTTTGAACCATTTCTTCTAAACCAGGTTCAAATATGGGTATAGTGCCCCGATTTAACATATTTATTTTTTCATTATCTTTATCCACACAATAAACTACATTACCAAAATCTGCGAAACAAACACCAGTAACAAGACCAACATAACCAGTTCCTATTACGCAAATTTTCATTAATTATAATTTAGAAATTGCCATTGATGAATTAATATAACCTTTCATGGTACCACAATCCAAATATTTTCCAGAAAAAGTATGCCCGATAAATTTTTCTTTTTTATCTATCAAAGTTTTAATTGCATCAGTTATATGAATTTCACCATTTTGACTTGGTTTTTGGTTTTCAAGTATTTTAAATATTTTTTTTGGTAAAATATATCTACCAATTATAGCATGGTTTGATGGAGCATTTTTTATACTTGGTTTTTCTATGACATCTTTAATTATAAAGTTATTTTTATCAAACTTTTTCAAATTAAAAATGCCCCATCTGGAGACTTCTTTTTTTTTTACTTTTTTAGATGCAATAACAGATGACTTATACTTTTTGTGCAATTTGATCATTTTTTGGGAACAGTTCTTTTTTATTATTAAATCGTCTGGTAAAAACATTAAAAAATATCTCGATTTAACATAATTTTTACATTTTAATACCGCATCACCTGTGCCACGTGGAACATTCTGATAGACAAACTTAATTAATTTTTTATATTTTTTAATTTTTAAATATTCTAACTTAAGTCTTTTATCTTTAATTTTTTCTTTAATTAATTTTTTATAAAAGGAGTCGTTGTAAAAATATTTCTTAATTTGTTTTTTCTTATTCGAGATAATGAATATGAACTCTTTAATACCAGCATTAATCCCTTCCTCTAAAATATATTCTAATCCTGGTTTGCCATTAATTGGTAAAAGTTCCTTAGGCAATACACTCGTTAAGGGTAATAACCTTGTACCCAAACCAGCTAAAGGAATGATTGCTTGTTTGATCATTGATATCTTTTACATATAATATTTAAAATTTACAAATGAAAATAATTTTTAGCAAAAAAAAACTTATTCAAATATTAAAAAAGCAAAAGAATTTAGGTTTTGTTCCAACAATGGGCGCTTTACATAAAGCGCATATATATATAATAAAAAAAAGTATCTCTTTATGTAAAAAAACGATAGTTACAATATTTATCAACAAGCCTCAATTTAACAGAGCTCTTGACTACAAAAAATATCCAAGGAATTTTAAAAAAGACATATCAATACTTAAAAAATGCAATGTTGATTATCTTTATTTGCCTACAGCTAAACAAATATATCCATTTGGTCCTAGTAAAAATATTAAAATTAGTTCCTTTAGTAAAAAATTATGTGGAAATAATAGGCCTGGTCACTTTGAAGCGGTAGTGGATGTAATCGATAAATTTATAAAAATTATTGATCCAAATATAATTTTTTTAGGAGAAAAAGATATGCAACAGTTAAAGATTATCGAAGAATTTATAAATAAAAATCAAATTAAGACAAAAGTTGTTGCATGTAAAACTATCAGAGAAAAAAATGGGATTGCTTGTTCTTCTAGAAATGATTTACTCTCAGCAAGAGAGATTAATATAGCATCCGGGATTTATAAATTGCTCCGTAAAAGTAAAAAATCATTAATTATTAAAAAAAATGTTTTGAAAAAAATTGAAAATAAAATATTTAAATTTGGTGTTAAAAAAATTGATTACATCAAACTTCTTGATATTAACAAACAAACTAAGCCAAATAAAAAAAATAAAAGATATAAATTGTTTATTGCCTACTATCTTGGTTCAACAAGACTAATAGATAATATTTAGATATAAAAGAAATAAGCTCCAATACCCAAAAATGATAAAAACCCTATTATATCTGTAATAGTTGTTACGAATACACTGGAAGCAATTGCAGGGTCAATATTTAATTTTTTAAGTGAAACGGGAACTAAAATTCCAAAAAGACCAGCAACGATCATATTTAATATCATAGAAACGGCGATTAAAATTGTTAGATAGATTTCTTTAAACCACAAGTGAACAATAAATCCACTAATTAATGCAAATATTATTCCATTTAAAACTCCAATGACAAACTCTTTTGAGACTACTTTATTAAAATTTCCTGAAGAAAGTTCTTTTGTAGCTATAGCTCTAACAGTTACAGTTAAAGTTTGCATTCCAGCATTACCACCCATAGAAGCAACAATTGGCATTAAAAAAGCTAAAGCAACCATTTGTTCTATTGTGGCACCAAACTTACTTATGACCCAAGTCGCTAACAAAGCAGTAAATAAATTTAACAACAACCAATTAAATCTTCTTTTCGTTTTTTTCAGAATACTATCTGTAATCTCTTCATCGCCTACTCCCGCAAGTCTAAGGACATCTTCTTCAGCTTCTTCTTTTACAACTGTTAAAATATCATCACTAGTAATCATCCCTACTAACTTATTATTTTTATCTACAACTCCAGCAGAAGTAAGATTATAATTTTCAAATGTGTGTCCTACCTCTTCTTGATCCATATTAACTGGAATTAAAACTTGCATTTCACTCATAATTAAATCCATTTTAGTTTCTCTTGAAGTTCTTAATACTTTTGATGATGGAACAGTTCCAATTGGTTTAAAATCAGCATCAACAATAAAAATTTCCAAAAATATTTCTGGCAAGTCTTCATTTTCTCTTAAATAATCTATTGTTTGACCAACCGACCAACTACTTGGAATGGCAGTAAATTCTCTTTGCATAATTCTTGCTGCAGTATCTTCTGGATAACTTAATCCTTCCTCCAATAAAAACCTGTCTTTTGGTGGCAATCTATTTAAAACTGTTTCTTTTTTTGATTGATCTAAATTTTCAAGAATTTTAAGTGCGTTATCTGATTCCAATTTTTTTAATAAACTAGCAATAGACTCTACGGATAAAAGTAAAAAAATTTCAGTCTGAATGGATTCGTTCAGTTCAACAAATATTTTAGGATCTATACTAAATCCCTCAAGTTCAATTAATTTTGACCTATTTTCGGGACTTAAATTTTCTATAATATCTGCAGAATCAGAGGGAAGCAATTCCTTTAATGTCTTAGCTAAAAAATCAGTATCTTGATTTTTTATTTTTTCGTTTATGACTTTAATAAATTCTTTATTAAACTCAATATTAACCTTTCTGTCTTTTATTTTTTTGACTAAGGGCATAATATTTGTATTAAATAATTAGCTGAACTATTAATTTATATATTTAATAATTACAATTTATAATGGCAATTGAAGTTAAAAAAAGTACAAAATTGATAGATTATGACGTTGCACATAAATTATTATATAAAAGGGTAAAAGATGTAATAAATGGAAAAAAACCTGAATTATTATGGATTTTGGAACATAAGCCAATATTTACTGCAGGAACTAGTTCAAAGGAAAACGAAATATTAAACAAAACGATTAGAGTATTAAAAACATCAAGAGGTGGAAGAATTACTTATCACGGACCAGGACAAAAAGTTGTTTATTTTGTATTAAATCTTAATGAAAGAGGAAGGGATATTAGAAAACTAATAAAACATATTGAAAATTGCATAATTAAAATATTAAAAGAATATGGAATCAAATCCTTCGCTGATAATAAAAATATTGGTATTTGGGTAAATGATAATGGCACCGCAAAGAAAGTAGCAGCGATTGGAATTAGAGTTGAAAGATGGATTGCTTTTCACGGTTTTTCTATAAACATTTCTAATGACCTTGAAGTTTATAAAAATATAGTGCCTTGCGGAATATATAATAAGGGTGTTACTAATCTTTGTTCAATAAAAGAAAATAAATATAAATATATAAGTCAGAAAATAATAAATAATTTTTTAAGAATTTTTAAATAAAGTTAATCTTTTTGCTAATAACATTTTATTAAAATAATCTGGAACATTGACGGTATAATTATATTTCTTCTCATTGATCATAAATTTAATAGAATATGCATGCAACATAAGATTTTTATTTTGATTGATCTTATTTTCTGGAAAATTATATTTTGAATCACCAATAACAGGAAATCCAATCGAAAATAATTGTTTTCTAATCTGATGTTTTCTACCTGTTATCGGATTTAAAGCAAGTAAGGTAGTATTAGTATTTTTATCTACAACTTTATAATGAGTAATAGCACGTTCGGATATTTTTTTACTCTTTTCGTAACGAACTAGATTGTCATCAAATGTACCTTTATCCTTTTCCATTTCACCGTAACAAATAGATAAATAAGATTTATGAATTTTTCTAATTCTGAATAGTGAAGTAAATAATTGAGCATATCGCCTGTTTTTAGCAATAATCAATATGCCTGATGTTTCTTTATCTATTCTGTGAACTATAAAAGGTTTTGAATTTGAGAAAATTGAATTTTTTGTAATTAAATCAACTAAATTTTTATTAATCTTACTTCCACCTTGTACTGCTAAACCGTAAGGTTTATTAATTATACAAAAATTTTTATTATCATCTACTATAAATGCATTGCTATCTCTAATTTCTTTTTTTCCTGGTATATATTTTTTATTATTGTTTAAATTAACATCAACAGGACTAAAATTATTTAAGTAAATCTTATCATTTGCTTTAAGTTTATATGAGCTTTTTACTTTTAATTTATTAACTGTAATATTTTTATTTCTTAAGCTTTTTTCTATAAGACACTGTGGAACATAACAAACATTTCTTTTAATCCACTTATCAATTCTTGAATTGATAAAATCTTCTTTAACTAAAATACTTTTATCCATTTAAATGAATTTAATAGATTTTTTTATTATATATAATAAAAATTATTTTTTTGTTTCTTTAGCTTTTTCAGGTATTAGTTCTGATTTATTTTCTTTGGGTTTTTTCTTTATATCTACCTTTTTTGCATTTATATCGCGGTCAACTAGTTCAATAATAGCTAAGGGTGCACTATCACCATATCTGAATCCAGCTTTAATTATTCTTGAATAACCTCCATTTCTACTTAAATATCTTTTTGATAATACTTTAGCAACTTTTCTAGTGGTTAACTTGCTTTGCAATTTTGAAAATAAGCTTCTCTTATTTGTTAGACTATCTTTTTTGCCTAATGTAATAACTTTATCTATTTGTGGTTTTAATAGCTTTGCTTTAGGTAGCGTTGTAGTAATTTGTTCATATTTTATTATAGAATTTAACATATTTTTAATTAAACTTTTTCTATGTTCCGAAGTTCTATTTAATTTCGTATGATACAATTTATGTCTCATAATAGATTAAATGCTTTCTTCTAATTTTTTTGACAATTCAGCAATATTTTCAGGAGGCCACTTGGGAATTTCCATGCCCAAATATAGAGACATACTGCTTAGCACTTCTTTAATTTCATTAAGTGATTTTCTTCCAAAATTAGGTGTCCTTAACATTTCACCTTCCGTTTTTTGAACCAGATCTCCAATGTAAATTATATTATCGTTTTTTAAACAATTCATAGATCGAACGGATAACTCTAGTTCGTCAACTTTTTTGAGCAAGTTTTTATTATATTCAGGTTCAACTGGTTTTTCTTTAGGTATAATTACTTTTGGTTCATCAAAATTTATAAATGTTGAAAGTTGATCTTGAAAAATTCTTGCAGCGTATGCTAGGGCATCATCAGCAGCTATAGATCCATTAGTTTCAATTTGGAGTGTTAATTTATCATAGTCTAAAGCCTTACCTTCTCGTGCTGTGCTCACTGAAAAAGATACTTGTTTTACAGGACTAAAGAATGAGTCTATTGCAATTAATCCTAAAGGCGGGTCCTCTATTTTATTTAAATTTGCAGGAACATATCCTTTTCCAGAGTTGACCGTCAATTCCATATGAAATTTTGTCCCTTCATCAAGGTTACATATTATTAATTCTGGATTTAAAATTTCAATATCAGGATTTTCTACTATTTTATTAGCTTTAATTTCACCTGGACCGGAAACATCTAAAATCATTTTTTTTGGACCATCAGAATTAGATTTTAAAGCCAATGATTTAACATTTAAAACTATATCAGTTACATCCTCTCTAACACCCTTTATTGATGAGAATTCGTGTAATACTCCATCTATTTGTAGTGCGGTTACTGCAGAACCTCTTATGGATGAAAGCATTATTCTCCTTAGAGAATTTCCAATTGTCAATCCATAGCCTTTTTCTAATGGCTCAGCTGTTATCGTAGCTATTGATTTATTGTGATGAGTTTTGACATCTATTTTTGATGGCCTGATCAATTCTTTCCAGTTTTTATCATTAGTTATATTTTGAATTTTTTCCATTTATACTCTCCTTCGTTTAGGCGGTCTTGATCCATTATGTGGCAACGGAGTTGTATCTTTTATTGAGGTAATTTTAAAACCTTTGGCTTGCAATGCCCTCAACGCAGTTTCTCTACCAGACCCCGGACCTTTGACTTCGACCATTAATATTTTCATTCCGTGTTCTAAAGCTTTTGTGCCCACTTCTTCTGCTGCGATTTGAGCAGCATAAGGTGTTGATTTACGAGATCCTTTAAATCCCTTTTTTCCAGCAGAGGACCATGCGATCACATTACCATGAGCGTCTGCAATTGAAATAATAGTGTTATTAAATGTTGAGTTTACATAAGCTATACCAGTTGAAATATTTTTTTTTTTTATTTTTTTTTTTGAATAACTTACCTTTTTCTTTTCTGATGAACTAGTTGTTTTTTCATCAGTCTTATTAATATCAATATTTTTTTTATCTTTCATATATTATTTTTTAAGTGGAGTAATTTTTTTTCCAGCGATTGCTATTGCCTTACCTTTTCTAGTTCGAGCATTACAGCGTGTACGCTGACCTCTGACAGGAAGTTTTTTTTTATGTCTTGATCCTTTATATGTAGCAAGATCAATCAATCTTTTTATGTTTACTGACGTTTCTCTCCTTAACTCACCTTCTACATTAAAGTTTTTATCAATATATTCTCTAATTCTTAATATTTCATCATCTGTAAGTTGATTCACTCTTTTGCTAGATGGAATATTTAAACTTTTACAAATATCATGAGAATGTTTATTTCCAATCCCATAAATGTAAGTTAAGCCAATTCGAACTACCTTATTTTGAGGAATATTGATACCTGCTATACGTGCCATAATTTAGTGATGTAAGAATTTTTCAAAGAAACTTATATAAAAAGAATAAATAATGTCAATCTCTTATATTGATCAAAATACCTTTGATTTTATTGTAAATTTCGCTAATTTCTTCATTGCCATTGATCTCATAGAGATATCCCTTTTTTTTATAATAATCTAATAGAGGTTTTGTTTTATTAACATAAGTTTGAAATCTATCTAGGACAGTTTTTGAATTATCATCAGCTCTATTATCTAAATATTTTTTATCACAATCATGATTTATTGAATTTGGTGGATTAAAATATAGATTAAAGATCCTAGAACACTTAGAGCAAATAATTCTACCGTTAATTCTTTTTAATACCATATCTTTATCAACACTTAAACTAATTACTATTGAAATTTTCTGATTAAATTTATTTAATAATTTTTCTAAACTATCAATTTGTGTTATGGTTCTTGGATATCCATCAAAGATTAATCTATTAAAATTATTAGGATCTGAAATAAATTTTTCAATCAAGGTGTTAACTATTTCGTCTGATGCCAGTTCACCTTTATTTAATATTGATTCAACTTTTTTACCTAGATCTGTTTGTAGTTTAATTTCTTTTCTTAACAAATCTCCAGTGGATACTTGTTTTAAATCAAAATCATTTGCTATTTGCCTAGACTGAGTGCCCTTGCCAGCACCTGGTGGACCAAAAATAATTAGATTCATTAATTATTTTCCAAATCTAGCTTTTTTAATTAAAGATTGGTATTGTGCACTCATTAATCTTGTTTGAACTTGAGTTACTGTGTCCATAGCAACAATTACAACTATTAATATTGATGTACCGCCTAAATAAAATGGAATTGGATATTTGGCTATAAGAAATTCAGGCATCAAACAAACCAGTGCTAAATATAATGCACCAATTGTTGTTAGTTTAGTTAAAATAGTATCTATATATAAAGCTGTACTTTCACCCGGTCTAATTCCAGGTATGTATCCACCATATTTTCTTAAATTTTCAGCTGTTTCATGTGGATTAAAAACTATCGATGTATAAAAAAAAGTAAAAAAGACAATTCCAGATCCATACAAAATCATATAGAGAGGTTTTCCTTGTGAAAAAAGAGCAGATATATTTAAAAATATTTCATTTTGCGAAAAAGTAAAATTTGAAAATGTAATTGGCAACAAGAGTAAAGCCGAGGCAAAGATTGCTGGTATTACTCCAGCAGAATTAATTTTTAAAGGCAAATGAGATGATTCTCCTCCATACATTTTATTTCCCATTTGTTTTTTTGGATAATTAATTAATATTTTTCGTAAAGCTCTCTCCATAAAGACAATAAAAATAATTGTGCATATTAATAATATGAGTATAGAAATTATCATTAATGATGAAATTGCACCCGTTCTACCTAATTCAAAAGTGGTAACCAATGCTCTAGGAATCTCTGCTACGATACCAGAGAATATAATTAAAGAAATTCCATTGCCAATTCCCCTTTGTGTTATTTGTTCACCCAACCACATTAAAAACATAGTGCTAGCTACTATAGTTATTACTGTACTAATTCTAAAAAAAAATCCAGGATTGATAACTAAATTTTCCGCAGATTCTAATCCAACGGACAATCCGTAACCTTGAACGGTAGCTAATAAAACTGTTCCATATCTAGTAATTTGAGTTATTTTTTTTCTTCCTATTTCGCCTTGGTTTTTCAAATTTTTAAAATAATCTGAAACACCGGTCAATAGCTGCACGATAATTGAAGATGAAATATATGGCATAATTCCTAACGCAAAAATGGCCATACGTGCAATAGCTCCTCCAGCAAATACGTTGAACATCCCTAATAGTCCCCTTTGATTAGAGCTCATAAGTTCTTGTAAAGATTGAGGATCTATCCCTGGGATTGGTATAAATGTGCCTAGTCTATAAATTGATAAAATTATTAAAGTAAAAATGATGCGATTCTTTAAGTCGTTGCTTTGAGAATGAACATTAGCCATTAATAATATTTTTTAATAAATTTACTTCAGCATCAACTTTACTGAATTACCATTTTTTTCAATTTTTTGTTTTGCAGATTTTGAAATAAAATTAACTTCAATATTTATTTTGTCTTTAATGTCACCTTTACCTAATAATTTAATTTTATCTATCTTTTTCTTCAAAATCTTATTTTTTTTAAGTAGGCTTAAATTAATAATATTATTGTTATCTAATTTTCCTTTGGAAATATATTTCTGCAATTCTTGAAGATTTAATGTTGCAAGATTATTTTTTTTAATCTGGCTAAATCCCCTTTTAGGAAGTCTTCTATAAATAGGCATTTGCCCTCCTTCAAAACTTTTTATTGCTATACCTGAACGAGATTTTTGACCTTTGTGTCCGCGACCAGATGTTTTGCCTTTGCCAGAACCTATGCCTCTACCAGGTCTAATTTTATTATTTTTGACCTTATAATTTAATAAATTTAATTTCACTTATCCTCTTTTCTCAATTATTTCTGAAATTGTCTTACCACGTAAAAAAGAAACATTTTTTGGTGAAAGTTGACTTTTCAACCCTTTCAAACAAGCCCTTACTACATTATGAGAGTTTGATGAGCCTAATGATTTAGCCACAATATCTTTTATACCAACAACCTCACATACTGCTCTTATGGCACCGCTTGCAATAATTCCTGTCCCTTTTGGTGCAGATCTTAAAATAACTTTTCCCGAACCCATTTTTCCCATTACATCATGATGTAAAGTTCTTCCTTCTTTAAGTGAAATGTGAACTAATTTTTTTTTAGCTAAATCTGAAGCCTTTTTAATAGCATCCGAAATTTGTTTAGCTTTTGCATGAGCAGCTCCCAACTTTCCAGATTGATTTCCAGCAACTACAAGTGCTGAAAAAGTAAATCTTCTTCCTCCTTTAACTACCTTTGTAATACGATTTATATAAATTAATTTCTCTTTTAATTCATTATTTTCCATTTATTAAAACTCCAAACCATGCTTTCTTAAGGCATCTGTTAGTAACTTAACTCTACCATGATACTTAAAACAACCTCTGTCAAAATAAACCTTGGTGATATTTTTTTCATTTGCTCTTTTGGCAAGTGTTTCACCCACAAAGAATGATAAATCCGATTTTTTTGTTTTGTTAATTTTCTTAATATCTTTTTCTAATGAAGATGCAGCTACTAGTGTTTTGTTTTTTATATCATCTATTATTTGAGCAGAAATATTCTTAGAGGATCTGCTTACAGTTAACCTTAATCTATTATTGGTATTAGAATTTATTAATTTATTTCTTATTCTCAATTTTTTTTTAATTATTTTATCTAATTTCATTATTTATTTCTTTTTTCCCTCTTTACGTAGCACATGCTCGTTTTTTTCTCTAATCCCTTTACCTTTATATGGTTCTGTAGGTCGAAATGATTTTATTTTCGATGCAACCATACCAACTCTTTGCTTATCAGATCCATTGATTTTGATTCTTGTTTGTTTTTCTACAATAATTTTTACATCTGGAGGAATTTCAAAATTTATATCATGGCTATAACCTAGTTGCAGGTTCAAACTATTGTCCTTTATAGCAGCTCTATAACCAACGCCTGTCATTTCTAACGTTTTCTCATAACCTTTGTTAACACCAATAACCGTATTATTTAACAGACTACGATTCATTCCCCACATTTTTTTAATATCATCATTATTTTTTATAGGTTTAATTGATAATTCCCTGTTTTCAATTAGGTTTACTTCAAAGAGTGTTGTGTCTAGATTAATTTTCTTGTCACCATAAGGTCCTTTAATATCTAGGCAATCTCCATTGATTGATATTTTGACTTCTTTTGGGATTAAAATTTTCTTTTTGCCTATTTTTGACATTAAAATACCCTACAAATAATTTCTCCACCGATCTTAGCTTTTCTTGCTTCTGAATCGGTCATAACCCCTTTGGAAGTAGAAACTATAGCTATGCCCAAGCCATTTTGTATTCTTGGAATACTTTGTGCGCTTGAATAAAATCTTCTTCCAGGTTTAGAAATTCTTTCTATGTTATTTATCACTGGTGAACCAGAATTATACTTTAAATCGATTGAAAACTTTGTTTTCTTTTCATCAACTTGATCTAGAGTGTAATTTAAAATAAATCCTTCTCTTTTAAGTATTTCTAAAATTTTGCCTTTAAAAGATGAAGCTGGCATTTCAATTTTAACATGTGATCTCATTTGACCGTTTCGGATTCTTGTTATCATATCACCTATAGGATCTGTAAAGCTCATAAATTCCTTTCTTTCTTACCAACTAGATTTAATCATTCCAGGTACTTTTCCTTCTAAACTTAGTTTTCTTAAAGCTATTCTTGAAATTTTTAATTTTCTATAAACTCCGCGAGATCTTCCTGTTATTTCACATCTATTTTTAACTCTAATTTTAGATGAATTTCTTGGTAATTTTGACAATTTCATTTGAGCTTTAAATCTTTCCTCCAAACTTAATTTCTTATTCATGACTATTTTTTTTAATTCATTTCTTTTTTTTGCAAATTTTAAATTCAATGAAATTCTTTTTTTATTCCTATATACAGTACTTTTTTTTGCCATATTTTTTAAAAATCAATTTTCTTTTCTTTGTTAAAGGGAAAATTAAACTCCTCCAATAATGCTAATGTATGATTCTTATTTGTTCCATGAGTTACAATTGTAATATCTAGGCCTCTTATTTTTTCAACCTTATCAAAGTTTACTTCTGGAAAAACAACATGTTCTTTAATTCCAAAGGTAAAATTACCGAATTTATCAAAGCTTTGTAAGCTCAAACCTCTGAAATCTCTTATTCTAGGAAGTGCAATATTTATAAGTCTATCAATAAATTCGTACATTTTATTTTTTCTTAAAGTTACTTTTAAACCTGCGTTTGTGTTTTTTCTTGTTTTAAAGTTTGATATAGATTTCTTAAATTTTGTAACAACTGGTTTTTGTCCAGTTATCATAGCAATATCATCTGAATATGCTTTTAAAATTTTATTATCACTGCCGTCTGTTCCCAAACCCATATTAATAATAACTTTTTCAAATTTTGGACTCATCAGTTTGTTTTTTAATGAAAGCTTTTTTGCTAAGTCTGCCTGTATTTTTGAATAATATAATTCTTTTAATCTTGGGTTCATTTCTTTATATTCAATTTTTTTGTTTTAATTTTATCTTTTTTATTTTCCATTAACTTCAAATTTGACAAATGAATAAAATTTTCTTTAGAAATTATTCCTCCCTTTTTTTCCTTAGTAGTTTTCAAATGTTTTTTAACGATATTTATTCCTTTAACTTTAGCTTTATTTAGCCTATTTGCTATTTCAATAATTTCTCCTGACTTATTTTTATCCTTACCTGTTAATACTTTTACCAAATTTCCTTTTTTTAAATTCATAAGTTACAAAACCTCAGGTGCTAATGAAATTATTTTCATCTGTCCTTTGGATCTGAGTTCCCTAGTTACAGGACCGAAAATTCTTGTTCCTAATGGTTCACCTTTTTCATCAGTTAACACAGCGGCATTATTATCAAATTTTACTTTTGAACCATCGTTTCTGAAAATACCTTGTTTAGTTCTAACTATTACTGCTTTGTGTACAGATCCTCTTTTTATTTTTCCTTTCGGAATAGCTTCCTTAACACTAACTACAATTATATCACCAACCGAAGCATATCTTTTTTTTGATCCGCCCAAAACTTTGATACATTCTATCTTTTTTGCCCCAGTGTTATCAGCGACAAATAATTCTGTTTGGACTTGGATCATCTGTTATCCTCCAATACTTTAAATCGCTTATTTTTAGAGTAAGGTCTTGACTCTTCAATCTGCACAATATCTCCTATTTTAAACGTATTCTTTTCATCATGTACATGGTATTTTTTTTTACTTTTAATAATTTTTTTTAAAAAAGGGTGTTGATATTTTCTTTCTACCAATACAACAATGGTCTTCTCGTTTTTATCACTAACCACTTTCCCTTTTAATTTTTTTTTTGGCATATTATTTATTTTTAATTAATGTACTAATTCTTGCTATTGCTTTTTTTGTTTCTTTAAATTTTGATGGATTTGTCAGTTGACCATTGATTTTTTTAAATCTTAAATTAAACAAATCTTTTTTAAATTTATCAAAATTTTTATGTAATTGATCCTTTGTAAGTTTCTTTATCTCTTTAAGTTTCATAATTTATCTTTTAATAAATTTAGTTTTTATTGGCAATTTTGCTGACGCTTTATACAAAGCTTCTCGCGCAATATTTTCGTCAACTCCATCTAACTCAAATAAAATTCTACCAGGCTTAACTCTACAAACCCAAAATTCAGGAGTTCCTTTTCCTTTGCCCATTCGTACTTCTGTGGGCTTTTTGGAAACTGGTATATTTGGAAATATTCTAGACCATACTTTGCCTGTTCTTTTCATATGTCTAGTTAATGCTACTCTTGCAGCTTCAATTTGATTTGAAACAATTCTTTCTGGCTCTAGGGCTTTTAAACCGTATGTACCATAATTAAGTTTATCACATCTAAAAGCTCTACCATGAATTCTGCCTTTGTGGGCTTTTCTATATTTTGTTCTTGCTGGCTGTAACATAATTATATTTTATTAGTCTCTTGACTGAATTCCTTCCTAAATATTTTGCCTTTATATATCCAAATTTTAATTCCAATTATTCCATAGGTCGTCAAAGCTTCCGATTCTGCGTAATCTACATCAGCTCTTAAAGTGTGCAAAGGAATGCTCCCCTCACTTAACCATTCAGTTCTTGCGATCTCATTTCCACCTAATCTTCCGCTTAGACATACTTTTATTCCTTTAGCCCCCAGTCTTAAGGCAGATTGTATTGCTCTCTTCATGGCTCTTCTATAAGCAATTCTTTTTACAAGTTGTTGAGCTATGTTTTCCGCAACTAAATAACTATTTAATTCAGGTTTTTTAACTTCCTTAATATTTAATGTAACTTCATGATCAGTTAAATTAGATATTTTTTTTTTAATTTTTTCAATGTCACTTCCTTTTTTACCAATAACAAAACCTGGTCTTGCAGTAAAAATAGTTACAAAACATTTTTTTGTAGATCTTTCAATTACAACTTTGGAAACTCCTGAGTTCACTACATTCTTTTTAATATATTCTCTAATTTTAAAGTCTTCTATTAGATTTTTTCCAAATTGATTTTTTTTTGCAAACCAAACAGAGTCCCATCCTCTGTTCACGCCCAATCTAAAGCCAACAGGATTAACCTTTTGCCCCATGATCCTCCAATTTTCTAGGTTTATCAGATAATATAATTGTCACATTACTATAAGGTTTTTTTATAGGACTTGCTCTTCCTTTTGCTCTTGGTCTAAATCTTTTCATTATAACTGATTTTCCACAATAGGCTTCTTTAATAAATAGGTTATCAATATCATATTGAAAATTGTTTTCTGCGTTAGCCACAGCCGAATGTATAGTTTTCTTTATTTCTGCGCATATTCTTTGGTTAGCAAAAGTCAAATTACGCAATGCATGATCAACTTTTTTTCCAACTATACCCCTCAAAATTAAACCAATTTTTCTTGTACTGCACCTAACATTTTTGTTAACAGATTTAACTAAATTTTTTTTATTTATTACTTGTTTATTTTTTTTCATTTAAATCTTTCTTTGTCACAGATTGCGCTTCTGACACTTGTTTAGCTTTTTTATCAGCAGGGGTATGGCCAGAAAACTGCCTGGTTGGTGAAAATTCACCAAGTTTATGCCCAACCATATCTTCGGAAACTGTTATTGTTATAAATTTTTTTCCATTATGAATCAAAAAAGTTGATCCAACAAAATCGGGAATAATTGTTGATTTTCTAGACCAAGTTTTAATTGGTTTTCTACTTGTATCACTTTTTTGTTTTTCAACTTTATTAAGTAAACTTGGATCAACAAAAGGTCCTTTCCATACTGATCTTGACATAAATTAAGCTCTCTTCTTCTTCCTTCTTGAAATTATATATTTATTGGTTCTTTTATTATTTCTTGTTTTTAATCCCTTTGCGGATTGCCCCCATGGTGAAACAGGATTTCTGCCTCCAGAAGATTTCCCCTCACCACCACCATGTGGATGATCTACGGGATTCATCACTACACCTCTTACACTTGGTCTAATTCCTAACCACCTGTTTCTTCCAGCTTTGCCAATTTTGATATTCTTTTGATCCGGGTTAGATAAAACCCCAATTGTAGCTTTTGCTCTACTAATTATTTTTCTAATTTCTCCAGATACTAACTTTATTATAGAGTATTCACCATCTGATCCAGTAATTTGCACAGAAGAACCGGCTGCTCTTGCAATTTTGGCACCTCCTCCTGGTTTCATTTCAACATTATGTATTGCTGTTCCAGCAGGAATATCATGTAAGGGCATACAATTTCCTATTTTTATCTCTTTTTTATTTCCCGAAATAATCTTATCTCCAATTTTAATTTTTTGAGGAAGTAACATATATGATCTTTCCCCATCGTCATATTTAACTAACATTATATGCGATGTTCTGTTCGGGTCGTACTCAATTCTTTCAACCACTGCTTCCATATCATGTTTGTTTCTATAAAAATCTATTTCACGATATTTTTGTTTATGACCAGATCCTCTTCTTCTAGAAGTAATACGACCCAAATTATTTCTTCCAGATGAAGATTTTTTTCCAATTGTAAGAGATTTGATAGGCTTGCCTTTCCAAAGGTTTTTCTTTGTAACAATAATTGTTCCTCTAGTTGATTTTGTATAAGGTTTAAATGTTTTTAGTGCCATTTTATATGCCAGTAGTTAAATCAATATTTTGACCTTTTTTTAATGTAACAATTGCTTTTTTGTAACCTCGGACTTTAATTTTCTTACCTCTTGAAATTTTAACTCTACCTTGCTTATTAACTATATTTACTTTAACAACATCTACTTTAAATATTTTTTCAATACTTTTTTTAACAGATCTTTTGTTAGATTGTCTGTTTACCTTAAATACTACCTTATTCATTTCTGATAAGCTGGTAGATTTTTCTGTTAAGAATGGATTCAATATACTGTCATATAAATTAATTTTACTCATGATCCAAAAGCCTTTTTTCTAACTCTTTAGTTGACGATTTAGTAAACATTATATGTTTATATTTCAAGATATCGTAGGTATTCAGATAATATGGATCAATTAATTTCATATTTGCAATGTTTCTTACTGATAATTCAATGTTTTTTTTAGTTATTAGATCTACAACAATCAAAGCATTATTAATATTATTTATCTTTAAAAATTTATTAAAATCTTTTGTTTTATTGATTTTATTTTTAATATCTTCAAAAATAATTAAATTTTTATCTTTAGTTTTTTGAGATATTGCACTAATCAAACTACTTTTTTTTTCCTTTTTATTTACCTTTCTTAATTTATATACATTCCCTTTGGGACCGTGCGCTATTCCACCACCAACAAATATGGGCGCCTTTTTACTTGCATGTCTTGCGTTTCCAGTACCTTTTTGTGCGTATATTTTTGCTGTAGATCCAATTATTTCGTTTCTTTGTTTAGTTTTTGCAATCCTTGGTTTTGAATTTGCAATTTGAGAATAAAGAACATGGCAAATTAATCTATTATTTATGTCAGAAGAAAATATTTTTTCTGACACTTCAAATTCTGTAACTTTGCCATTTATACTAATACTATCTATTTTCATTTTTTATTTTTTTATTTACCTTCTTTTTTCTTTGTGTCTGATTCTGTTTTCTTTTTTTTTTCATTTTTTGCCTCTATATCTTTTTTTTCTTCTACTTTTATAGCTATTTTATTTTTTTCAAAAATTGTTTTTTTATTAATTTTCTTTACCGAATTTTTTATAAACACTAATGTATTTTTTGATCCTGGAATCGATCCCTTTAAAAAAATTAAATCATTATCTAAATCAGATTTAATTACCTCTAAATTTAACATTGTTCTAAATTTATTTCCCATATGACCTGGCATTTTTTTTCCTTTAAATACTCTCCCTGGATCTTGCCTTTGACCAGTTGATCCACCTGATCGATGTGATATTGAGACACCATGGGTTGCTCTTAATCCTGAAAAATTATATTTTTTCATAACTCCAGCAAATCCTTTGCCAATAGTTTTTGATGTGACATCAACAAATTTAGTGTTTTTAAAAATTTCTAATCCAATTTCATTTCCTTCTTTAAAATTTGATAAATCTTCCACTCTATATTCCTTTAAATATTTTTTGGGTTCTGTTGACTTTTTGCTGTAAAAAACTTTCATGGATTTGGTTAATTTAGATGTTTTAATTTTTCCAAACCCTACTTTAATTGCATCATAGCCTCTTTTATCTTTTCTAATTAGGTCTATCACTCTTCCTTTTTCTATTTTAATTACGGTTACTGGAACAGAGATTCCTATAGGAAAAAATTCTCTACTCATTCCAATCTTTTTTCCAATTAATCCAATATTTTGCATTTGCTACCTTATATCTTTATTTCAACATCCACCCCTGAGGCTAAATCCAATTTCATTAACGCTTCAACAGTTTGAGGCGTTGGTTCTTCTATATCAATTAATCTTTTATGCGTTCTGGTTTCAAATTGTTCTCTACTTTTTTTATCTATGTGTGGAGATCTTAGTACAGTATATCTTTCTATTTTTGTTGGAAGTGGAATAGGACCTTTAATATTAGCCCCTGTTCTTTTCACTGTATTTACTATTTCCAATGTTGATTGATCTAATATTTTATTATCGTATGCCCTAAGTTTAATTCTAATGTTTTGTTTTTCCATTTATTAAGCCATTTTTTTTGTTATTTCTTCCTGAACGTTTTGAGGTACTTTTTCATAATGATCAAAGAACATAGAATATTGCGCTCTTCCTTGTGACATTGACCTTAAATTATTTACGTAACCAAACATATTTGCAAGAGGTACCATAGCTGTTATTACTGTTGCATTGCCTCTGGTTTCAGTTGCTCCAACATGCCCTCTTCGACTGTTTAAATCACCAATGACATCACCCATATAATCCTCTGGTGTAACAACTTCTACTCTCATAATTGGTTCAAGAAGTTTTAAAGAAGCCCTTATACACGCTTCTTTAAAGCAATATCTTGACGCTATTTCAAAAGCCAAAACACTCGAATCAACATCATGGTGTAAGCCGTCAACTATGGTTACTTTATAATCGATAATTGGAAACCCAGCTAAAATTCCAGCATCAGAAACACTCTCTATTCCTTTTTCCACTCCTGGTATAAATTCCTTGGGAATAGATCCACCTTTAATCTTGTTTTCAACTTCTCTACCTTTACCTGGTTCTAGAGGTGCAATAGCAAGTTTAACTCTTGCAAATTGTCCAGCACCACCACTTTGTTTTTTATGAATGTAATCATATTCAGCATTATCCAAAATTGTTTCTCTATAAGCTACTTGTGGTGCACCAATATTTGCTTCAACTTTAAATTCTCTTTTCATTCGGTCAACTATAATATCCAAATGTAATTCACCCATGCCTTTAATAATTGTTTGACCAGATTCTTCATCGGACGTTACTCTGAAAGACGGGTCTTCCCTCGCCAATCTTCCTAGAGCTTCTCCCATTTTTTCTTGATCTGCTTTAGTTTTTGGTTCAACAGCAATTTCGAGAACCGGATCTGGAAATTCCATTGGTTCTAAAATTATAGGATCATCTTCATCAGACAAGGTATGCCCTGTTATTGTATATTTTAGTCCTGCTAAAGCCACAATATCACCTGTATAAGCTTCTTTTACATCTTCCCTATCATTAGCGTGCATTAATAACATTCTACCAACTCTCTCCTCCTTATCTTTGCTAGTGTTATAAATTCCGGTGCCTGATTTCAAAGTACCTGAATATATTCTTATAAAAGTTAAAGTTCCTACAAAAGGATCGGTTGCAACTTTAAAAGCTAGGGCTGACAATGATTCTTTGTCATCAAATTTTCTTTCAATTTCATCCTTTGAATTAGGTTTTGTACCCTTAATTGATCCTATATCCTTTGGACTAGGTAAGAAATCTACCACTGCATCCAATAATGGTTGGACACCTTTGTTTTTAAATGCTGATCCAGTTAGTACAGGTACAAAATCAAATTTTAAACCACCTTTTCTAATACAGGATATTAAATCAGACTCTGATATTTCCTTTCCATTCAGATAATCATCCATCAATTTTTCATCTTGTTCTACGGCTGTTTCCATTAATTCTTTCCTATATTTTTTAGCTTGTTCCTGTAAGTCGTTTGGTATTTCTGTATATTCAAATTCCGCACCTAACTTTTCTTCTTTCCATAAAACTGCTTTCATTTTAACTAAATCAACTACACCTTTGAATGAGGACTCTATGCCCACTGGTATTTGCATAACTAATGGTTTTGATCCAAGGCGATCTTTTATCATTTCAACGCATCTAAAAAAATCTGCCCCGGTTCTATCAAGCTTGTTTACAAAACAAATCCTCGGTACCTTATATTTGTCCGCTTGCCTCCAAACTTGTTCTGATTGTGGTTCCACACCAGCAACTCCATCAAATACAGCAACAGCGCCATCCAAAACCTTCAAAGATCTTTCTACTTCAATGGTAAAATCGATATGGCCCGGTGTATCAATAATGTTAATTTTATGTTCTTTCCAAAAACAAGTTGTTGCTGCTGACGTGATTGTTATACCTCTTTCTTGTTCTTGTTCCATCCAATCCATAGTTGCCGCACCATCATGAACTTCCCCAATTTTATGACTCTTGCCAGTATAATATAGAATTCTTTCAGTTGTGGTTGTTTTGCCAGCATCAATATGAGCCATGATTCCGATATTTCGATACTTGTTTATGTTGTGAGTTCTAGCCATAATTAACTACCATCTAAAATGTGCAAAAGCTTTATTTGATTCAGCCATTCTATGTGTATCTTCTTTTTTCTTTATTGCAGAACCTCTTCCTTGATATGCATCAAGTAGTTCAAAACAAATTTTATCTGACATAATTTTATCTTTTCTTTTCTTTGAAGCTGCTACCAACCACCTAATCGCTAAAGCTTGAGATCTTTTATACTTAACCTCAACAGGAACTTGATATGTTGCTCCACCAACTCTTCTAGACCTCACTTCAATTGTAGGCTTAATATTGTTTATTGCTGTATTAAAAATTTTGATTGGCTTTTCTTTTGACTTTGATTGTAATTTATCTAAAGCATTATAAATAATCTTTTCAGCAGTTGTCTTTTTCCCATCGTACATTATCGAATTCATTAATTTTAAAATCAGCTCAGATTTATACTTTGCATCAACTAAAAGAATCTTTTTTGCTACTTTTCTTTTTCTAGGCATAAACTTTAATTATTTTGGTTTTTTTGCGCCATACTTGGATCTTTGTTGTTTGCGATTTGTAACTCCTTGTGTATCTAAATTTCCTCTTAATATATGATACCTAACTCCTGGCAAATCCTTAACACGACCTCCTCTGATTAATACAACAGAGTGTTCTTGTAAATTATGTCCTTCTCCTGGAATATAACAAGTCACTTCATGACCATTAGACAATCTTACTCTTGCAACTTTTCTTAATGCTGAATTGGGTTTTTTGGGTGTTGTTGTATAAACTTTAATACACACACCTTTTTTTTGTGGAGAACGTTCTAATGCAGGAACTTTATCTCTGACTTTAGGTTTAACCCTTGGTTTTTTTATCAATTGACTAATTGTTGGCATAATTAAAATAATTATTGGAAGAAAAAAGTATGAACAAACCTACACTTTTTGGCAGCGTTTAAGGCTAATCAACCTTACTTCCAACCATAAAATTTGGAGTAAACTACTAATTGAACGGTAAATTGTCAATAATTAATGTTGCAAAAACAATGTATTATTCGGCTATTATTGACTGCTCACTAACTTTTTCTGTTGCCTTATCTGCAAGATATTTTTCATCTTTTTCTTTAGCTAGTAGATTCCATTTATTCTTAATATTTCCTGTTCCAGCTGGTATCAATCTGCCAACTATCACATTTTCTTTTAAACCCTTCAATTGATCCACTTTACCTTTTATCGCTGCATCAGTTAAAATTCTAGTAGTTTCTTGGAACGAAGCAGCAGAGATAAATGAGTTGGTCTGCAAAGAAGCCTTAGTTATACCCAAGAGGACTCTCTCAACAGTAGCAGGTTTTTTTTTATTTTTTATTAAATTTTCGTTCTCTTCATCTAAATCTTTTTTATCAATTAACTCACCAGTTAAATATTTTGAATCACCTGAAGATTTAATTTCTACTTTTTTTAACATTTGCCTAACAATTACCTCAATGTGTTTATCGTTAATTACTACTCCTTGTAATCGGTAAACTTCTTGAACTTCATTAACGAAATATTCAGTCAATTGCTCCAAACCTAAAATTCTTAATATATCTTGTGAAGATGGGCTACCATCTAACAAATATTCACCTTTTTTAATTATTTCCCCTTCGTTAAAATTAATGTGTTTCCCTTTTGGAATTAAATAATTCGAAGGCTCTCCATCTGTTGGTTTGATTGATATTTTTAATTTACCCCTAACTTCTTTCCCAAATATCACAACGCCATCGTTTTCAGCAATAATTGCACTTTTTTTTGGCTTTCTTGCTTCAAATAATTCAGCCACTCTCGGTAAGCCACCTGTTATATCTTTGGTTTTTGAGGTTTCTTTTGGTAATCTTGCTATTACGTCACCAGCTAATACTTGTTGACCATCTTTAACTGATAATATTGAATCTGGAACTAAATAATATCTAGCTTCGTTATCATCCGCTTTTTTAATTACGTTACCTTTTTGATCTCTTAAAGTGATCCTAGGCTTTAAATCTGTATTCTTAGATTGGGATCTCCAATCAACAACTGACTTTGAAGAAATTCCTGTTGCATCATCAACAGTTTCAGCCAATGATATGCCATCAATTAAGTCAACATAGTTTGCTACACCGCTCTTTTCAGCTATTACCGGCATTGTATATGGATCCCATTCACAAATTTTAATTCCCCTTTTTATTATTTCGTCATTTTGGAAAAATAGTTTTGCTCCATAAGGTACTTTATAAAGTGCTATTTGCTGTTTTTTGTCATCTTCTACTACCAATTGAGTATTTCTTCCCATAACAACTAAATTTCCTTTAGAATTTTCTAATAAATTTTTATTAATTATTTTTAAAATACCATCCGACTTAGAAATAATTTGAGATTCCTGTTTAATTTGAGCTGTCCCTCCTACGTGAAATGTTCTCATAGTTAACTGAGTACCAGGTTCACCAATTGATTGAGCAGCGATCATTCCGACTGCTTCCCCCAAAGTTACTAATTTACCTCTCGAAAGATCTCTTCCATAACATGTGGCACATACTCCATCTTTAGACTCACATGTAACTACTGAAAAAACTTTAATTGTTTTTACTCCAGCTGAATCTATTTTTTCACAAGCCAGTTCATCTATCATTTCTTTTCTCTTAATCAAAATTTTCCCACTGATTGGATTTTTGACTTCTTCCGCAGATATCCTACCTAATGCACGATCAGATAAACTAACTAATATATTGCCTCCCTCAATAATTTCTGACAGAAGAATGCTTTTATTAGTTCCACAATAATGCTCTCTTATTGATATATCTTGCGCCACATCGCATAGTCTTCTTGTCAAATAACCTGAATTTGCCGTCTTGAGCGCAGTATCAGCTAAGCCTTTTCTGGCACCATGGGTAGAATTAAAATATTCAAGAGCAGTTAATCCTTCTTTAAAATTTGAAATGATTGGCGTTTCAATAATTTCTCCTGAAGGTTTTGCAATTAAACCCCGCATACCAGCTAATTGTTTCATCTGTGCAGTTGAACCTCTTGCTCCAGAGTCTGCCATCATAAATACCGAATTTAAATTGTTAGTTTTATTATCTGCTTTATTATTGCCTGTTGAAGAAATTCCCTTCATCATCTCTATTGCCACCAAATCTGTACATTTGAACCAAGAATCAACTACTTTATTATATTTTTCCCCTCTAGTAATTAATCCCTCAGCATATTGATTTTCATATTCTTCGATCATTTTTTTAGTATCATTTACTAAAGTTTGTTTTTTTTCAGGAATAATTAAATCGTCTTTTCCAAACGATATTCCTGATTTAAATGCATGCTTAAAACCAAGATCCTTTAATCTATCACAAAAAATTACCGTACTTTTTTGTCCACAAAATCTGAAAACTAAATCAATAATTTCTGAAACTTGTTTTTTTGATAATAATTTATTAACTAAAGAAAATTTAATATTATTTTTTTTTGGTAAAATATTAGCTAATAAAAATCTCCCAGCCGTACTCGCATATTTCTCGAATATAATATTTCCTTTCTCATCAGCTGTTTCGAATTTCGAGATTATTCTAGAATGAACATTTATTGCATTACAGTCTATAGCTTGTTCAATCTCAGATGCATTTATAAAATAACCCTCTACTTTATCTGTATTAATTGGTTCTAGAGATAAATAATATATCCCTAAAATCATATCCTGACTTGGAACAATAATTGGTTTTCCATTAGAAGGACTTAGAATATTATTAGTGGACATCATTAAAATTCTTGCTTCAAGTTGAGCCTCTAAGCTTAATGGAATATGAACAGCCATTTGATCACCATCAAAATCTGCATTGAATGCTGAACAGACAAGTGGATGCAATTCAATTGCATTTCCTTCAATTAATTTTGCCTCAAAGGCTTGTACTCCCAACCTATGTAATGTTGGAGCTCTGTTTAAAATAACAGGGTGTTCTCTGATAATGTGCTCTAACGCATCCCAAACTTCATCTTTTTCTTTCTCAACTAATTTTTTAGCCTGTTTTATTGTTGTGGCCAAACCTAATTTCTCCAATCTTGCATATAAAAATGGTTTGAATAGTTCTAATGCCATTTTTTTTGGTAAGCCGCATTGATGAAGTTTTAAATCTGGACCCACAACAATTACTGATCTGCCGGAATAATCTACTCTTTTTCCTAATAAATTTTGTCTAAATCGACCGTGCTTACCCTTTAACATTTCTGATAAGGATTTTAATGGATTTTTTCCTGTTCCTGTTATAACTCTGCCTCTTCGACCATTATCAAATAAGGCATCAACTGATTCTTGGAGCATTCTTTTTTCATTTCTTACAATGATATCTGGAGACTTTAGGTCAATAAGCCTTTTTAGCCTATTATTTCTATTTATAACTCTCCTGTATAAATCATTTAAATCAGATGTAGCAAATCTTCCTCCATCCAATGGTACCAAAGGTCTTAATTCAGGCGGAATTACAGATATAGTTGTTAATATCATCCATTCCGGTTTGCCACCAGATTGCAAAAAATTATCTATTAGTTTTAATCTTTTAATAGCTCGTTCTTCAGCAACTTTTGATTTTAAAACTTTTATTTGTTCTGAAAGTTTTTCTTTCTCACTTTTTAAATTTAAAGACTTAAGTATTTCGAGTATTGCCTCAGCTCCAATTCCTGCTGTAAAAGCATCTTCGCCAAATTCGTTCTGAAAATTTAACAGTTGTTCTTCGGTCAATAATTGATTTTTTTTTAACGGTGTTAATCCTGGTTCAATAACAATAAAACTTTCAAAATATAATACTTTCTCTACTTCCTTTAATTTCATATCAATTGCTAATGAAATTCTGCTTGGTAAAGATTTTAGAAACCAAATGTGAGCAACTGGTGTAGCTAAATTAATATGGCCCATTCTTTCACGTCTCACATTGGACTTTGTGATTTCCACTCCACACTTTTCACAAATGATTCCTCTAAATTTCATTCTTTTATATTTGCCACATAAACATTCGTAATCTTTAACTGGTCCAAATATTCTGCAACAAAACAATCCATCTCTTTCAGGTTTAAAAGTTCTGTAATTTATTGTTTCAGGTTTTTTTATTTCACCAAAGGACCAGGATTTAATCTTTTCAGGACTAGCCAAACTAATTCTAATACTACTAAAATTTTCTTCTATTGTTGGTTTGTCTTTAAATAAATCTGTTAATTCACTTTTCATAATTTATTTTAATTCAATATTTAGTCCTAGTGACTTAATTTCTTTAACTAGTACATTGAAAGACTCGGGAACACCTGATTGAAAATTTTCTTCTCCTTTTACTATTGTTTCATATACTTTTACTCTTCCAGCAACATCATCAGATTTAACTGTAAGTATTTCTTGTAAAGTATAGGACGCACCATATGCTTCAAGAGCCCAAACTTCCATTTCACCAAATCTCTGGCCTCCGAGTTGAGACTTTCCTCCTAGAGGTTGTTGAGTTACTAGACTATATGGTCCTGTTGATCTAGCATGGATTTTATCTTCTACAAGATGGTGCAATTTCAACATATAAATAGTACCCACGGTTACGGGTCTATCAAATTTTTCTCCCGTTCTTCCATTCCATAACATTGTTTGTCCGGAAGTGGGCAAATTAGCTAACTTCAGCATATCAGTTACATTCTTTTCATTTGCACCATCAAATACTGGTGTAGATATTGGAACTCCTTTAATTAAATTTTCACAAAGGTCGTTGAATTCAACTGATGACAAATTATTAATAGTCTTATCGTAAAAATCTATACCATAAATAGATTTCAACAATGAAACAACACTTTCAACAAGGTTTGTTTTCTTTTGATTTTCATTAACTAATTTTTTTAGATTTTCTCCTAATTCAGAACAGCTCCAACCAAGATGGGTTTCCAATATTTGTCCAACATTCATTCTACTTGGGACTCCTAATGGATTTAGTACTATATCTACAGGTTTGCCATTTTTCATATACGGCATATCTTCAACCGGAACAATTTTACTAATCACACCTTTATTTCCGTGTCTTCCAGACATTTTGTCTCCAGGTCTTAAACGCCTCTTTACTGCAACAAAAACTTTTACCATTTTCATAACGCTTGGTAATAATTCATCTCCTTGTCTAATTTTTTCAACTTTATCTTCAAATCTTTCTTTAATATCCAATTTAACTTTATTATATTGATCTATTAATTTTAAAAGACTTTCGTTTTTAGAATCTGACTTCAGTGATTTTTTGAATAAATTGTTTAAGCTCATCTGTTCTATTTCTTTTTTTTCAATTTCTTCATCCACAATAATTTTTTCATTTATTCCCGAACTTTTAATTATTTGAGCAACCCTTTGTTTAGTGTTTCTTTCTAAGATCTCTTCTTCTACAGTTTTGTCCTCTTGGATCATTTCTATTTCAAATCTTTCAATTGCTATAGATCTCTCATCTTTTTCTATGCCATGTCTATTAAATACCTTGACATCAACAACAATTCCGTCACTTCCTGCTGGCAAACGTAAAGAAGTATCAATAACATCTACCGCTTTTTCACCAAAAATAGATCTTAAAAGTTTTTCTTCAGGTCCAGTTGGGGTATCTCCCTTAGGTGTAACTTTGCCTGCTAAAATATCATAGGGTTTAACTTCAGCTCCAATATAAACAATTCCGGATTCATCTAAATTTCTTAACGCCTCCTCGCTTACATTTGGAATATCTCTCGTTATTTCTTCAGTTCCCAATTTTGTATCTCTTGACATCACCTCATGTTCTTCAATATGAATTGATGTAAATACATCATCAGTTACACATCTTTCAGAAATTAGAATAGAATCTTCAAAATTATATCCAAGCCAAGGCATGAATGCGACGGTTACATTTTTTCCTAATGCAAGTTCACCTAATTTGGTAGATGGTCCATCGGCAATAATATCTCCTTGGGAAACTAAATCACCAACTCTAACTAATGGTCTTTGATTAATACAGGTATTTTGGTTTGATCTTTGAAATTTTAATAAATTATAAATATCCACTCCTGATTTACTTAAATCTTTCTCAGATGTAACTTTTACAACTATTCTTTTTCCATCAATTTTATCAACCACGCCTTTTCTTTTTGCAACAATTGTTACACCAGAATCCAGCGCAACATCTCTTTCTATGCCTGTACCAACCAATGGTGCCTCAGGTTTGATTAATGGCACTGCCTGCCTCATCATGTTTGAGCCCATTAAGGCTCTATTTGCATCGTCATTTTCTAAAAAAGGAATTAAAGATGCTGCAACAGATACAAGTTGTTTTGGTGATACATCTATATAGTCAATATTTTCTGGTTTAGACAAAATAAAGTTTAAAGATTTTCTGCAGGACACTAGATCTTCGAGAAATTTTCCATTATTATCTATTGAAGAGTTCGCTTGTGCTATGGTAAATTTCGACTCCTCCATAGCTGATAAATAATCTATTTTTTCAAGAACTTTGCCGTCAACTACCCTTTTGTACGGGCTTTCTATAAAGCCATATTTACTAATTCTTGAATATGTTGATAAGCTACTAATTAAACCAATGTTTGGTCCCTCGGGAGTTTCGATGGGACAAATTCTTCCATAGTGTGTTGGATGGACGTCTCTAACTTCAAAACCTGCCCTTTCTCTTGTTAAACCTCCTGGACCAAGAGCTGAAACTCGTCTCTTGTGAGTTATTTCAGACAATGGATTGGTCTGATCCATGAATTGAGAAAGCTGAGAAGTTCCAAAAAAATCTCTTAACGCTGACGTTAATGGTTTCGCATTAATGAGATCCTGTGGCATTGCTGACTCAATCTCTATGGTAGACATTTTTTCTTTAATCGCTCTTTCCATTCTATATACGCCAATACGTGCTTGATTTTCAACTAACTCGCCTACAGATCTAACTCGTCTGTTGCCTAGGTGGTCAATATCGTCGACTTCATTTTTACCATCACGAAGATCTAACATAAGTTTAACAATTGCAACAATATCTTCATTTCTAAGTATCGTAATTTTGTCAGAACAATCCAAATTTAATCTTGAATTCATTTTTACTCTTCCTACATCTGACAAATCATATCGTTCTGATCCAAAAAATAAGTTTTGAAAAATTTGATTTGCAATTTCTAATGTAGGTGGCTCTCCTGGTCTTAATATTTTGTATATATCAGTAATTGTTTCTTCTTTAGTGTTATTTTTGTCTGCCAATAAAGTTTTGAGCAAATAAGGTCCTTTATTAATGGAGTTGGTATTGGAAATTAAGATTGTTTTTATATTACTATCAACAATCTTTGATAAAATTTCATCAGTAATTTCGGTTCCTATAGGAATACTTTCTTCAGATCCTAATTTTACACTGTTATGCAAAAATCTTTCATAAATTGCATCGTTTGAAACATAAATTTCTCTTAATCCTTTGTCGTATAGTTTTTGTGCTTGTGATAAATTGGTCCTAGATCCCGATTTAACAACTATCTTATTAGTTTTTGCATCAATTATTTCTTCCGAAATTTTTTTAAATTTATAATTTTCTGGATTAAATATTGTTTTCCATTTATTTAATTTAGAATTATATTCAAATTGTTGATGGTCATAAAACAAATCGGCTATTTCCTTTTTATTATATTTCAATGCTTGTAAAAGAGTTGAAACAAGTAATTTCCTCTTTCTATCAATTCTAAAATACAATAAATCCTTTATATCATATTCAAAATCCAACCATGATCCCCTATTTGGAATTACCCTACAATTAAATAATAATTTACCACTAGCATGTGTTTTTCCCTTATCATGATCAAAGAAAACGCCGGGACTTCTGTGCATTTGGTTGACAACTACTCTTTGAACACCATTGACTACGAATGTTCCACTAGGTGTCATTATCGGAATTTCCCCCATATAAACTTCTTGCTCTTTAGCGGATAATATTTCTTTTGTATTATTTTCATTATCAATTTCATAAATCACAAGTCTTAAAGTAGGTTTTAGAGCTGATGAATATGTTAAATCTCTCTGAATACATTCTTCTACGCTATATTTTGGTTTTTCTAAACGATAAGAGATGTATTCTAATGAAGCTTTTTCTGCTAAATCGTCTATAGGAAATATATTTTCGAAGACTCTGGCTAGACCCTTTAATACAATATCTTTATCTCTTTTATTATCTGAATTTAAAAATTGATCATAAGAATTCTTTTGTACCTCTATCAAATTCGGAATTGATAAAGTTTCCTTTAACTTTCCAAAATTCTTTCTGATATTCTTTTTCTCAGTAAACGACAATTGCATTTATTGAATCTAATTTTTATAAACCAGATTTAAAAATTTTATTATTTTAATTCTACTTTAGCCCCAGCAGTTTCTAATTTTTTCTTTATTTCTTCTGCTTCTTTTTTGTTAACGCCTGATTTAACTTCTTTAGGTGCACCCTCGACTAAATCCTTAGCTTCCTTCAATCCTAATGTTGTGAACGTTCTAATTTCTTTTATTACATTAATTTTTTTATCGCCAGCTGAGGTAAGCATAACTGTAAATTCATTTTGTTCTTCTGTCGCAGTTTCTGTTCCGCCAGACGCTGGTGCTGCGGCAACTGCTGTAGCAGCCGTCACTCCCCATTTTTCCTCCAACTGCTTCGAAAGTTCAGCAGCCTCTACTACTGTTAATTTTGATAAGTCTTCAATGACTTTATTTATATCGACCATAAATTCTCTATGTTGATTGTTTGCTTTTTTTGAACGCCAAAATAGCAATTTTTAAGCCTGGCGCAAGTAAAATACTTATTAATTTTCGTGCTGGAGATTGTAAAATAGTAGTAATTTTGGCCCTAGCTTCATCTAATGTCGGTAATGTAGCAATTTTCAGCACATCTTCCGGTTTAAGAACTTCTTTACCCATAAATCCGCCAAGAATCTTCAAGCTTTGATTGTTTTTTGAAAATTTGGATAAAACTTTTGAAGAAGTAATGGCATCTTTGGATAATGCAACAGCGGTAGGTCCTGAAAACAGATCAGTGATATTTTTGCATTTGGTATCTTTTAAAGCTAACTTTGTTATTCGATTATTTGTAATTTTGAATATTATTCCATGCTTCCTCATTTCAGTTCTTAACTCATCCAATTGTTTAACGGTTAAACCTTGATAGTGAGTTACCAGAACTGAATCGTTGGTATTAAAAAAATCTTGCATTTCGGTAATATATTTTTTTTTTTGATCTTTGTTCATCATAAAATTAAAAATTCTTATCAAGTTTCAGCTTGTAAGAAACTCCCATTGTTGAGGTAATGAATGCACTCTTAATAAGACTACCTTTCACTCCTATAGGTTTCTCTTTTTTAATTGTATCAAGAACTGCTTTATAGTTTTTAATCAAATTTTCATTAGAAAAACTTTTTTTTCCAATTGACAAGCCAACATTGCCATCTTTGTCATTTTTTATTTCGACTTGTCCAGACTTTATATCGTTAACTGTTTTGATAATTTCATTTGTAACTGTTCCAAGTTTAGGATTGGGCATTAATCCTTTTGGCCCTAAAATTTTCCCAAGTCTACTTAATTTAATCATCATCTTTGGAGTTGATATAAGTTTCTCAAAATTGATTTTTCCTGAAGAAATATTATTAATCAAATCATCAGAGCCAACAACATCAGCTTTACTTTTTTTTGCTTCTTCTAGTTTTTCTTCTTCACAAATAACCGCAACTTTAATTTTTTTATTATTTCCTGTAGGTAAATTAATAATAGTTCTTAAATTCATTTCGTTTTTTTTTTGTCTTAAATTTAAATAAAAATGGACATCAATAGACTCGTCAAAGTTTGTCGTACAATTTTTTTTTACAGTTCCTATTAGATTTTCAATTGTATCATGCTTTAAAGTTTTGGTTGCTTGTATTATATTTTTATATCTTTTAGAAATCATCAAATTTACTCCTTAACCTCAATACCCATTGAGCGTGCTGAACCACATATAATTTTGGTAGCTTCTATTAAATCGAAAGCATTAAGATCTTTCATTTTATCTTTGGCTATTTGTTCTGCTTGCTTCATTGTTATTGAGCCTGTGATAACTCTTCCAGGTTCTTTAGATCCACTTTTTAATTTTGCAGCTTGCTTAATGAAATGAGATGCTGGTGGTGATTTGATAATAAAATCAAATTTTTTATCTTTATAAACCGTTACAACAACTGGAACTGGATTACCTGCAAGATTCTTAGTTTTTTCATTAAATGCCTTACAAAATTCCATAATATTAATTCCTCTTTGTCCAAGAGCTGGACCAACAGGAGGGGCTGGGTTAGCTTGACCTCCTTTGATTTGTAATTTTATATATTCTTTAATTTCTTTTTTTGCCATTACTGTATTTTTTCAACCTGGTTAAATTCTAACTCTACTGGAGTGGGCCTTCCAAAAATCATAACAGAAACTTTAAGCTTAGACTTATCTTCATCGACCTCTTCAACCAGGCCATTAAATGAAGCGAAAGGTCCATCAATAAGCTGAACATTTTCACCGATATTGTAGCTTATAAAAGATTTTGGCTGAACTACTCCATCTTTTATTTGTCCTTTAATTTTTTCTACTTCTTTTTCAGAAACTGGAAGTGGATTTCCTTTCTGGCCTAAAAAACCACTTACTTTTTTTATATTCTTTATTAAATGATATAACTGGTTATCCAAATCCATTTTAACTAAAACATATCCTGGAAAATACTTTTTTTTCCTCTGAACACGTTTACCCCTTCTAACTTCGGTTACATCGTGAGTGGGAATTAGTACTTCTTCGATTTTATCTCCTAATTTTGCTTTTGCAGCCTCATCTTTTATTGAATTTGCAACTTTCTTTTCAAAACTCGAATACGACTGGATTATGTACCAATTTTTCATAATTAATAACTTATAGTTAATGCAAAATTTAGAAGGAATTTAAGTATCTGATCTAAAATTAAGAAAAATACTGCCGCAACTATGGCCAACAATACAACCATTGCTGCCCCTGTGAATGTTTCCTTGCCTGTTGGCCAGGTAACTTTAAAAGCTTCGTTTTTAACTCCTTGTATAAATCTAAATGGACTGATCATTATATTTCCATTACTTGGCAGGAGCGGAGGGGCTCGAACCCCCAACCTCCGGTTTTGGAGACCGGCGCTCTACCAATTGAGCTACACTCCTAAAGAGTTTTACTCTAATATTTTGGTCACCACACCAGCTCCAACAGTTTTTCCACCTTCGCGGATTGCAAAATTTAATTTTTCATTCATTGCAATTGGTGTAATTAATTTAACTGTGAATTTTGCGTCATCACCAGGCATTATCATTTCTGTACCTTTTGCAAGCTCAACTTCTCCAGTTACATCAGTTGTTCTAAAATAAAACTGCGGTCTATATTTTGAAAAGAAAGGAGTATGTCTTCCTCCTTCTTCCTTTTTTAGTACATAAGCTTGTGCTTCAAACTTTGTGTGCGGCGTAACTGAACCTGGCTTTGCAAGTACTTGGCCACGCTCAACATCTGCTCTTTCCACACCTCTTAATAAAGCTCCTATATTGTCGCCAGCTTCTCCAGAATCTAAAATTTTTCTAAACATTTCAACACCAGTACAAACTGTTTTTTTGGTGTCTCTGATTCCAACTATTTCAAGTTCTTCGCCAGTTTTAATAATCCCTTGCTCAACACGGCCTGTCGCAACGGTTCCCCTGCCCGATATCGTAAAGATATCCTCAACAGGCATGAGAAAAGGTTTGTCTTTAGGTCTTTGCGGTTGAGGAATATGTTCATCAATTGCTTTCAATAATTCAAGAATTGAATTCTTTCCAGTCTCTTCATCTTTGCCTTCAACTGCAGCTAAAGCTGATCCCTTAACAATTGGAATCTTGTCTCCAGGAAATTTATATGCGGTTAATAATTCTCTGATTTCTTCTTCGACTAAACCGACTAATTCTTTATCTTTAACCTGATCTATTTTATTTAAATAAACAACAATTGCAGGAACGCCAACTTGTCTTGCTAATAATATATGTTCTCTAGTTTGTGGCATGGGTCCATCGGTTGCACTAACTACTAAAATTGCTCCATCCATTTGAGCTGCACCAGTAATCATATTTTTTACATAATCAGCATGGCCTGGGCAATCGACATGAGCATAGTGCCTTTTATCTGTTTCATACTCTACGTGAGCAGTTGCTATAGTTATTCCTCGTTCTTTTTCTTCGGGAGCTTTGTCAATTTGATCATAAGCAATAAACTCAGCGCCACCCTTTTCAGCTAATACTTTTGTTATTGCCGCAGTTAATGTAGTTTTTCCATGATCCACGTGACCAATTGTACCTACGTTAGCATGTGGCTTATTTCTTTCAAATTTTTTTTTCTCTGCCATTTTAATACCTCAATAATACTTATTTTTATTTTAATAACAACTTGGAGCGGGTGAAGGGAATCGAACCCTCACAACCAGCTTGGAAGGCTGGTGTTCTACCATTGAACTACACCCGCAACATTCCAAACGTATCACACTCTCCTATATATTGTATTAAGCTTTCTTGAATGGTGGAGGGAGAAGGATTCGAACCTTCGAAGACCGAAGTCAACGGGTTTACAGCCCGCCCCATTTGACCGCTTTGGTACCCCTCCATCATAGTAGGGGTAACCCCCTTTTCAATAAAGCTTTCAACAACAAGGTTTTATATGCATGTTCCTAAATAAATGCAATAAGTGATTTTATTCAAAAAAATATGCTATTACTAGAAAAATAATTGAAATATCATGAAAAAAACAGCTTTTTTAATCGCTGGAAAACATGCGGTAACTGAAGCTTTAAAAAACCCTGAGAGGAAAATCCTAAGAGTATTTTTAACTGAAGAATCAAAAAAAAATGTAAATAGTGAAAATCAAGATAAGCACTTATTCAAAGATGTAAAAGTCTTTTATAAAACTAAGAAAGAATTGGATAGATTGTGTTCGAATGATCAAATTTCTCACCAAGGATTAATTGCTGAAATCGAGCCTTTAGAAGAAGCAAATATAAAAGAATATTTAATACAAAATTCAGAAAAAAAAAATATCACTTTTGTTGCTCTAGAAGGAGTCACTGATCCTAGAAATATCGGATCAATAATAAGAAGCGCTGCTTCATTCAATATAGATGGCGTTATTGTTGTTAAAAGATCTTATCCTAGTGAAAGTAAACTTCTTTACAAAAGTGCGAGTGGCTGCATTGAATTAATAAATATATTTGAAATATCCAACATTAATACCACTTTGAAATACTTAAAATCAAAAAATTTTTGGATAAGTGGTTTTGATGGTAAAAGTAATAAAGATTTTACAAAACATGATTGGAATGGAAAAAATGTATTATTATTTGGTTCAGAAGGTTGCGGGTTAAATTATCAAACAAAAAAAAATTCTGATTTTCTGCACAAAATAGATATCAATAAAAATGTTGAAAGCCTTAATATATCAAATGCTGCATCAATAATATTTCACTATTTATCTCAAATAAAAAAATAAAATAATGTTAGGTATTGGAAGAAAAATTAAAAAGAATTTTGTATTTTTTATTTTAAGTTATGTAAAGAAAAATTTTTCTAAAAAAATATATTCATTTTTTTTATTTTTATCTGTTATTAAAAAATTTAAAAAAGAAATAAATAAACGGAAAAGAAATGATAAATTTTCTGACAAATTAGATAAAATCAATGATTACGAGTATAGAATTACATCACAAAATAATGAAGATGGGATAATAGAATATATTTTTTCAAATGTTCCTAACAATAAATTTTTTGTAGAATTGGGATTTGATTTTTTTGAGTGTAATTCATTAAATCTAATAAAAAATGGATGGAATGGAATCTTAATTGATGTAGATGAAGACAAATGCTTAAAAATGGAAAGATGTTTGAAATTTTTCTACCCTAAAAATAACATAAAAATTTTAAATAAAAAAATTTTCAGAGAAAATATAAATGAACTTATTTTTTCAAATACTGATGAAAAAAAAATAGATTTTTTATCAATCGATATTGATGGAAATGATTATTGGATTTTAGAAAATATGGATACAAGGAAAGTAAATGTTATATGTTGTGAATATAATCACTGGATAGGAAATAACACTCAAAGAGTAATACCTTATAATAATGATTTTACTTACAAATATGATTACTATTTTGGTGCTTCTCTTCATTCATACGTAAATCTTTTGAACTCAAGAAATTTTGATCTTGTAGCAGTAGATAGCTCTGGAACCAATGCTTTTTATGTTAAAAAAAATTTTTCACAAAATTTTAAAATTTTATCTCCCACAAACAGTTTTAAAAAATCTTCAAGATTTCATTCTAAAGATGAGGCTTCGAAAATCCAAAATTATGTCCTTAATTGTAAATTTATAAATTTAAATAATAAATAATTTTTTGATTTAGTCTCGATATAAGAAACATAAAAATACCTATTATATTTTTTTTTTGTTTATTTAAATCAATATTTTTTTTTATTATTTTCCATTTTTTTGATGTTCCTATCCATTTTTTTGTCTTTTTATTGTACAGATCAATTGCATGTTCTCCACCCCTACCTTTGTATAGATAAAGTTTTTTATTTTTAGTGTTAAGAACTTCAATAATCTGTCTGAATGAACTTTCCATAATATGGATTTCTTTAGCTCGTTCCAAAATTAGGCCAAAATTAAATATAAGTTCTTTTTTATCATTTTTAATTATTTTTAAATTTGGATTAATATTTTTAGCATCAATTATAAAATTTCTGTCTTTATCGTCATGAACGAATGCATAAGACTGGTTAATGCCAACTAATTTTTTAAATAATCTTTTCTCGCTTGTTTTATCTCTTTTCCAATAACTTTTTGAAAATCTATACTTAAAAGGAATATTAAATTGTTTATAAAAAACTATATCACATGGCCAAGGAAAACTTTTATCAGGATTTAAATTTTTTGTTTTATGATAATTTTTAAACCCTATATTAATAAAATTTATTTTTTTTTTTAATTTTATTTTTTCAATAATATTTCTTGCTTTATTAGTTTCATATTTGGCAAGTAGTTTTTCATCCTTAAGCTTTGGATTTTCATTAAAAGGTATAATTTTAATTCTTTTTTGATCTCTGTACATAAAATTAACTGATTTTAAATGTCGGCTTCTACAAAAAATATATACTTTATTTTTTTTATACTTATTTCTAAGCAAATATCTTATAAGGCCATTACAGAGTATCATATCTCCGAGCCTGCCGTGTTGATGAATATATGTATCCATAATGAGAAGTTTAATTTTTTATTTCAAAAAGTTGAGCATTAACCAAATACACTTTTTCTGTACCACTTAAAATCCAGCTCTTTTTTTTATTGCTTGGAATGTTACAATTATAACCCATAACAGGCTCATAACAAATAACCCACAACATTTTTATTTCGGGAGTAATGATATTGATATTATGAAATTTAAAATTATTATTTTTGAATTCCTTAGTTGAAACTATATAATTCTCAATAACTCCTGCGACTTCGTTTGGCGCAAGTAATGATAAGTTTTTTATTTCATGTTTTTCTAAATTACTAAGAAGTTTAGTAAATTCAGGTTTTGTATTTTTTCTATACTGAATTTCAATATAATTGTTTATAATAGTTGGAATTAAAATACTTATAAGTAAAAGAATTTTTAACTTTCTGTTGTCAATTTCAAAAATTAAAACTGATATAAGTATTAAAATTGGTATTAAAACAAATATAATATATCTGTCGGTAAGAATCGGAACTTTGATTAGTCCATAAAATAATGGAATTATATAAGAAAAAAATAAAATAAATATAAGTGGTAAATAACTGTTAGAAGTAAATAATATTTTTTTCCTAAAACGAATTATTAAAAAAATTAGTATAGATAAATAAATTGACCCCATGATTTTTGATCCAAAAAATCTTGAAAAATAATAATTATAATAAAATTTCCAACTCTCATGTGCTAAAAAATATTCATTGTAGGAAAGTTGAGAAATTAAATAATTATAATTTATTATTAGGTATGCAATTAAGATAAATGGAATTGATAAAAGAAATAAAAAATTTTTATTCCTGAATACGAAAAATGAGTAAATAAAATAAGCAATTTGAGAAAAAAAAATAATAAACACAAATGGATGTGAAGACAAACCTAAAATTGTAAAAATAACAAATAGAAAAAAAATATATATTCTTTTAAAAGAAACTAAATCTGCAAATATTATTTTATAATAAAAAATTAGACTTATTATGCTTAATAAAAAAACAAGGGTATAAGTTCTTGTTTCTTGAGAGTACTTAATCAAATATATATTTATACTAACTAATAAAATAGTTAGTAAAAAAGAGTTATTTTTTGATACTTGATAAGAAAGAATACCTGCAAGGGGAATTGATAAAACGCCAAATAGAAGTGGTACATTTCTACCTATTTCAGGATAATAACCAAAAATTTTTAAATAGATTTTTAAAAATAGCTGAAATAAATAGGGCGTCTGATCATCAACAAGCTCTCTTCTTAAAAATGTAGCATTAAAAGAAATGTTTGGGTCAGCTACCCAAAAATCAACCAATTCATCAAACCAATAGTTTTCGAAATTTAATTGGTAAACCCTTAGAAAAATTCCAATTAAAATAAAAAATATAGAAAGCAAAAGAATATTTCTTCTGTTTAATATAAACATTTCAATATATTTAATCTTTGGATATATACAATTTACATTAAAAAATGAAAAATTATACAAAAGTTTTTATTTCATTTATTCTAATTATTAGTTCTATTATATTAACAACATTCCTATGGAATAAAATTTATTTACCTTTTAAAAACCCATTAGAAATCATTGGAGAATATTCCTATCAAAACTACAACCCCATTAATGATATCTTAAGATATTTAATATTTATTTCCCTTCCATTGCTTGTAGCAATACTTTGTTGTAATTTTTTTATAAAAAATCCATCTAAAAATATAAAAAAATATTTATTTCAAAATGATAAGATAACGAAAAATAATGAAAATACTGATAAAAGAAAAATTGTTTTTATTATATACTTTGTTTATGTTATTCTTGAATTTTTTTCAGTAAATTTTTCATACAAACCAATCGACCTTTATCATGAAGGTCAGACACTTGTGCCTGCCTTCAATAATATCATAAATGGAGGATATTGGAGTAGTTCATATATTACGGTTGGCGTATTCCATGAACTTTTTGCTACATCATTTATATGGAAATTATTAGGATTAGAAACTATAGGAGCAGCCAGATTCCAGGTTTTAATATTAAATCTCATTTTTAAAATCTCTTTACTTTTTTTATCTTATCAAATCACAAAAAAATTTGTCTTGGGAGAAAACAAGAAAATATTATCTTTTTTGCTATTAAGTTTTGTGCTGCTATGCTTAAGTAATTTTAACATTTGGGAAACTCACCTATTACTTTATCGAGATTTGCCTTTAGTCTTATTTTTAATATTTCTTGTAGAGGTTATTGATAATAAAAATTATTCTAATTTTTTTGCTTTTATTTTAGGCTCATTATCAGTTCTATCAATTCTTTGGGGATTAGATAGAGGGTCATATATAAACTTAAATCTTTTTTTATTATTTTTTCTCTTAATTTTTAAAGGAGAAATGAAAAAAAGTATTTTTTTGCTTATTGGTTTTCTTCTCGGCTGGATCATCTTTTTTTCATTAAGTGCTCAAAATGAAGCTAAATTCTTTATAGATAATAGTTTATCAATTTTACAAAATCATGGCTTTATAGATGGAATAATTCATCCAATTCCTTTTTCAGATGATCCTAACTCGTGGAGAGCTACAAAAACTATTATTTCAATTTTAATTTGTGGATTAATTTTGATTTATTTATTTGTATTTAATGACAAAAAATTCTTCAATCAATCAAAAATACTTTTAGCTTTTATATTTATAATTTCAACTATTTCATATGTGCAAGCTTTATCAAAATCAGATGGACCACATATGAGAGAAAGCTTCGGTTTTCCTCTTATTTTTATAAGTATATTTTTTATTAATAAAATTTTACAAATTAAAATAAGTTTTTTTGATAAGTTTGATAGGAGTTTAAAGAAATTATTTTTTACATTTGTTTTAATTGTACAAATATTTTTTTTATTTTTAATGTCTAATTATGCCATAGGGTATAGCCATAAAGCCTATTCACCAATTGGAACAGCCATAAACATAGAAAATATAAAAACTTTCAATTCCAGATTTGATAAATTTATTAATACAATGGATGATGATTATTTGGATAATAAGATTTTAGATGTTGTAAATTACTATAAACTTATTTCTAAAAACGATGAATGTGTGCAGATTTTTAACTACGATGCTGCGATTCCATATCTGGTCAAAAAACACTCCTGTACAAAATACTTTTTTATATGGGCGATTGGTTCAAAGGCAAATCAATTAAAATTTATTGAAGAACTTAAAATTTCAAAACCTAATTATATACTTCTACATGGCCCACAAGATTTTTATGGAGGAATAAGTGCACCAGAAAGACTTCCTTATGCATATAAATATATCTTAGATAATTATTCAAAATATGAACAGATGTACGAATGGATTTTTTATAAAAGAAATAAATCAAAAAACGAATTTAATGAAATTAAAACAAAACAAAATTAACCGAACTTGGATTTTTTGACTAATAATGCACCCGAAACCAGAGGCAGGATAAATTTTACATTTTTTTAGCAATTAGAACATAAATATTACAAAATTGATCAGGAAAGAATTTT
>Ga0187833_10000547_pt1 | contig 43610 bp, 35 predicted proteins | sample ETNtaG_37_FD_167968 | JGI IMG/M metagenome (GOLD analysis project Ga0187833, IMG submission 167968) | Marine microbial and viral communities from oxygen minimum zone, Eastern Pacific Ocean - ETNP2014_SV_400_PacBio MetaG (Illumina Assembly) | ecosystem: Environmental > Aquatic > Marine > Hypoxic...
TGAAGTAATCGCTGGCCGTCTTTGCCATTTGTGCGCTCCGCCAGCCCCAATAAATACAGTAGACCCAATAGAGCACCACAAATATGAACAACCATACAATTTTTGCTTCCAAGACTAATCTCCCCTTTCTGTCCTATTTCTGCCGGTCCCAGCAGAACGACTCGGTCAAGACCGGGTCTTTCAAAAGACGCAAATCAAAGGGTTCCGCGAGACCATCCCACGCAACCCCCAGAATTAGGCGACTAAATAAACAGAATCGATGTTTCCCCCAACCTTATCGGCTTTTATATTACTGCCTCGCAATAAAACTCTGCCGCCCCCGAAAACGGAGCGGCATGGCAAACACTGTCAACGACAGGATAAAGATTCCCCTAAAACCCTCATGTTTCCCCGCGTCTTATTGCGCATACTTTATCGCCTGTGCTTCCTCCGATTCCCTGGAACCGAATCCCTTCGAATCAGAGTTGCAGACTTACTACCATATTTGGCGACTCCCGTACAACATCTGAAGCCCTGCGTTGGTGAAATACTGGTATTATTTCTATTGACATTAACCTTTCTTAAGATTTTTCAAAGGGTGGATGAGCGGGATGTACGGGCTTAAATGGCCGTCACCGCGTCTGATCGTTGATCTCGAGAATGTGATACCTTAATACCCCGATTCCCCGCCCTTAAGGGTCGGTACTTGAATAATACCTAAAGGGTCGGTACTTGATAATACGGAGCAAACGTGGAATCCCGAATCGCCATTTTCGGCAAACTGGTCAGAGACTTCATGCGCGACGTGCCCCTGGCGGTGCCGATGGCCACGGCCTTGGGCGAGGCGGTCGAGCGGATGGAAAGCGCCAATGCATCGAGCGCCACCGTCACCGATGCCGAAGGCTGCCCCGTCGGCATCGTCACCGAACAGGACATCACCCGGCGCGCCGCCTTCAAGCTGGACGCCTCCACCCCCGTAGATGCGATCATGACGGCGCCGGTCTCCATTATCCTTGAGGACGAATACCTGTATTACGCCATCGCCCGCATGCGCCGGCGAAACCTGCGCCATATGCCCGTCGTTGACGGCGAAAGGCGGCTTTGCGGCATGTTGAACCTGCATGACGCGCTGGCCGCGGTCTCGGAAACCCAGATGAGGCAGATCGACATCCTGACCAGGGATGAAAGCATCGACGGCCTGAAGCTGATCAAGGCGGCGCAAGTGGAATTGGCCGACCAGCTGCTGGGGGATAATCTGCCGGCGACGGAAATCCAGGCCCTGCTGACCCACATCAATAACGATATCTACCGGCGCATTGTCGACCTGAACATCGGCAATATGGATGTTGATGGCTTCGGTGCGGCGCCGGTGGGCTTTTCCGTCATCGTGATGGGGTCGGGCGGGCGCGGCGAGAACTTCCTGTTCCCGGACCAGGACAACGGCTTCATCCTCGAAGACTACCCCGACGAGCGCCATACCGAAATCGACGCCTGGTTCATCGAGTTGGGCGAACGCATGACCCGCGACCTGAATGAAGTCGGGCTGCCGTTGTGCAAGGGTTTCGTCATGGCCACCAATCCCCTGTGGCGCAAGACCATCAGCCAGTGGAAAGAACAGGTCAGCCTGTGGAGTCACAAGCGCAACGTGACGGCGCTCCGGCTATGCGACATCTTTTTCGATTTCCGCGCCGTTTGGGGTGAGGCGGACATGGCCCGGGACCTTCGCGGCTTCGTCACCAAGACCGCCAGCACCAACCCGTCGTTCCTGCTCGAAATGCACGCCGACGATACCGAACACCAAGTCGCCCTGGGATGGTTCGGGCGCCTGCTCACCGACCAGGAAGACAATGGCCACAAGGGCCAGATGAACCTCAAGCACACCGGCACCCTGCCGCTGGTGGAAGCCATGCGCCTGTTGGTCTTACGCGAAGGGATCGAAGCGATTTCGACGCTGGAGCGCATGGACGCGCTTATGGACAAAGGCGTCCTCAACAACGACGAACACGATTATCTTGCCGGTGCATACCGGCACATCTCGCACATGCTGCTTCGCCAACAGATCGCCGATTTCAAGAGCGGGCGCAAGGTCACCAACTTCGTCTCCCCGAAAACGCTAAGCCAACGCGAACGCAACATGCTGGTGGATGGCTTCAAGGCCATCCGGGCGCTCCGGCAACGGGTCCATAGCGAGTTCACCGGCGAAATTTTCTAGAACTGTTTTTGCCGTTCGCGCACGTGGGAAATCCGGCTCGACACCTGGATCGCCTGACCCAGCGTGCGAACGCCGCGTGTTTCCAACATCGACAGCATGCGCAGGAACACCGCCGCCGTCGCCAGGCTGTCACCCAGCGCGGTGTGGCGGCCTTCGACGGTGACGCCCAGCCGTTCGGCGATGGCGTCGAGACCGTGGTTCGCGGATTCCGGCTCCAGGAACACCGACAGCAACAACGAATCCAGAACCAGATGGTCGAAGACGATGCCCGTTTCCCTCTCTTTCAGCTTCAGGAATTTCATGTCGAAGGCGGCGTTATGGGCCACCAGCACCACATCGCCGATGAAATCCCTGAATTCCGGCAACACGTCTTTGATCGGCGCTTCTCCCCGGACCATGTCCTCGGTGATGCCGTGAAAGCGGATCGACGCCCTGGGGATATCGCGGCCGGGATTGACCAGGCGGGAGAACGCCTCACCGGTTTTGATCTCGCCGCCGACGATGCGAACCCCGGCGATGGAAATGATTTCATCGCCGTGGGACGGCCGAAGCCCGGTAGTTTCGGTATCGAAGACGACGAATGTCAGCGACTTCAGGTCCCGCCCGCCCAATTCTTCTAAGTGCTTGGGATGGTCGTAGATGTCAAAGTTGGTGTATTCGGGCCGCGACGGCAGACTGTTCTTGTCAAACGCCCGCGCCGCCAGCAATCGGTCCACCGCCAACCAGAAGCCGCCGACCAGGATGACCACGACCACGGCCCCGGTACCATGCCCGCCGGCGCCCAAAAAAAACCACGCGCCCCAGACAACCGCCAGCATCGCCGACCCCAGCCCAAAAAACGCCAACATCACCAGGCGGCGCAAGGGCATGGTCTTAAAGACATCCAAGTGGTCCAAGGAGTCCCTCCCGGCCTGTTCAAATCCTCCAATACTTTAGCACCAAGCACGCCGGAAACGCACGGGCGCAACCGCCGGGCCAAGGATAGATAAAGCAAATAAAAACGGCGGCAGGATAAAATCCGCCGCCGTTTTATTTGTTTAAGCTTCGTCGCCTAGCTGGTTGCAATTCCGATAGCAATCAAAACCGCGAACGCGGCTACGATAAAAACCACCGACGGAATTTTAATCTTTTTGGTTTCTTCGGGCATTTATTGTTCTCCGACATTCAATAATAAGGCCGGCGGCGCCATCGAAAAAATGCCCCTGCCGGCCACGGTTGATTTTTTAAGACCGGTTAAAAGACCTTTTCCGGTTTGCTCTGTCAACCCAAAATACCCTGGGTCAGGGATGAAGCTGCGGATGGCCCAACAAGGGCATTTGTCAGAGTATGATAATCATATCGTGAGCAACCCTATTTCTGATGCTTCTCCACCGTTACGTCTTCTCCCGCTTCTCGAACGCCGCTATCCATTCGCGGGCCAACCGCTCTGCCTCCGCAATCTGGGCGGAGGTCATTCTGTTAACGAGGTAATCGCGGTCACGTACGGATTTACGGCGTTTCCGGCCGGGCGGGTGGTGCGCGGCCGCGAGGTCGAACCACTTGTGCGCCTGCACATCGTCCTGCTGAACGCCGTCGCCGTTGCCGTACATCATACCGAGGTTATTCAGGGCTTCGGCGAAGCCTTTCTCGGCGGACAGCCGCCACCACTTCACCGCCTCCGTGTAGTTCTGCCTCACGGCCCGGCCTTTGTAGTACATCAAGCCGAGGTTGAATTGCGACAGGGGGTTGCCCTGCTCGGCGGCTTTCCTGGCGGCGTCAAAGCCGGGTTTGAGGAAGAAGCCGGAGATAGCGGATAGGAGGCCTGTCATGCCCATATTTAATATCCGGTTGGCGGATACCGTCAAGGCGGGGTTTGAACGTGATATAGGCTTTCGTCCTGACGGGCGTCATGGTTTCGTGTATAATCATGGACATGACGTACTTGTTTAGCTTGTGTCTTCTGATTTTGGCTTTGTGGCTGGCATCCGAGATTGTGGGCAGGGATTTGTCGAGCCCCGCGCCCAAGGATCCCTTTAGGCTGGACCGTTTTCGCAAGGGCGAAAGGGCCCCGGACCCGTAACCCCCGTCCGTAAGTCTGCTTCCGGCTAGGAAGCGAAGTCGGTGCGTCTGCCGTTTGACGGCAAGAGGCGACAACCCGGGGCGGAAACTACCCCAGCAAAGTAGTATACTCCAAATCTCACTTACCCACGCGTTGGGAGGCAGGGGATGTTGCAGCGGTGGTGGTTCTGGAGCGTGCTCGGCGTCGTCTTTGCCGTCGCCGCCGAGACGCTCAACATCCAAGTGCCCGACCAGCACTTCATCCAGTGGGTGCTTTTCATCCTCGCCGTGGTCTGCTTCATCCTCGCAATCACCGCCTGGGATCGGCGAAAACGGACCCGTGGCGACGACCCATAAAGTTCCGCTCAGTCAGCCGGCGCCAAAAAAACCACGCGCCCCAGACCACCGCCAGCAGCGCCGCGCCCAGCCCCAGGAACGCCAACATCACTAGGCGGCGCACGGGCATGGTCTTAAAGACATTCAGGTGGTCCAAGGCCCCCTCCCGGCCTTTACAAAACCGCCATTATTCTAGCACCTTGCGGACCGGTAACGCACGGGTGCAGCTTCGCGTTGCGAAGCCCGCGCCGGTGCGGTATCAATCCGCCCAATTCCCCGGAACCACACCCCCGGATCCCAATTTCTAGACCCATTCGGAGACACCATGGCGGCCTATAAATACTCCTATGTAATGAAAAACCTGAAGAAATCGTTCCCCGGCGGTCGCGATATCCTGAAGGGCATCACCCTGTCGTTCCTGCCCGATGTCAAAATCGGCGTGTTGGGCGTCAACGGCGCCGGTAAATCGACGCTGTTGAAGATTATGGCCGGCAAGGACAAGGAGTTTACCGGCGAGGCCTGGGCCGCGGAAGGCGTCCGCGTCGGCTACCTGGAACAGGAACCGGACCTGGACCCCAGCAAGGACGTCGAAGGCAACGTCATGGAAGGCCTCGGCGAGGCCAAGCAAATGCTCGACAAGTTCAACGAGATTTCGGCCCGCTTCGCCGAGCCCATGGACGACGACGAGATGACGGCGCTGCTCGCCGAACAGGGTGAATTGCAGGAAAAAATCGACGCCAGCAACGGCTGGGAACTGGAACGCACCATCGAAATCGCCATGGATGCGCTGCGCTGCCCGCCTGGCGATGCCGACGTCACCACGTTATCGGGCGGCGAACGTAGGCGCGTGGCGTTGTGCCGTTTGTTGCTGGAAAAACCGGAAATCCTGCTGCTCGATGAACCGACCAACCACCTGGACGCGGAATCGGTGGCGTGGCTGGAACACTACCTGGAAGCATATACCGGCACCGTGATGATCGTCACCCATGATCGCTATTTCCTGGATAACGTCACCGGCTGGATTCTGGAACTGGACCGCGGTCAGGGCATTCCCTACGAAGGCAACTATTCTTCGTGGCTGGAACAAAAGGAAAAGCGGCTGGGCCAGGAATCGCGCGAGGAATCGGCCCGCCAACGCACCCTGAAGCACGAACTGGAATGGATTCGGTCATCGCACCGCGCCCGGCAGACCAAATCCAGGGCCCGGATCACGGCTTATGATGACCTGTTGGCCAAATCCCAGGAACAACGCACCGGCAAAGCCCAAATCGTCATCCCGCCGGGGCCCCGGCTTGGCGGCCTGGTGATCGAGGCGAAAGGGGTATCCAAGGCGTACGGTGATAAATTGCTGATGGATGACCTGGACTTCCTGATGCCGCCGGGCGCCATCGTCGGCATCATCGGCCCCAACGGCGCCGGCAAGACGACTCTGTTCCGGATGATCACCAACGGCGAGAAACCAGATGACGGGACGTTGCGCATCGGCGAGACCGTGGCGCTCGGCTATGTGGACCAATCCCGCGATAGCCTGGATGCTAAGAATAACGTTTGGCAGGAAATCTCCGGCGGTCACGACGACATCCAGGTCGGCAAGAATACGATCCAGAGCCGCGCCTATGTCGCCCAATTCAATTTCAAGGGCGCCGATCAACAGAAAAGCGTCGGCCAGCTATCCGGCGGCGAACGCAACCGGGTGCATCTGGCGAAGATGTTGAAATCGGAAGCCAACGTGCTGTTGCTGGACGAACCGACCAATGACCTGGACGTGGAAACGCTGCGGGCGCTGGAAGACGCCATCGAGGCGTTCGCCGGTTGCGTCTTGGTCATCAGCCATGATCGTTGGTTCCTGGACCGCCTGGCCACCCATATCCTGGCCTTCGAAGGCGACAGCCATGTGGAATGGTTCGAGGGCAATTACGAAGATTACGAAGCCGACCGCCATCGCCGCCTCGGCACCGACGCCGACCAGCCGCACCGGATCAAATACAAGCCGCTGAAGCGGGGCTAAAAGGCGTCACAACCGATTAAAAGGCGGGAGCCGAGGCTTACGGAGCCGATGCTTTCAGGGTTGCCGTTTTTTTGCGCAGTTCCTCGATCAATCCCGACACCTTGCCGCCTTTTTGGCGGACGATGGAGCCGAAATCGGATCGCAGGGTCTGGCTCATGGAAGCGCCCTCGACAATCACATCGACGATTTTCATGACCTTGCCAAGGCTGCCGACCCGCCACAGCACCTGCACCGGCTTGCCGGTATTGGCGGTGTTAATTTCCGAAAACACGGTGGTGCTTTTGGCGCTTTCGGCCCGGGTGCGGGTGATGGTGAGGTTTTTACCGGCATAGCGGGTAAACCGGTCGACATAGGAGACCACCATCAGGTCTTCAAACAGCTTCAAGTATTCCGTCTGCTCTTCTTTTGAGGCCTTCCGCCAGGTGCGGCCGAGAACGAACCGGCCGATGCTGCGGACGGCAAAATGGTCATTGAACAATTTCCGGAAACGCTGAATTCGTTTGTTCCGGGGGGCATCTTCCTGGGTCAACGATTCCATCGCCTCGGTGGCCAGCGACCGGATAAAGGAACCGGCCCTTTCCTCGGTTTCGGCGGCGGCGCTTGGCGGGGCAAATCCAAACGGCAGGACAAAGACGAAAATAAAGACAAGCCCCCTCAGGGCCGCCTGGGTACGACTGTGATCCATCATGATGATCGGGTCCGCAAAGCCTCTGAAGTATTTACCAAACCATAAACCGCCGGCTTCCGGCCTTAATTATGGGGCCGTACCGATGCTGATCACCGGCAAATTGTCCGACGGATCGCCGTTGCCGATTTCATTGACCCGGCGTTGGCGGTAGAGACTGCGTATAGAGGCGTAAAAATCAAGTGAAGATTTCTCAAGTTCGTCCAAGGTTTCCATATGGAGGGCCCTGAGATCGACGGCACGGGCAGCAGACCGGGAGTATATGGCATAATCCCTATCGGTGTTGCCGGCCCAGATATTGAAGGGATCGATCAGGAAATCGACGACGATGCCGATGGCGTCGCGTGGGTTGGACGGCCCGAACAACGGCAGCATCATATAGGGTCCTTCCGGGATGCCCCACACCGCCAGCGTCTGACCGAAATCCTCGTCATGGCCCTCGACGCCTAAATCGGTGGCAATATCGTTGAGACCCAATAGCCCGAGGCTGGAATTGATCATGAACCTAATGACGGTGGCGACGGCGCGTTCCAGTTCGCCCTGCAGAACATCGTTAAAGAAAATCACCGGTGAACGCAGGTTGTCGAGCGCGTCATTGATCCGGTCCTGAAAGAATTGCGGCGTCATATCCCGATAGGCCATCGCCACGGGTTTCAGAAATGCCGCGTCGAGCCCCCGGTTGACCGCGAAGATTGCCCGGTTGGCAGGCTCGCCGGGATCGTTGATGGCGTTGAATTCGGCAACCGCCTCGGGGTCGGCGGGATTGGGCGACGTCGCGCAGCCCCCGGTAACAGACATAATCAAAACCAGGAACGCCGCCAACACCCCCGTCTGTACCCAGGTGCCGACGCGCATTTGTCGATGATGACCGGAATGCCCACCCATGCGCCCAAAACTTCCCTTTACGGCAAAACACCCGGCCCCCCAGTGAGCCCTTTGAAAAGACGGCGTTTTCGCCTTCGAATCGATATACCACCACCCATTGAGGTGTAGCAACCCTCAGTACACAAAATATAGATTGTTAATTGGTTAACATTTTATCTGTTGATTTTATATAAGGATATGTTTATGTCTTTAAATGAATACGGCATTAAACTGACAACGGACGCGACCATGCAAGCCGAACAACTCAGGCGCCAACGCCCCGCCGGCCATTCCCCGGATGGTTCCATGGATGACCTGCTGGCGGCGCTTCGCGCGGCGGCGGAACCGACGCGGCTGCGGATTCTGGCGCTCGCGTCTCACGGCGAGTTAACGGTGAGCGAACTGGTCCGCACCCTGGGCCAAAGCCAACCCCGTATTTCCCGGCATTTGAAACTTCTCACCGAGGCCGGCCTGCTTACACGCCACCGCGAGGGAAGTTGGGCTTTCCACCGGTTGGCCGATGACGGGCCGGGGGCGGATGTCGCCCGCCACCTGCATGCCCTATTGCCCCAGGTCGATAACCACGACGGCATATTGGCCCAAGACCGGGAACGTCTCACCGACGTAAAATCCGCCCGCGCCGAGGCGGCGGAAGCCTACTTCCGCGACAACGCCGAACGCTGGGATCAACTGCGCTCTCTCCATGTTGATGACGCCAAGGTGGAAAAAGCCATCGGCCAATTGTTGCCGGAAACCGGCATCGATAACCTGCTCGATCTCGGCACCGGCACCGGGCGGATGCTGGAGGTGTTTTCGTCCCGCGCCCGGCGTGGCACCGGCATTGACCGATCCCATGAAATGCTGACCGTCGCCCGCGACAAGCTCGAGACGGCCGGGTGTGCCAACTGTCAGGTCCGCCAGGGGGATATTTATCAGCTCCCGTTTAGCAGCGGCGACTTCGACGCCATCACCATTCACCAAGTCTTGCATTTCCTCGATGAACCCGACCGTGCCGTCGCCGAGGCGGCGCGGGTACTGTCGCCCGGCGGCAGCTTGTTGGTCGCCGATTTCGCCCCCCACAAGCTGGAAAGTCTGCGCCACGATCACGAACACCGGCGCCTCGGTTTCGACGGCAATGAAATCGAGGCCTATTTCAGCCGCAATCATCTAACGATTAAAGACACCATCAGCCTTGCCGGCGACCCCTTAACGGTCGTCCTGTGGCTGGCCCAAAAACCCCGAACGGACGCGGAGCCCGCGCCATGAACCGGAACCTCGCCATCGCCTCGCCGCTGCCGCACGACGTCCGGGTGTCGTTCGAATTTTTCCCGCCGAGTACGGAAAAAGCCAATGAGACCCTTTGGAACAGCATTCAGCGCCTGTCGCCCTTGAAGCCGTCTTATGTGTCGGTGACCTACGGCGCCGGCGGCTCGACGCGGGAGCGCACCCACGCCACCGTTTACCGGTTGCGCACCGAGACCGACCTGGAACCGGCGGCGCATTTGACCTGCGTCGGCGTCAGCAGCGATGAGATCGACGTCATTGCGCAAGGCTATTGGGACGCCGGCGTCAAACATATCGTGGCGTTGCGCGGCGACGCGGCGGAAGGCGGCAACAATTATCAACCCCATCCTGGCGGCTACGCCTATGCGTCGGACTTGGTCGCCGGCCTGAAAAAAATCGCCGATTTCAACATCAGCGTCGCCGCTTATCCGGAAACCCACCCCGAGGCCGCCAGCGCCGAAGCCGACCTGGACAATCTCAAGCGCAAGATCGACGCCGGCGCGTCCGAAGCCATTACCCAGTTCTTCTTCGACACCGATGTTTATTTGCGCTTCCTGGAACGGGCCCGGACCGCCGGGATCACGGTACCCATCATTCCCGGCATCCTGCCGGTGACCAACTTCACCCGGGTCGCCGAATTCAGCCAGAAGTGCGGCACCAACGTGCCGGGCTGGATGGCCGAGCTTTTCGACGGCCTGGACGACGATCCCGCCACCCGTAAATTGGTCGCCGCCGGGGTTGCCGCCGAACAGTGCCGGGCGCTGCATGCCGAAGGCATCACCGATTTCCATTTCTACACCATGAACCGGGCCGATCTGGTCTACGCCATCTGCCATATCCTCGGCGTCCGCGAAAAAAGCGAGGCCTAGAGAGCCCATGACCGCCGCCATCGAAGATCTTTTCCGCCAACGGATCCTGGTACTGGACGGCGCCATGGGCACGATGATCCAGGCCGAGAACCTGGATGAAGCCGATTTCCGGGGCCAGCGCTTCGCCGATCACGGGTCCGACCTCAAGGGCAACAACGACCTGCTGTCGCTGACCAAGCCGGACATCATCCAACGCATCCACGCCGCCTTCCTCGACGCCGGCGCCGACATCGTCGGCACCAACACCTTCAATTCGACGTCCATCTCGCAAGCCGATTACGGGATGGAGGAGATCGTCCGCGAGCTCAATTTCGAAGCCGCCAGGCTGGCGCGCGCCGCCGCCGATGAGGCCACCGCCAAGACGCCCGACAAGCCGCGCCTCGTCGCCGGCGTCCTGGGGCCGACCAACCGCACCGCATCGATGTCGCCGGACGTCAACGATCCCGGCTTTCGCAACATCAGCTTCGATGCCCTGGTCACCGCCTATACCGACGCCCTCGCCGGGCTGGTCGAAGGCGGGGTCGATCTGTTGCTGATCGAAACCATCTTCGACACCCTGAATTCCAAGGCCGCCATCTACGCGACGTTGAAATATTTCGATGACCACGATATCCGCCTGCCATTGATGATATCGGGGACCATCACCGATGCCTCCGGCCGCACGCTGTCGGGCCAAACGCCGGAAGCCTTCTGGAACGCCGTCGCCCACGCCCGGCCGGTCAGCGTCGGGTTCAACTGCGCGCTCGGCGTCGAAGAGTTGCGCCCCCACATTCAGGAGATCGCAACGGTCGCCGGGGTCAACATCAGCGTCTACCCCAATGCCGGGCTGCCCAACGAATTCGGCGGCTATGACGACACCCCGGAACACATGGCCGAACACCTGGGCGAATTCGCCCGTAGCGGCTTCGTCAATATGGTCGGCGGCTGCTGCGGGACGACGCCGGACCACATCCGCGCCATTGCCGCCGCCGTCGACGGCATCACGCCTCGGGCCATCCCCGACACCGCCCCCCATTGCAGGCTTTCGGGGCTGGAGCCGCTGAACTTCGGCGGCGTCACCGGCTTCGTTAATATCGGGGAGCGCACCAACGTCTCGGGATCGGCCAAGTTTGCGGGCTTGATCCGTGAAAACCAATTCACCCCGGCCCTGGATATCGCCCGCGGCCAGGTCGACGGCGGCGCCCAGATCATCGACATTAACATGGATGACGCGCTGTTGGACGGCGAAGCCGCGATGACCACCTTCGTCAACCTGATCGCCGCCGAGCCGGATATTTCCCGGGTCCCGGTAATGCTGGATTCATCCAAGTTCTCGATCATCGTGGCCGGGCTGAAATGCCTGCAGGGCAAGGGCGTCGTCAATTCCATCAGCCTCAAGGAGGGCGAAGAGCCTTTCATCCAACAAGCCCGGGAGGTGTTGCGTTTTGGGGCCGCCGTGGTGGTCATGGCCTTCGACGAAGACGGCCAGGCCGACAGTTATGAGCGCATGGTGTCCATCTGCGCCCGCAGTTACGGCATTCTGACCGACACCGTCGGCTTCCCTCCCGAGGACATTATCTTCGATGCCAACATTTTCCCCATCGCCACCGGCATCGAGGACCACAACAATTTCTCCAAGCACTACATCGCTGCCGTCGCCGAGATCAAAAAGACCCTGCCCCATGCCCTGACCTCGGGGGGTCTGAGCAACATGTCGTTTTCGTTTAGGGGCAACAACCCGATGCGGGACGCCATGCATTCGGTGTTCCTGTATCACGCCACCCACGCCGGTCTCGACATGGCCATCGTCAACGCCGGCCAGTTGGCGGTTTATGGCGAACTGCCCGATGACTTGCGCGGCCGCATCGAAGATGTGGTTTTTAACCGCCGCGAAGACGGCACCGAACGATTGCTAGCCGTCGCCGATCAGGCCAAGGGCCAAGTTCGGGAATCCGCCGACAACCTGGGTTGGCGCGACGGCACGGTGGGCGAACGCCTGACCCATGCGCTGGTCAAGGGCGTTACCGATTACATCGTCGAAGACACCGAGGAAGCCCGGCTTGCCGCCAAGGAGCCCATCGACGTCATCGAAGGGCCGTTGATGGACGGCATGAACGTGGTCGGCGACCTGTTCGGGTCGGGACAGATGTTCCTGCCCCAGGTGGTCAAAAGCGCGCGCGTCATGAAACAGGCGGTGGCCCATCTGCTGCCCTTCATCGAAGCCGGCCAGGACCCCAACGCCGAGACCCGGTCGCAGGGGAAGATGGTCACGGCGACGGTCAAGGGCGACGTCCACGACATCGGCAAGAACATCGTCGGCGTGGTCCTGCAATGTAACAACTACGACATCGTCGATCTCGGCGTCATGGTCCCCTATGCCGACATCATCGCCACCGCCAAGAAAGAGAACGCCGACCTTATCGGGCTGTCGGGGCTGATCACGCCGAGCCTGGAGGAAATGGCCCACGTCGCCGCCGAAATGCAGCGCGAAGGGTTGCAGATACCCCTGCTGATCGGTGGCGCGACCACGTCGAAGGTCCACACCGCGGTCAAGATCGCGCCCAACTACGACGCCCCGGTGATCCACGTGCTGGATGCGTCGCGCGCCGTCGGCGTCGCCTCGAATCTGTTGAGCAAGACGCTAAAAGACGGTTTCGTCGAAGAGGTGGCCAAGGAATACGAAGATGTCCGCGCCGGCTTCGCCGCCCGCCAGGACGCCAAAACCCAGGCGACCATCGGCCAGGCCCGCGCCCAAGGCCACGATATCGACTGGACCGGCTACACGCCGCCGAAACCGTCATTTCTGGGGCTCAAAGTGTTCGACGATTACGACCTTGCCGATCTTGTCCCCTATATCGACTGGACGCCGTTTTTCCGGACCTGGGAATTCAAGGGCGTCTATCCGGCGATACTGGAGGACGCGCAGTATGGAAAAGCGGCGGCAGAGCTGTTCGCCGACGCCGGCACCATGTTGGAGCGTATCGTCGACGAGAAATGGCTGAAGGCCCAGGCCGTGATCGGCTTTTTCCCGGCGGCGCGAATCGGCCACGACGACGTCGAAATCTATGCCTCCGACGAACGCAATGATGCCGCCGTCACCGTGCATTTCCTGCGCCAGCAAATGCAAAAGAGCGCCGGCAAGTCGAACCATTGCCTCGCCGATTTCGTCGCCCCGAAGCCAGGCGAGGGGGATGGGGGCGGGGGCGCACCAAAAGACTACCTGGGCGGGTTCGCCGTCACCGCCGGCATCGGCATCGAGAAGAAAGTTGCCGAATTCGAGGCCGCCAATGACGACTACAATGCGATCCTGTTAAAAGCGCTTGCCGACCGCCTCGCCGAGGCCTTCGCCGAGCGCATGCATGAACGCGTGCGCCGCGAATTCTGGGCCTATGCGGAAAACGAGACGCTCGAGAACGAAGACCTGATCCGCGAAGCCTACCAGGGCATCCGCCCGGCGCCGGGCTATCCGGCATGCCCCGACCACACCGGCAAACGGGATCTGTTTGCGTTGTTGGGCGCCGAGAAAAACGCCGGCATCACGCTAACCGACAGCTTCGCCATGACGCCGGCGTCCTCGGTGTCGGGGTATTACTTCTCGCATCCGGACGCGCGCTATTTCGGCGTCGGGCGCATCGGCCGCGATCAGGTCGAGGACTACGCCAACCGCCGTGGGATTACGCTGGAAGAAGCGGAACGCTGGCTGGCGCCGAATTTGGGCTACGCGCCGTAGGGGCATATAGCCGGGCCGCCGGCACTTGTGTTAGGCTCGGCGGATGATGAAAAACGCGATCACAACCCTTGTCGCCGCCCTGCTGTTTGCGATGGTGATTGCAGGGGGCGCCTCGGCGCAGCAGTACCAGCAATGGAACAACCCGGACCAACAAGCCGCCGCCGACAAGGCCGCCGCCGATACCCGGCTGCAGGATATCGTCGACCGGCTCAACGCCCTGATCGACAAAGCCGGAAAATCCCGCGCCGCCGACCCGCAATTCCTGCGCGACCTTAGGGACCTGGCGCAAGGCTATGACCGGCCGTGGCGAATTCAGCTTCTGAGCGACGATTTCAAAGACGGTGATTACACCCGCGGCCCGCAATGGACCGTCACCGCCGGGAAATACTGGATTGAAAACGGCTGGGGCCTCAGGAGCGCCGTCAAGGCCGAAGCCGCCCCGGCGCCCGAACAAAAACCGCTTTCGGGCAAGGAAGCCGTCGGCGCCATCTTCGGCCAGATCCTGCAACAGGCCCTCGACCCGGAAGGCCGGTCGAGTGGCGGCGGCAGCACCAGTACCGTCATCAACGCCACCGCCATCCAAACCCGGCTGACGATGACCAATGCGTTCGCCATCGACGTCGAATTCTACTCCGGGGCGGCGCAAGGACGGCTCGAAATCGGGCCTTATCAGGGCACGCCCAGCGGCGGCGACCGGGCCCAGTGCTATGCCCTGGCCTACGCACCGGGCGGCGAGTTGGAACTGTTGCGGGTGAGCGGCCGCGGGACCTCCGTCATCGACCGGGCGCAGGCACCGGTGAAACTGGAGGACAAGAAATTCCACCGACTCGAATGGACCCGCCGCCAAGACGGCGCCATGAGCGTTGCCATCGACGGCAAGGAAATTCTGGCTGCCACCGACTTAGGCTTTCAAGATAATTTCGACGGCTTGCGGATGGTCAACCGGGGCGGCGATTACATCTTCAAGCAGCTCAACGTTTACGGCACCCGATAACCCCCTCGCCGGGGAGCCTTCAACGGCCTTGCCAGCGCGCCCGAATCGCTTTCTCGATCACCGATTTTGTATATGCGACTGCATCCTCGTTCCGTTCCACGCGAACCTTTGTGACCGGGTTACAGCATGTGAAGGCAGAACCTCTCTCATAATCGTAGCCATGCGTTGTATCCTTCAGTTCATGGTAGAAGACGCTGTCATTCCACCTTGCCGTCGAATAACAAGCATCCAAAAGACCATCGACCAGGCCGACGTCATCCTTGTCGCCGAAGAATATATGGACCTCGGTCGAATCCGCATGATTGGAACTACATTCGGCACGACCGAAGCCGCCGGGATAAAAGGCAAAAACAAAATCGGGAACCGCACGCTTGCCGCCGAAATGTCCGCCGGCTTTGAGTGCCATCCCACCGCCCCGGGAAAACCCAATGAGGGCGAAACGGCTGGTATCGATCCGCGCATCGGCCTTCAGAATGTCCCAGGCAATCGCGCCGTCCTCGTGGTACATCGACCCGTTTGGGTTTTTGGCGCGGCCGCGGATGCCGGCATTACCGACAATCGCCGAGGCGATACCCATACCCTTTAGCCATCCTGCCCAGCGCGGCTCTCGCGAGGTCATGCCCCCCGTTCCCTCGTACATGATGACGACGGGAAACGGCCCCGCACCTTCCGGCGTCACGACATTGAGATTGTCTGCCACTTGCTCCGGCTTGATCGTTTCGCATCCCGTGACAGCGAAACAGACCGCGACAAGGCAACATACGAAGGATTTGGCCACCATCGGCGTTTCCTCCGAACAAGGATTTTCTGCACTCCCCGGAAAAACGTGGGGAGAATATACTACGTCGGGACTTTATCAATGTAGAGAAAAAGTACTTGGAAGCACAGAACCGATGGAGGTGGATAAGCCGGGGGAAACCCAATAGGAAACCCCGCCACTGGGTTCTCCGGTCATGGAGGGGGGGAGGACGGGGTTTCGCAGGATGCTCTTAGCATCACCCGAACTAGGAAGAACGGGTATAATTGATCTTAGGTCAATATGTGATCTGGCTGGTCAGGCGGAGTCATTTTTTTAACCTCCATGCATCCTTAGGTTGGCGAAACCTTGTGATGGTCCTCCCAATGTATAAACCCGCCTCGGGCGATTGAAAAAGTATACCCCAACCGGCCAAAATTTTCATTAGGAACGGTATCTGATTTTGGGTGATTCCGGGCTATCGCGTCCTAATCCCTGGCCTTCTATACTGCCGCCCATGTCTTCTGCTTCCGCCCCGCCGAAATTGCTGCTGCCCCAGGCGCCCGCCGTTGCCGCCGGCGTCCGCCAGGCCGCTTGGCTCAGCCCCGATGGCGAGATCGAAACCCTGTCCTTGAAGGAATGCGCCGGGCGTCTCCGGTCCGGTGCCCCGCCCATCGTCTGCCACGCCAAGGCGCAAGCGCGGCGCCTGGGCACCGGCCTATCACCGGCCCTGGATGTGTTGGAACTGTTCGCCTTCGTACGCCCCGCCCGCTTCGTGCTGCCGACGCCCGGCGGCCTGGCGGCGGCGCTGGGTCTGGCGCTGCCCGGCACCCTGGAACGAGAAGCCGAATCCCTGTTGGCCGCCTCAGGCGTGTTGCTGGCGGAATTGTCCGAACGCGCCGGGGGGCTGGGGGACGCCACCGCCGGGCCGATCGCCAGGGCGATGCAATTGGGCGGCTGGCCGTGGGCGGACGCGGTGCTGGCGGCGCTTGGCGATGAAGAGGCCAAGGCGGGCGGCAGGGCCAAGCCATCCGCCATGCAGATATGGAATTTTCTCGACGAATGGCAGGACCAGGCGCCGGAAACGCCGCCCGGCAACCAGCCCGTCGACGACATCAAGACCCAGGCTAGATTATCTGAGCTGTTGGGGGGCGCTGCCGAGAAACGCGGCGAACAGGTCCAATACGCGCTTTCCTCGGCGCTTGCCTTTCAGCCGCCTGAAAAGACCGGCGAGCCCGCCCTGGTGCTGGCCGAGGCCGGCACCGGGATCGGCAAAACGCTGGGCTACATCGCGCCGGCCAGCGTCTGGGCCGAAAAGAACGAAGGCCCGGTCTGGATCAGCACCTTCACCCGCAACCTGCAACGCCAACTGGACGCGGAACTGGACCGGCTGTTCCCCGACCCGGAGGAAAAATCCAGGCGCGTCGTCATCCGCAAGGGCCGGGAAAACTATCTCTGCCTGTTGAACTTCGACGAAGCCCTCGGCCGCCAACCCCCAAGCGGCGACGTATCGGGCGGCGGGGGCCAGGGGAACAATATGACCGCCTTGGGGCTGATGGCCCGATGGGCCTTGGCGACCCGGGACGGCGACATGGTCGGCGGCGACTTCCCGGCCTGGCTCAAGGACCTGATGGGCGCCGCATTGACCACGGATCTCACCGACACCCGGGGCGAATGCATTTATTCGGGGTGCCGCCATTACGGACGCTGCTTCGTCGAACACACCGTGCGCCGGGCCAAGGCCGCCGACATCGTCATCGCCAACCACGCCCTGGTCATGATCCAGGCGGCCCTGGGAGGAGGACACTATGGCAGAAATGGGGGCGACGAGAACGGGGTCACGACGCGCTATGTCTTCGATGAGGGCCACCACCTGTTCGGCGCCGCCGACAGCGCCTTTTCCGCCCACCTGACCGGGCGCGAGACGGCGGAGCTGCGGCGTTGGCTTGTCGGTGCGGAGGAAGGCAGCCGGTCGCGGTCGCGCGGTTTGCGCGAACGCATCAAGGACCTGATCGACGGTGACGACGATGCCACCGAAGCGCTCGACGAGGCGCTTAAGGCGACCCGCGCCCTGCCGGCCAGGGACTGGCAAAAGCGTCTCGGCGGCGACGGGCCGGTTGGTACCGCCGAGGCCTTTCTCGCCCTTGTCCGCAGCCAAGTCTACGCCCGCGACGGTAACGGCGGCGCGTTCTACAGCCTGGAATCCGAAACCGGCCCAACCGTGGACGGGCTGCTGGAAGCGGCGGCAAAGCTGGACGGGGCGCTGGCCCGCCTCAACAAACCGCTGGGTAACCTCATTAGGGCGCTGGCGGCGCTGTTGGATACCGAGGCCAAGGACCTGGACAGCCAAACCCGCACCCGCATCGAGACCGTGTGCCGCAGCCTCGACCACCGCGGCCGCCAGCAAATCACCGCCTGGCGGCGGATGCTGCAGTCCCTGGCCGAGGAAACGCCCGACGAATTCGTCGATTGGTTCGGTGTCGAGCGCATCGACGGCCGCGAATTCGACATCGGCCTACACCGCCATTGGGTCGACCCGACGCTTCCGTTTGCCGACGCCGTGATCGCGCCATCGCATGGGGTGCTGGTGACGTCGGCGACGCTCAGGGATGCCACCGGCGATGCCGAAGCCGACTGGGTGGCGGCGGAGCGGCGCACCGGGGCGATGCATACGGCAAAGCCGCCGGAACTGACGGCGGAGGCGTCGCCGTTCGATTACGCCGCCAATACAAAAGTTCTCATCGTCGGCGACGTCAACCGCAACGAGGCGGACCCGTTGGCGGCGGCCTACCGGGAATTGTTCGTCGCCGCCGGCGGCGGCGCCCTCGGGCTGTTTACGGCGATTTCGCGGCTTCGCGCCGTGCATCAGCGCATTCAAGGCGCCATGGACGAAGCCGGGCTGACCTTGCTGGCCCAGCATGTGGATGTGCTCGACACCGGCACCTTGGTCGATATCTTCCGGGCCGAGGAAAATTCCTGCCTTTTGGGCACCGACGCGGTCCGGGACGGCGTCGATGTGCCGGGCCGGGCGCTGCGGCTGATCGTCTTCGACCGGGTGCCGTGGCCACAGCCCAACATCCTGCACCGCCACCGCAAAAAGCATTTCGGCGGGGCCGCCTATGACGACATGCTGACCCGGCTGAAACTGAAACAGGCCTATGGGCGGCTGATCCGCCGCGCCGATGATCGTGGCGTCTTCGTGATGATGGACAGCCGCCTGCCGACACGGCTGCTGGGGGCCTTTCCCGAAGATGTGGAAATTCATAGAGTAGGCCTCAAGGACGCCATCACCGAGACCCGCGCCTTTCTGGCGGACCATAATTAAAGGGGGATTACCCATGACCACCTTGGACGGACGAACCATCGGCTTTATCGGCCTAGGGCTGATGGGCAAGCCCATGGCGCGCAACCTGCACGCCGCCGGCGCCGCGATGATCATTCACAACCGCTCGCAAGGGGTGGTCGAGGAATTGGCCGCCGACGGCATGAGCGCGGCCGAAACCCCCGCCGACGTCGCCGCCAAGGTCGGTGAGGGCGGCACCGTGATCATGTCGCTGCCCGACACCGCGGCGGTGGAGAAGGTCCTACAAGGCCCTGACGGCGTCATCGGCGGGTTGAGCAACAACGCCAAGGGGGCCGGCACCCTGGTCATCGACATGGGCACCACCAAGGTCACCGCGACGCGCCGTTTCGCCAAAGACGTGACCGCCGCCGCCGGCGTTTATATGGACGCGCCGGTTTCCGGCGGCACCATCGGGGCGATAAGCGGCTCGCTGACGATCATGGTCGGCGGCCCCGACGATGCCCTGCAACGCGCGGCCCCCCTATTCGATGTCCTCGGCCAATCCACCACCCACGTCGGCGCCGTCGGCACCGGCCAGATTGCCAAGGCCGCCAACCAGGTCATCGTCGGCCTCAACATCGGCGCCGTCGCCGAAGCGCTTACCCTGGCGAAAAAGGCCGGCGCCGACCCGGCCCGGGTCCGCGCAGCCCTCAAGGGCGGCTTCGCCGATTCGCGCATCCTGGAAGTCCACGGGCTGCGGATGATCGAAGGCAAGTTCGAGCCCGGCGGCAAGTGCGTGACCCAGCGCAAGGACATGGACCAGGCGCTGGAGCTGGCCGCCGAGTTGGGCTTCCAGTTGCCGGCGACGGCGCTCAACCGGGACCTTTATGACAAGATCGTCGAGGCCGGCATGGGCGACCTCGACCATGCGGCGCTGATCAAGGCCATCGACCCCGAAGGGGGGTAATAAGTCCCCGAAGGGGGGTGAGTGAGAATGTCGGTTGAACTGCCCAGGAGGAAGCCATGAGTGTCTACGCCGGAGACAGCGCCTTATTCCGTGACCAGTTTGGCACCGTGGAAATGCGGGAGGTATTCGATGATCGCATGACCGTGCAAAAGTGGCTGGATACGGAGGTGGCGTTGGCCCGGGCCGAGGCGGAGCTGGGCGTCATTCCCCAATCGGCCGCCGAAGAGATCGCCGCCGCCGGCAACGCCGCGGATTACGATCTCACCGCCTTGAAAGCGGAAATGGATCGCACCCAGCATCCCATCGTCCCCCTGGTCCGGGCCATGGAGACCAAATGCTCGGCCGAGGCCGGCGGATATATCCATTGGGGCGCAACGACCCAGGACATCATGGACACCGGACAGGTGTTGCAGATCAAGGATGCCTGGAACCTGGTTACGGCTGATCTCGATGCCTTGGAGGACAACCTGGTCAGCCTCGCCCGCACCCACCGCGATACACCGATGGCCGGACGCACCCACGGCCAGCAGGCGCAGCCCATCACCTTCGGCTACAAGGTCGCCGTTTGGATTTCCGAGATTCGCCGGCACCGGACCCGCATCCACGAATGTACCAAGAGGTTGTACATGGGACAGTTCTCGGGCGCCGTCGGCAGCATGGCCGCCCTTGGATCCAAAGGCCCCGAGGTGCAAGCCAGGATGATGGAAATCCTGGAGTTGTCGGCGCCGCCCATCAGTTGGCATGTGTCCCGCGATACCATGGCCGAAGCCACGTCGGTGATGGCCATGGTCGCCGGCACCATGGGCAAAATCGCCCATGAAATCTTTATCATGTCGAGAACCGAGTTTGCGGAACTGGAAGAGCCCATGCCGGCGGGAAAGGTGGGGTCATCGACCATGCCCCATAAACGCAATCCCGCTATCTGCGAAAGCGTGGTCGCGTTGGCGCGAACGGCGCGGGGATGTTTGCCGCCGGCCTTCGAAAACCTTGTTTCCGAAAGCGAACGCGACAAATTTGCCAACCATGTTGAACGCGAGTTCATGGCGCGGCTGCATTTGCATACCCACGCCGCGGTCAAGAAGATGGTCGTTTGCACCGGCGGGCTCACGGTCAAGGCCGACAACATGCGCCGCAACCTGGATATCACCGACGGGCTAATGCTGTCGGAAGCGGTGATGATGAAATTGGCGCCGGTTTTCGGCCGCCTGGAGGCGCACGAAATCCTCTATCAGGCGGCGCAGCAGGCCGCCGTTGACGGCCGCACCATGAAGGACGCGTTGATGGCGTTACCCGAGGTAACCGATAAGCTGAGCGAGGCGGAAATCGATGCCGCGCTCGACCCCGTTGCCTACACCGGCCTTTGCGCCGCCTTCGTCGATAAGGTGCTGGGCGATTGAACAGGCCAAAGAAAAGGGCCGCCCCCTCCTCTGTAAAAGCGGGGGGACGGCCCTGATCTTGTAAGCGTTCGGCAGGTATGGGTCTTTTATTAACGCAAATTCGTCGTCGCGGATGAACCCATCCGCTCGGGATTTGCTTTAGAATCCACCCATGCCGCCCATGCCGCCCATGCCGCCCATGTCGGGGGCTGCCGGCATCGGGTCTTTCTTCTCCGGCTTTTCGGCGACCATGGCTTCGGTGGTGATCAACAGACCGGCCACCGAGGCGGCGTCCTGAAGGGCGGTACGCACGACCTTGGTCGGGTCGATGATGCCGGTCTTGATCATGTTCACATATTCGCCTTTCTGGGCGTCGAAGCCGTAGCTCTTGTCCTTCTTCTCGAGCAGCTTGCCGGCAACCACGGCGCCGTCCTCACCGGCGTTTTCGACGATCTGGCGAACCGGCGCCTGCAGGGCGCGGCGGACGATTTCGACACCGACACGCTGGTCGTCGTTAGCGCCCGTGACTTTGTCGAGCGCCTTGATGGCATAGAGAAGCGCCGCACCGCCACCGGGGACAACGCCTTCTTCAACCGCGGCGCGGGTCGAGTTGAGCGCGTCATCGACACGGTCACGACGTTCCTTGACCTCGATCTCGGTGGCGCCGCCGACACGGATGACGGCCACACCGCCGGCCAGCTTGGCGAGGCGTTCCTGCAGCTTTTCCTTGTCGTAGTCGGACGTCGTTTCTTCGACCTGGGCACGGATCTGGGAGCACCGGGCTTGGATGTCCTTTTTCTTGCCGATGCCTTCGACGATGGTGGTCTCATCCTTGGTGATGATCACCTTCTTGGCGGAACCCATCATCTCCATGGTGACGTTTTCGAGCTTGATGCCGAGATCTTCGCTGATCACCTGGCCGGAGGTCAGGATGGCGAGATCTTCCAACATTGCCTTGCGGCGGTCGCCGAAACCGGGCGCCTTGACGGCGGCCACTTTCATGCCGCCACGCAGCTTGTTGACGACCAGGGTCGCCAGCGCCTCGCCTTCGATGTCCTCGGCGATGATCAGCAACGGACGGCCCGACTGCACCACCTGTTCCAGGAGCGGCAGCAGGGGCTGAAGGCCACTGAGCTTGCTTTCGTGGATCAGGATGAAGGGGTTTTCCATCTCGCAGTTCATCTTGTCGGCGTTGGTGATGAAGTAAGGAGAGGTATAGCCGCGGTCGAACAGCATGCCTTCGACGACGTCCAACTCGGTGTCCAGGCCCTTGGCCTCTTCCACCGTGATGACGCCTTCGTTGCCGACCCGTTCCATGGCTTCGGCGATCATTTCACCGACTTCGGTGTCGCCGTTGGCGGAAATGGTGCCGACCTGAGAGACCTCTTCGCTGGTGGAGACCGGCTTGGAGGACTTCTGCAGGGCATCAACCACCTTATGGACGGCCGTATCGACGCCGCGCTTGAGGTCCATGGGGTTCATGCCGGCGGCCACCGACTTGGCGCCTTCACGGACGATGGCTTGCGCCAGAACGGTCGCCGTGGTGGTGCCGTCGCCGGCTTCTTCGTTGGTCTTGGAGGCGACTTCGCGGACCATCTGGGCGCCCATGTTTTCGAACTTATCGGAAAGTTCGATCTCCTTGGCGACGGTGACGCCGTCCTTGGTGATGCGCGGTGCGCCGAAGGCCTTGTCGAGAACGACGTTGCGGCCCTTGGGGCCCAACGTGATCCTGACCGCGTCGGCCAAAATATCGACGCCGGCGAGCATGCGCGTGCGGGCGTCGGTGCCGAATTTAACTTCTTTTGCTGGCATTTGTTTCGTCCCTTATTTCTTTGTAATGATGCCCATGATGTCGGACTCTTTCATAATGATCAGCTCGTCACCGTCGATGGTGACTTCGGTGCCTGACCATTTTCCGAACAAAATTTTGTCTCCGGCCTTAACGTCCAACGGCGTCACTTTGCCGTCTTCGCTTCTGGCCCCGGAACCGACGGCGATGACTTTGCCCTCCATCGGCTTTTCCTGAACGGTATCGGGGATAATGATGCCGCCCGCGGTTTTCGTGTCCTGCTCAACGCGTTTAACCAAAACGCGGTCATGCAGCGGTTTGAATTTCATCGTTCGCTCTCCATGAACTCTTTTAATTTCAAATAGATAGGGGAAATTGCTAGCGCTCCCCCTTGTTGAGTGCCAAACATGTAGGGGGGGAACCCGGCGCTGTCAAGGAAAACGGGAAAAAAATCCGCCGCGGGCTTCTAACGCCGGGTAATGCCGGGGTCGCGGGCGACCACGGCGGCGTCCCAGACGGCGATATAGCGCGACCGGAACCGATAGACGGCAACCGGCGTCGCTCGGGTCGGCAAAACCTCGTGATAGGCGATGATCTTGGCGTCCGGATGCGCCTGGATATATTTCTCGGTGTCGGGATGAAACATGCCGACCTGGGCAATTGGTTTCTCCAGCCGTCCGAGGAAATTGTACTGGCCGTGGTATTTGCTGTAATTGGCCAGCGGCACGCCGTCGCGTTGCCACAGCGACAATCTCATCGCCAGCGGCTTGAGGTCGTACGAGGAAGCCAGCACCGGGCGCATCGCCAGATGCCCGACGACCACCATCACGGCGCTGACGGCGGCCAGCACGCCGGCCCGGCCGAGGAGGGACAGCCCGCCCGACGCCATCACGGCAAAGCCCGCGACAATCAACGCAGCCCCCCAGCCGGTGACGACCAAATCCAGCCATGGCGGCACAGACGTTAGCGGCAACTGATCGAGGCCAATCAGCATGGCGCCCAGGATCACCGCCAACAGGCCGGGCAACACCGGGTCCAGGGATTTGTTGGACGCCGCGCCGTCCGCTGTCAGCATCCGCGCGGCGATCAATGCCAGGGCCGGCAGTTCGGGCAGCAGGTAATGCGGCTGCTTGCCGCTGATGGCGGAAAACACCACCACCGCCGGCACCAACCAGGCCAGACAAAACCGGATGCTGCCATCGCCCCAATTCAAATGGCGCGCCGCCCGCCACAGCGGCGGCCACAGCAGCCACGGCAGCGCCATCACCGGCACCACCGCGCCATAAAACCACCACGGCTGGCGATGGGCGAACGCCGACACCACCCGGCCCGCCGACTGGCCCCAGAATATCGCGTCGCGGTAAGCCTCGCCGCCGGAGATTCCGGCGGGAATCGCCCAGGCCAGGCCGATGCCGGCGCCCAGGATGACGGCGGCGAAAACCCCCGCGTACCAAAGACCCTTGCGCCTTTCCCAAGCCCTGGAAAGTCCCCCCGAAATCCCCTGGCCCCACCACGGCGCCGACAACGCCACCGGCAAGGTGTGCAACAGGATCGCCGGTCCCTTGGTCAGGACACCGAAGCCGATGCCGACGCCGAGCAGCAAAAGCCCGCCACAGCCGCCGCTCCGCCACGACCGGACCGTCCCGATCAGGCCCAACAGGGTAAACGCGGTCAGCATCATGTCGAACATGGTCAGTGTCGTGAACAACGCCCAGAACACGCCGCCGAACAACATCAGCGGCGCGATCGAAGCGACGGACTCGCCATCGGCCTCCGGCCACAATTCGCGGCCCAGCCTTGCGGTCAGGAACAGGCTGGCCAGCCCAAAGGCCGGCGCCACCAGCCGCGGCCACCATTCGTTGACGCCAAAGGCGCCCCAGCCCAGATTGATCAGCCAGAACAACAGCGGCGGTTTGTGGCTATAGGTCTCGCCGTTGAGGTGCGGCACCAGATAATCGCCGCCCAGCCACATCTCCCAGGCGACGGCCAGGTACCGGGTTTCGTCCACCGGCATTAACGGCCGGGTCAGGACCGCCGCCGCCATGACGACAATCCACAACCCGGTCCAAACCCAAGGCGTTCTGTCGGTGACCAACATCTTATTCCGTTTCCGGGTTAGAGACAGGATCGAGCTGGCGGTCGACATCATCATCGAAGCTCAGCCCGTGCCGGTGGCGGCGGTATAAATACACCCCCATGATGCCGGAGGCCGCGAACAGAACGGCGCCGAGCCCAATCCGGAACCAGGGATCGATGCTGACGCCGCTGCCGACCAGGGCGAACACCAGTGTCTGTGGCAGATAACCAATAAAAGAGCCGGCGAAAAACGGTGCCGCGCGCACGCTCGACACCCCCGCCGCCAGATTGGTCGCCAGGTTGCTGCCCAACGGCAGGAAGCGGATCAGCAAGGTCATGGTCAACGGATTTTCGCTGAGAAACCTGTCGATGCGTTTGACCTTGGACGGAAACCGGTGGGCGACGAAATCCCGGCCCAGGAAGCGGGCGTAATGAAAGGCGGCGATACAGCCCAGCGTCACCGCCACCAGCGCCAGCCCGGTGCCGGCGGCAAGACCGAACGCGTAACCGCCCAAAAAGCCGACCAATTGCCGGGGCAGGCCGACCGCCGTGAACGCCATGCCGCCGGCAATGAAAACAAGCCAGCCGCTGGCGCCCTGGCCGCGCACATTGGCGTCGATCCAGGCCTCATCGAAAATCGCGGTCACATCGGTCGCCTTCATCAAGCCGACCACCAGCACCAGCGACACGAACAACGCCGAAGAGCGGAGCAGGACTTTAGCGTTCATTCACGGTTGCTTTCTATTTCGGGGCGGGGCACCCGCCGCTTCAACCACCACACCCCAAACAGATCGACGATACCAACGCCCAAGCGGTCGAACAGGCCGTATTTTGTCACGCCCTCAAGCCGGGGCCGATGGTTCACCGGCACCGACAGCACGCGCCCACCCAGGCGCAACATCAAGGTCGGCAGGAAGCGGTGCATGTGATCGAAAGCGGGCATCGACATAAAGGCGGCGCGGGAAAACACCTTCAAGCCGCAGCCGGTGTCCGGCGTGCCGTCGCCCAGCAACGACGCCCGAACGGCGTTGGCGATCCTGGACGACACCCGCTTCAGCCAGGGGTCCTGACGCCGGGTCCGTTGGCCGGCGACCAGCAAACGGCCGCGGTCCGCGTCGGCCGTGAATGCCGCCAGCAATTTCGGAATGTCGGCGGGATCGTTCTGGCCGTCACCGTCCAGCGTGATGATGGTCGGCGCTTTGGCCGCGTTGACGCCGGTGATGATGGCGGCGCTTTGGCCGGCCGACGCTTTATGGCGGATGATGCGCAACTCGGAACAATCCTTGGCCACCTCGCCGAGAACCGCGGGCGTCGCGTCGGTGCTGCCGTCGTCGACATAAATAATTTCATACGCCGCACCCATTGCGGCCATGGCCGCACGGATTTCGGCAATCAGGGGGGCAACGTTTCCGGCCTCGTTGCGGACCGGCACGACGACACTATATTCAGGCGACGTAACAGAGTTTTCGGCGACCAATGAACTTTCCCTATCCGCTTGGAAAACCAATGGCCGCTGGTATAGCGCCCGGCCCCATTAACGGAAAGGCCTTTCCGGTCTTCTTAATCGTTCAATTTCGCCCGCAACCGGTCCAGCCGCAGCCGCTGGCGGGCGTCCGTCAGCCGCCGGGAGGCGCTGATAACGGCGACAAAGGTGCCGAAGCCGGTACCGCCGGCGATCAGAAAAATAATCAAAATCTGGTATTTGACCGCTTCCACCGGGGCGACACCGGCAAGGATCTGGCCGGTCATCATCCCCGGCAACGAGACCAGGCCCGCCGCCGCCATGGAGTTAATGATAGGGGTCAACCCGGCGCGCATGGCGGCGCTCCTGACGCCCTGCAGGGCCCGGCCGATGTCGGCGCCCAGCATCAATTGCGCCTCGATCCCGGCACGCTCAGTGTGGGCGCCGTTGACCAGCCGATCAAGGCCGAGGCTGACGCCGTTCATGGTATTGCCCAGGATCATGCCGAGAATGGGAATCGCATAGCGCGGGTCGTACCAGGGATCGGCGTGGATTTGCGTGGTCAATCCGAACACGGTAACGATCAATCCCGCCGCCATCATCGCACTGGTGCCGATGCCATAGGACCAATAGCCTTCGAAGCGGCGGTCTTGCCGCGCCATGGCCTCGAGCACGGCGAACAGCACCATCGCCAACGCGGCCAGCGACGTAAACAATGGCGACGCCACCGCGAACAACGCCTTCAGCACCAGCCCGACCATGGTCAATTGCACCACCATGCGGGTGCCGGCGATCAACAGCCGCTTTTCCAGACCCAATTGAAACGCCACCGACAGCCCGGCGTTGAACATCAACAACAAACCGGCCACGGCGATGTCCCAATAGCTAAGGGTGATGAAATTCATGGTGTCTTTGTCCCCTGGCCCTTTGTCCCCTGGCCAGCCCCCTGGCGCTTTGTCCCCGGGCCAGCCCCCTGGCGCTTTGTCCCCGGGCCAGCCCCCTGGCCCTGTTCTACCAAGCTCAACTCGCCCGCGTTCATCTGGAAGTGGCGCGTCGCCATGCGCGCCGCTTGGTCCGCGTCATGGGTAATCAGCACCATCGCCACCCCTTCGCCGCGCCGCTCATGCAGCATGGCTTCGACCTTGGCAGTGGCTTCCGGGTCAAGCCCCGAGGTCGGCTCATCCAACAACATCACTTGGGGGCTGGTCAGGAATGCCCGAACCATGGCCAGGCGCTGCTTTTCCCCGGTCGACAGGCGGGCCACCTGCCAATCCAGGGCGTCGGCGGCAAGGCCCAAGCGCATCATCAAGGGCGCCGCCAGGGCGGGATCGTCGAAATGAGTTTCCACCCGGTCCGCCCACCACCCGGCTTCGGCCGGGACGTAAACCACCCGGCGGCGCCAATCGGGCGCGGGCACGGCGTCACGGGCGCGCCCCATCAACGACACCTCGCCCTCATTGGGATCGAGATCGACAATGGACCGCAACATTAACGACTTGCCGGCGCCCGACGGCCCGCCGATGGAAATGCATTCGCCCTCGGCCAGGTCCAGGTCCAGGGGCGCGATGCCGGGCCGGGTAAGACGGCGGATTTTTAACAAAGGCCTTTCCCCCTATATTCCCTAGGGCCCATTTTGGCCGAGCCCACCCTTATCGACAAGCGTAGCCGCTTTCCTAAGCCTCGAATCAACGCCGCCGAACGGAGAAGCCCCGCCCTCGCCGGCCCCATCGGTTGCCCTCGGAATGGCTTATTTGCCGGAGATTTCCGCCGTATTTAGCGGCATCGAAATAAGGGCTTGCGCCCCACACCCGATCCGGGGTATTTCCCGCCCAACATGCTCATGGTTTCGGGATTATTTTCGAAATGAACGCGCTGATCTTAAAGACCGCGCCGCTCTTTTTCCCGAACCCGGACTCCCTCTATATCAAACTGGAATCCAGCTTTCCGCTGGCCTGTCCTTATGTCTGAACCGTTGCTCTGACTTTAGAGGAAAATAAAGAAAGCATGACTGAACAAGTAAGCGGCCTCAAAGAAACCACCACCAAAGACCTTAGTAAGTTTTTCAAGCTTGAGCGGACGATCCACGATTTATCGGCGAAGCCGGTGATCGGCATCGGCATCGCCGCCATTTTCCTGTCCATCATCTGGCTCGCCACCCACACCTTGACCGCCGGGATCGAAAACCAGGCCTTCATCGTCGCCGCGGGGGTTATCGGCGGCTATATGGCCATGAACATCGGCGCCAACGATGTCGCCAACAACGTCGGTCCGGCGTTCGGGGCCAAATCGCTGACCATGCTCGGCGCGCTGATCATCGCCGCCATCTTCGAGACCGCCGGCGCGGTGCTGGCCGGCGGCGACGTGGTCAAGACCATCTCCAAGGGCATCATCGACCCGTCGCTGATTCCCAACACCAAAATATTCATGATGCTGATGATGTCGGCGTTGCTGTCCGCCGCCTTGTGGATCAACCTCGCCACTTTTTTAGGCGCCCCGGTGTCGACCACGCATTCCATCGTCGGCGGTGTCCTCGGCGCCGGTATCGCCGCGGCCGGGGCATCGGTGGTCGATTGGAGCGTGATGAGCAAGATCGCCGCAAGCTGGGTGATCTCGCCGGTGCTGGGCGGGATCGTCGCCGCCATGTTCCTGGCGTTTGTTAAAAACCGGGTGCTGTACCAGGAAGACACCATCGCCGCCGCCAAACGCTGGGTGCCGATCCTGGTCGCCCTGATGGCCGGCGTGTTTGCCGCCTATCTGTCCGTGAAGGGGCTGAAACGGGTGTGGAAGCCGGAACCCTGGATGGTCGCCGTCATCGGCGCCGGTTTCTTCGCCGCCACCTTCGCCATCGTCAACCCGCTGATCGCTAAACGCTCGGAAGGCATGGAAAACACCAAGAAAACCATTCGCGGCCTGTTCCATATTCCGCTGATCTGCGCGGCGGCGTTGCTGTCTTTCGCCCACGGCGCCAATGACGTCGCCAACGCCGTCGGGCCGCTGGCCGCCATCGTCGACGCGGCATCGACCGGCGCCGTTTCCGCCAAGGTCGGCATTCCGGCCTGGGTGCTGTTCGTCGGCGCCGCCGGCATCACCATGGGGCTGATGCTGTTCGGGCCGAAACTGATCCGCACCGTCGGCAGCAAGATTACCCGCATGAACCCGATGCGCGCCTTTTGCGTGGCGCTGTCCGCCGCGATCACGGTGATCGCCGCCTCCGCCTTGGGGCTGCCGGTGTCATCCACCCACATCGCCGTCGGCGCCGTGTTCGGAATCGGGTTCCTGCGCGAATACCATTCGTCCAAGGGCACCCACATGGGCGGCTACGCCAAAAAAACCAACCAGTCGCCCCCCCGGACACCTTCCAAATGGGACCTGCTGCCGTCGGAAGAAAAAAACCGGCGTAAAAAATTGGTGCGCCGGCAGTATTTATGGTCGATCATCGCCGCCTGGCTGATCACGGTTCCCTTGTCCGCCCTGTTCTCCGCCGGCATCTACATCGCGCTCAAGGAATTCGTGGTCTAGGCCTGCCGATGTAAAACCCTGAGCGGAAAGATTTTATTTACCTATCCCGGTTATGGTGGCCCCGGGGACATGACGGGGACATGACGGGGACTTGACGGGGACATGACGGGGATTTAGCTGGGGTTTAACCATGGTCACCACCACCGGCATACTTACCAAATGCCGACGCCTGATCGGCAATGATCACATGATTCTGGTGTTCCTGGCGATGATCGCCGGCGGTCTCGCCGGCAGCGCCGTGACCCTTTTCCGTGAAATCATCACCCTGATCCAGATCCTGTTGTACGGGTCCGGGTCGGAACGGCTGTTCGTCAATGCCGAGACGCTGGCGTGGTGGAAGATTCTGCTGGTGCCGGTGGCGGGCGGATTGGTGGTCGGCGCGATTGTCCAATTCCTGCTGCCGCAAAAACGCCCGCAAGGCGTCGCCGACGTGATCGAGGCCAGCGCGCTCAAGGGCGGGTGGATGTCATCGCGGACGGGCCTGGTGGCGGCGCTGGGGAGCGCCATTTCCATCGGCGCCGGCGCCTCGGTAGGCCGCGAAGGCCCGGCGGTGCATCTGGGTGCCAGCCTGGCCGGATGGATCGGCCGGCGTTTGCATCTGAGCCGGTCGCTGACCCGCACGCTTCTCGGCTGCGGCGTTGCCGCCGCGGTGGCGGCCTCGTTCAACGCGCCGATCGCCGGCGCCCTGTTCGCCAGCGAAGTGGTCATCGGTCATTACGCGCTCCGGGCGTTTGCCCCCATCGTCATCGCCTCGGTCGCCGGCACCGCCGTCTCCAGGGCCTTTTTCGGCGATTTCCCGGCCTTTGCCTTGGCCGATACCCCGTTGGCGTCGTTTTGGGAATTCCCGGCCTTCGTCGGCTTAGGCATCATCGCCGGCATTACCGCCATCGCCTTCATGCATTCCATCTTTTCGGTCCAGCAACTGGCCGCCAAAACCCCCCTGCCGGCGTGGTTGAGACCGGCCGTCGGCGGGCTGATGGTCGGGTTGATCGGGTTGGCGTTCCCCGAGGTCATGGGCGTCGGCTACGGCCTCACCGAGAACGCGCTGATATTCAATATTTCACTGTCGATGCTGGTCGTCCTCTGTATCGCCAAGATCGCCGCCACCGCCGTCAGCATCGGCTGGGGTTTTTGTGGCGGCGTGTTTTCGCCGTCGCTGGTCATCGGCGCGTTGCTCGGCGGCGCCTGGGGGGTCATCTTCACCTCCCTGTTCCCCGAGTATTCATCCGGCCCCGCCGCCTATACCCTGGTCGGCATGGGCGCCATGACCGCCGCCGTCCTCGGCGCGCCGATTTCAACGACGCTGATTATCTTCGAAATGACCGGCGATTACGCCTTGACCCTCGGTGTCATGGTTGCCGTGGTCATCGCGTCCGAGATCACCCAGCAGCTATATGGCCGCTCGTTCTTCTCCGAACAATTGAAACGCCGCGGCATCGACCTGAAGGGCGGCTTCGAAACCGATATAATGCATTCCATCCGCCTCGGCACCATCCTCGCCAAGGATTCCGAATTGGTGTCCCTGAATGTCTGCCTGCCGGATTTGAGGACGATGCTGCAAAATTCCAAAATCGGTGAGATTTACGTGGTCCGCGACTCAGGCGCGCTTTACGGCACCATCACGCTGGCCGACTTGAGCGAGGTCGCTTTTGATCAGGCCATCGACGATCTGCTGTGCGCCGGCGATGTCGCCCGCACCGGGCCGCAGGTCCTGTGCCAAGACGATGACCTGGAATCGGCGCTGTCGTTGTTGGCGGAAACCGGCGAGGACCGGATCGCCGTCGTCGACGACCCGGACACCATGATCCTGATGGGCTACGTCACCCACGCCGGGGTGATGGCCGCCTACAACAAGGCGTTGTTGAAGACGCGGCACGAAGAACACGGCGAGTAAGCAAATCCCGAGCAAATGGGCTCATTTGCGACGACGAATTTGCGGGTAAAAATCCCCCTAGAGCTTTTTCTTGTTCAGCTTCAGCCAGTCATGACGGTCCCTGGAGGGAACCTTGACGGTCTTGATATCCAGCTTGCCTTCCTTGACCGGCAACAGGTCGATGGGGATTTCGGCGCCGGCGCCGCCCTGCGCCCTTATCTTGCGGTAAAAATCGGCGATCCCGGACACCCGCCTGCCGCCGACGCCGATGATGATGTCACCGGGCCTGATTCCGGCCTCCGATGCCGGGCCGTCGGTGGCGAGCCGGACGACGATGACCCGGCCGTTGGTTTCATTGGTGTAAATCCCCAGCCACGGGTGCGACGTCGCGGAGGCGCGGCCTTTTTCCAACAGGTCGGCCAAGATCGGCTTCAACAGATCGATGGGAACAAACATATTGCCGGGCACCGGCGCGTCCGGGCCGGCGGCGTCATTGACCATCAACGAGCCGATCCCGACGAGGCGGCCTTCCCGGTCGATCAGCGCGGCGCCGCCATAATGGGGAAACGGCGGCACCGTGAAAATGGCGTTGTCGAGCAGGTATTCCCAATAGCCGGCGAATTCCCGGCGTGACGACACCCGGGCCGGCATCACCGGCATCGGCCCGCCCTTGGAAACCACGATCACCTGCGCTCCTTCGGATAAATCGGCAGACGCGCCCAATTTTACCGGGCTCAGGCCGAGCGGCCGTTGGGCCCGCAGCAACCCGAAACCGGTAGCGTGGTCGTAGGCGACCAGCGCCGCCGGCACCAACTCACCATCGGCGTTTGTAACCGCGGCCTTTTCGGCCTCTAAGATCAGATAGCCGATGGTCAGGACCAGGCCGTCGTCGTCAATAACGATCCCGCTGCCGGATCGCAGGCCGCCCAAGGTTTGCACGGTGCGGGCGTCGTCGGGGATGATGGCGCTGATGGCGACCACCGATTCGATGACGTTATTGGTCAAGTCCTTTTCGGCGGCCCCGGCCGTCCCGGCCGCTACAAATGAGACAGGCCCGGCCGTCAACGCCGCCACGAAGACGCCAATGCACCATCGCGCCCGCCATCCCTTTGCCGAAAATGCCATCATGAGCGGTTCTCCACCGGCTCCTTCAATGGTATCAAGGCCACCTTAACACATTTTCGACGCGCCGCTTCCAATATCCTAAAACACTGACTGAACCGGTGGCCTGTGCCGTGGTATATAAATAAGCATGACCGATCTTCCCGAGCTTTCCGATTCTCCCGCCCAGGGTCCGTCCCCGGCCGATCCCGCCCCGGAACCCGCCGCCGCCGGCGGCGGCGACGCGCGCGGGTATCTTGAAACCCTCAACGACAGTCAATTGGAAGCGGTCGAGGCCATCGAAGGCCCGGTCCTGGTGCTGGCAGGCGCCGGCACCGGCAAGACCCGGGTGCTGATTACCCGGCTCGCCCATATCCTGATGCAGGGCCGCGCCAATCCGCATCAAATTCTGGCCGTCACCTTCACCAACAAGGCGGCGATGGAAATGCGCGAACGGGTGGCGGCGTTGGTCCAGCGCCCGGTGGAAGGCTGGTGGGTCGGCACCTTTCACGCCACCGGCGCCCGCATTCTGCGCGCCCACGCCGACGCCGTCGGGCTGAAATCCAACTTCACCATCCTGGATGCCGATGACCAGGTCCGTCTGGTCAAGCAATTGATGGCCAACCATGCGATCGATGAAAAGAAAACGCCGCCCCGCGCCGTCAGCGGCATCATCCAGCGCTGGAAGGACCGCGGCCTGACCCCGGATAAGGTATCCGACGCCGAGGCGGCGACCCAGGCGGACGGCGGCGCCCATGCGCTTTATGTCGAATACCAGGACCGGCTTAAGGTTCTCAACGCCGCCGATTTCGGCGACCTGTTGCTGCATGGGCTGACCCTGTTTCAGGACCATCCCGACATCCTCAAATCCTACCAACACCGATTTAAGTATCTATTGGTTGACGAATACCAGGACACCAACGTCGCCCAATACCTGTGGCTGCGATTGCTAGCCCAGGCGCACAAGAACATCTGCTGTGTCGGCGACGACGACCAATCGATCTATTCCTGGCGCGGCGCCGAGGTCGAAAATATCCTGCGCTTCGAAAAAGACTTTCCCGGCGCCCGGGTCGTTCGTCTGGAACGCAATTACCGCTCGACGCCGCATATCCTGGCCGCGGCGTCCGGCTTGATCGACCATAACGAAGGCCGTCACGGCAAGACCCTGTGGACCGAAATCAATGACGGTGAAAAAGTGCGGGTGACAGGCGTCTGGGACGGCGAGGAAGAAGCCCGCGTTACCGGCGAGGAAATCGAGGCCCTGCACACCAAGAAACAGCCGCTCAACCAGATCGCGGTGCTGGTCCGGGCCGGGTTCCAGACCCGCGAGTTCGAGGAACGCCTGATCACGCTGGGCGTGCCCTACCGGGTCATCGGCGGGCCCCGGTTTTACGAGCGCCAGGAAATCCGCGACGCCATCGCCTATCTGCGCGTTGTCGTGCAGCCCGACGACGACCTGGCGTTTGAGCGCATCGTCAATCTGCCGAAACGCGGCCTCGGCCCGGCGACCCTGCAAACGGTGCACCGGCTGGCCCGGGCCGAAGGCATCCCGCTGACCCAGGCGGTGGAGCGCCTGGTCGAAAGCGACGAGATCAAGCCGAAACCACGCCAGACCCTGGCGGTGTTGCTGGAGGATTTCCGCCGCTGGCGCGGCGATATGGGCCTGATCCCGCATCCGGAACTGGCCGAGCAAATCCTCGATCAATCCGGCTATACCGCCATGTGGCGCGACAAACAAACCGTCGATGCGCCGGGACGGCTGGAAAACCTCAAGGAATTGATTATCGCGCTGGAGGATTTCGAAAACCTTGGCGAATTCATGGAACATGTCAGCCTGGTCATGGAAAACGACGATTCCAACGTCACCGATAAAGTCAATCTGATGACGCTGCACGGCGCCAAGGGCCTGGAATTCGACACCGTGTTCCTGGCCGGTTGGGAGGAAGGGCTGTTCCCCCACCCGAGGACGCTGGACGACGCAGGCCTCAAAGGGCTGGAAGAAGAACGCCGCCTCGCCTATGTCGGCCTGACCCGGGCGCGCAAGCAGGCGTTCGTCACCTTCGCCGCCAATCGCCGCATCCACGGCCAATGGAATTCGGCAATGCCGTCGCGCTTCATCGATGAACTGCCCGAAGACCATGTCGATGTCCGGTCGCCCACCGGGCTGTACGGCGCAGGACAAGGGGACGGTTTTTCCGATCGATCCGGCGTATTTGATGCCAACCGCCGTCAACGCGGGCAGTGGCGATCGCGCCCGGAACTGGTCGAGGACATCGCCCGTTCCTCAGATGACGCCGCCTTTCAGGTCGGCCAGCGGGTGTTCCACCAGAAATTCGGCTATGGCAAGATCAATGCCGTCGACGGCGGCAAGCTGGAGATCGCTTTTGAGAAGGCCGGCGACAAGAAGGTCATGGCCAGCTTCGTCGAAGCGGTTTGATGGCAGTCACGCCGACGTTCCTGTGGCGGATTGAGATGCGGTGCCCTGCCGCCGCCGTCGGCGGCTTCGAGGACGTGCTTGATCCTTTTTGCGTGGCCCTCTCGACGTTCGCCGAAACCGATTCCGATAACCCCGACGATTTCTGGCGCATCGAGGGCTTTACCGGGTCTGAACCCGACGAAAAAACCATTACGCTGGCCATCAACAAGGCCGCCCGGAAGCTCAGGCTAGAGCCGCCGTCGCCGACGTTCGAGCTGCTGCCGGCCAAGGACTGGGCCGCCGACAATCTGGCCGGGTTTCCGCCCAACCGCATCGGCCGTTATTTCATTCACGGGTCGCACTTCGACGGCCCCCCGCCGGCCGGCCTGGTGGCGATCAAGCTGGATGCCGGCGCCGCCTTCGGGTCCGGCGAACACCCGACCACGGCGGCCTGTCTACAAGCCCTGGACCGATTGTCCAAGCAACGAAAAATCCGCCGCCCCCTCGACATGGGCTGCGGGTCGGGCATTTTGTCGCTGGCCATGGCCAAGACCTGGAAGGTTCCCGTCCTCGCCTGCGACATCGATGCGGAAGCCGTCCGGGTGACAAACCAGAACGCCCGGCAAAACCGCGTCGGGCGTTTGGTGCGGGCGGTGGCGGGTTCCGGCTACCGGACGCCCGCGGTCGTGGCCGGCGGCCCCTATGACCTGATCTGCGCCAATATCCTGGCCCGGCCGCTGTGCCAGATGGCAGCAAGCGCCGCCAAGGCGTTGGAACCGGGCGGCACCATTATCCTATCGGGATTGCTGGTACGCGACGCCATGCGGGTCATCGCCCGGTACCGAACGCATGGGTTCACTCTTCACCGCGCCACCCAGATCGATGGTTGGCAGACTCTTGTCATGAAGTGGTAGTTTAAGACCATGGTTGATTCTCCGTCCCGCAAGGAACGCCGGCTCAGGCGTAAGTTGGCGAAGAAGGCGGAAGCCCGCGACCCCATCGCCAAGGCCGCGCGCGCGTTCGAAGACGGCATGGCGCTGCACCAGAAAGGCCACCTGGCCAAGGCGGAGGCCGCGTACCTCACCGCCGTCGCCGCCGACGGGAATTTCGCCGAGGCGCATCTCAACTTGGGCGTCGTTCTGCATGCCCAGGGGAAATTCGATGCCGCCCTGGATGCCATCAAGCGCGCCCTCGCCCTCAACCCGGATATGGCCGAAGCCCATTACGCCCTCGCCGCCGTCGATCAAGACCAAGACAACCCCGAAGACGCCGCCGCCGGTTTCCAACGGGCGCTGGCCATCGACCCCGACTTCATCCTCGCCGTCAACGGCCTGGGCATCGCCGAGCAAAAACTGGGCAATTGGGACGACGCGGCGGAAGCGTTTCGGCGCGCGCTGACGCTCAACCCCGGTTTTGCCGAGGCCGCCAATAACCTCGGCATCCTCCGTCACAAACAAGGCCGCCTGGATGACGCCATCGCCAGCTTCGAGCGCGCCATCGGGACCCGCCCGGATTATGCCAAGGCGCACCGGAATTATTCGCATGTGTTGCTGGCCGCCGGGCGGCTCAAAGACGGCTGGCGGGAATTTCCATGGCGCTGGCAATGCTCGGATTTCCCCACCCCGGACAGGAATTTCCCCTACCCCCGCTGGTCGGGCGAGGCCATCGACGGAAAACAATTCCTGGTTTGGGGGGAACAAGGAGTCGGTGATGAAGTCCACTTCGCCTCCATGGTGCCGGACCTAATTGATCAGGGCGCCGGCGTTATACTCGAATGCGACCGCCGGCTGGTGCCGTTGTTCACCCGATCGTTCCCCGGCGTCACCTGCATCGCACGGGAAGACCCGCCCGCCGTGGCATCGGAAACGGAGATCGATTTTCAACTGCCGACCGCCGATCTCGGCCAATGGCTCAGGTCTCAGCCCGGCGACTTCCCCGATCGTCGGTCTTATTTGGTCGCCGATGAGGGCCAGAGCAAAAAACTAAAAGCCCAATACCGGACCGGTGGCGGCGATGTTCTGATCGGGCTCGCCTGGATCAGCAAGAACCCGGAAGTCGGATTCGAGCGGTCCCTAACGCTGATGGATTGGGCGGGCTTGGCGGCCCTTCCCGGCATTACCTTCGTCGACCTGCAATACGGCGACACAGAAGCCGAACGCAAGGCCTTCCTGGACGAGACCGGAACCGCGATCCTCCACGATGACGGCGTCGACCAGATGGCCGACCTGGACGCTTTCGCCGCCCAGGTGGCGGCCATGGACCTGATTATTTCCATCGACAATTCGACGGTCCATATGGCCGGCGCGTTGGCAACGCCGGTATGGACCCTGTTGCCGTTTCAATCGGATTGGCGCTGGATGACGGAACGCCAGGACAGCCCGTGGTACCCTGAAATGCGGCTGTTTCGCCAGACCGAACCGGGCGCCTGGGCCGACGTCATTGCCCAGGTTGAAAGCGCGCTCAAGGGCTGGCTGCCGGCTGGATAACCGATGGATTTAACAAAAATCCGTGGTTACGCCGCCTTGATTTTCTCCAGATAACCTTCGACGAGGTTGCGCAAGGAAGCGGCCTGCTTGTTGGTGTCGGCGGCGGATTCGAGCATGCTGCCCGCCGCCGTGCCGGACTCGCTTGCCGCTTGGCTGACCCCGGAGATGTTGACATTAACCTCCTGCGTGCCGGAAGCCGCTTGCTCGACATTGCGGGCAATCTCCTGGGTTGCCGCCGATTGCTCCTCCACCGCCGCCGCGATGGTGGTGGAAATCTCGTTGACCTCGTTGATGGTCTTGGTGATGCCCTGGACCGCGGTCACCGCGTCGGCGGTGGCGCCCTGGATGTCACCGATCTGACGGCTGATTTCCTCGGTCGCCTGGGCGGTCTGGCCGGCCAGGGTCTTGACCTCGTTGGCGACCACGGCGAAACCCTTGCCGGCATCACCGGCGCGCGCCGATTCGATGGTCGCGTTGAGGGCCAGCAGATTGGTCTGTTCGGCGATATCGGTGATCAGTGCCACCACCTCGCCGATCTTCTGGGCCGAAGCCGCCAGCCCCTGGATCATTTCATCGGCGCTTTCGGCCTCACTCACCGCGGTGGACGAAATCTCCGACGACTGAATGACCTGACGCCCGATCTCATCGATCGATGCCGACAGTTCATCGGCCGCCGAGGCCACCGTCTGTACATTCGCCGAGGCCTGTTCGGAAGCCGCCGCCACCGCCGTCGATTTCTGCATGGTGTCGTCCACCGTCTTCGACATGGATTCGGCGGTGGAACGCATGTCCGTCAGGGCCATGGTCACGTTGCCGAGGATGTCGCAGGCATTCTTGTCGAACTCGTTGTTGAGACCTTCAAAAAGCTTGGCCCGGGCCGCCTGGGCCGAGGCGGCTTCCTGCTCGCGCTTGCGCTCTGCCTCTTCCCGCTTGCGCTCTGCCTCTTCCCGCTTGCGATCGGCTTCCTCGCGGTCGCGTTCGCGCTCGGCTTCTTCCTCTTTGTGTCTTTGCTCCGCCGCTTCGGCTAGTTTTTGCTCCAAGGCCATCTCCTCGGCCTTGATCATGCTGTCCTTGAACACCTGGATGGCGCCCGCCATTTCGCCGATCTCGTCTTTACGCGCGGTGCCTTTGATTTCCACATCGGTGTCATGGGCGGCGAGCCGCGTCATGATGGCAATGCTGGCGCCGATGGGACGGGTGATGAAGGTCACCACCAGGATGCTGACCGCCACCGCGGCGAAGATGGAGGAAAGAATAACGACAGCGAGCAGCGTGGTTTTGGCCGACGAACTTTCCGTATCGGCCTTCTCGGAACGCAGGCTGCGGTTTTCGTGGACGGTCGCCTGATGGTTGTCCAATTCCAGTTTTTTCCTGGCAAAGGTTTTATCAAGCTCTACCTTTTTGCCCGCCAATTGAACGGCAAAGGACTTCTTGAGTTTCTCAACCGCTTTTGTCAGCGGCGTGATCTTATCTTCGATGATGATCTCAATGACGCCGTACCGCTCTACGGTCGGTCCGATGGCGGCGACCATGCGAATGGTCCCGTTGCTTTCGTTGAATGCCATGACGGCATTGTCGGTGCCGGCGTTGTTTGCGATCACCTGGCCGACGGCGTCTTTTCGCGCCGCGTCAAATTCATTTTCTTCGGCGATCTCTTTCAACGTCGCCGCATCGACGATGGCGAAATAGTTGAACTCCTTGGAGCCTTCCAAAAGCTCCATATAGACTTCGGCATTGACCTCGAAAAAATCCCGGTCGTCGGCGTTCATGGGCCCGATCACCGATTCCAACTGCGAACCGATGATCTTGAGCGCCCCCACCAACTTGCCGCGCAGATGGTTTTCCTGGCGTTGGATATCCTGCTGTTTTAGCGCCAATTCATCCGTCCGCCACCATCGTTTCGTTGATGTTGGACAGCCCAACATGGCAAACGGCGACCCAGCACGTCCGTAGGGGCCATTGGAGGCCCCGGCCAGCAGCGCAAATAAATCTGACAGGCCAACCCCCACCAAACCCAACAAGGCGATCACCGCCGTCATCAAACGGCCTGTATACCGGGTGCGTTCTTTTTATTCCGCAGTATCGTCTTCACCTCACGCCAAACGCTGAGCGCGTAGTTATCATTATCCTTCTGAGCCTTCATAACGCCGTCAGCGGCCACCAGAATTGCGCTATCGATCCCGTTCTCCTGAATTAGATTTTCAGCAATATCCGAGGGTTCATCTTTCAAATTAGTCATCAACCAAGCCCCAAAACCTAGAATTACGGCCATACTCAGATTTTAATCGACTTTGATAAACTTCATGGCTTTCAAATGACCCGAAGTCGTCAACCGATCCAGCGAGGTTTGCGCATTCTTGTAAATGGCGGGCCGCATATCCGTATCTTCTTGACCTACCTTTTAATAATGCAAAATCGATAAGTGATCGGCGAAGGAGCGTAGACGCTAACGGGTGGTTTGCTTCAAGAGCTTCTGCAGCAGGTGTCAAAACCTCATAATGATCGCCATCAAATTCATCCGTACGGGACAGCACCAGTTCCTCCGCCTTATCTAATGACGGCCAAGAAACCAAGAAACTGAGTGACTGATGGAAACTTGGGTATTGGAGTACATGAACAAAAGCACGATCCTCAGCCTCCATATCATCAAAGTCCGGAAGATGTTTTAGGTAGGAACGAAGATGTGCTGCGTTCAGTGACCGCTTAAAGCAAGACCAACGAAAGTCTTGCGCTTCCTCCCCTCGTCCCAGTGCCTCAAGCACTTCAATCCTCATCTGTTCCCATTCAAAGGGTATCCAGCCGGGTCTGTCCTCAGCAACAGCATCAATAGCATCCCATGCTTCCTCAATTCGCCCAGCGGTCAACAATCGTTCAGCTATTTCAGTTGCCACTGCAGGGACGGTCCTTGTTTCTTTACTTTTTTGCGCAATGAAAGCGTCTACATCACCCTGAGCATCGGCGATCTCTTGTAACGCTAGATTAACTACGCTTTTACGTTTTCTCTCCTCATACTCATCAGCATAACCCGGCCCACCTGATCCCCAGCTAACAACCTTACGATTGTCAGGGTCAGGCTTAGGCACCGTTTTTTTCGACAGCGCGATAAGACGTTTCTTTAGATATTCAAGCCCCTTAGCCCCAAGAGCAGGAGTTGAAGACCTGATTAGATAATCGTATTGGCCATAGTTATTTTCGATCAACGCATTGTATGCCTGATTAGCAAGTGCCTTTGGTTCTGGTTTGGCTGCAACGGCAAGTTCACCAAGATCATCGACTGCTGCATGAAATACCTCGACTGTTCGACCACTACCATCATCGCATCGCTCAAACACTGAGTTTGCGAGTGCAACAAATCTCCACATCAACTCTAGGGCCTGTTTTGGGTTGTCCTTGGCCACCTGATTAACGATGGCATTGCGCTGGTATTCAAGGTCTTTTACCAGCTTCTTTATTTTGTCCCACTCCACGAAAGATTGAGAACGGGCAATGGTCACCAACCGCTTGCGAATTTCCTTAGCCACTTCACCCGAACCCTGCGCACCGGCAAGTTCAAGTCGCAACCGACGCTTCGCCTCCACGTCACCCTTCGTGATCTCGATCATCAGTTTAGAGAGGTGAGACGCACCCAGAGCCTCTAGGTTCTTCGCATTCAATGTCTTTTTCGATGCCACAATTCAGTGTCTCTCAAACAAATCCCAGAGGGGGAACGCGTTTTTCGCGTTTCAGATAAAAGAAGGCGGGGTCTATTAATCCGGTTGATTGACCTTAAATTTAAGGTTCTCGGAAGGGCGGAACTTAACCACCCTCCGGGGCAAGATCGGAACTTCTTCACCAGTCAAGATATTACGGCCCATACGCTGCTTCTTGTGGCGTACCGAGAAAGAAGCGAAGCCATATATCTTGACGGGTTCACCTCTCACCAGACAGCCAGCGATTTCGTCTAGCACTTCCTCAAGGATTGCCGCGCAATCGCTTCGTGACAAGCCTATTTCCTCGGCCAATGCGCGGATGAGGTCGGCGCGAGTGATTGTTCCGTTGGTCATGGCTGGAGATTAAATTAGCGACTACTGGTTGGAAAGCCCCTCGACGTTAGGGGCTATTCGCCTTCCTAGCTTCAACATTGTTTAGGCAATATTCAGGCGGGCCGTATAGCGAAAAGTCTGGTTGGGTTTGGACTGCATGTCGTCGGCCCTGCGTGATATCATCGCCCAATGTTTACCGTCGTCCGCACCACTACAAACCTCAGCCTTGACGAACATTTCATCAAGCACCCTGCCGCAACATTCTTCGTGAAGGTCGAAGGCGATGGCATGGTCGATCACGGCATCTACAATGGCGACACCTTGATCGTTGACCGTTCTCTTAATCCAGAGAAGAACTCCATTGTAATCGTCGTTATCGACGGTGAATTGACCGTCAGCCATTTCTCGACAATCGACAGCGAAGAAGCCACCGTCTGGGGCGTTGTGCGCGGCTCGATCAGAGACCTGCTATGACAATCTACGCCCTAGTTGATTGCAATAATTTCTATGTTTCCTGTGAACGTATGTTCAACCCGAGGCTCGAAGATTGCCCGGTCATTATCCTATCGTCGAACGACGGCTGCGCCATCGCCCGGTCTAACGAGGCAAAGGTGTTTGGGGTCAAGATGGCCCAGCCGCTATATCAATTTACGGACATCGTGAAGAAACACGATATCCAAGTGCTGAGCGGGAACTTCCACCTGTACACCGATATATCTAATCGTGTGATGCAAGTCCTTGGCGACATGGCCCCCGTGGCTCAACAGTATTCTATCGACGAATGCTTCCTCGACCTCACCGGCATGACCGATGACCTCGATGAATATGGGCAATCTGTACAGGCAAAAGTTAAGCAGTGGACCGGAATACCAGTCGGCATCGGTATCGCCGGGACCAAGACCTTGTCCAAAGTAGCTAACCGCATAGCCAAGACATCGGAGAAAAGCCGGGGCGTCGTTAATCTTGTTGGTTCACAGTGGCGGACAAAAGCACTGGAAATGACCGAGGTTGGCGATGTGTGGGGGATTGGCAAACAGTTCACCAAGAAACTGAACCGTAACGGCGTCAATACGGCTCTGGACCTAATCAATCAACCCGATGGCTGGATCAGGAAGGAAATGGGCGTTGGTGGATTGAGGACCGTCCGTGAACTTAGAAATGAGGATTGCATCGGCTTCGAGAGTGTCCCGAAACCCAAGCAGACGACACTGGTTTCCCGGTCATTTGGTAAAACCGTCACAGAACTGGACGACCTGATCAACGCCGTGTCGGTGTTTGCCACGACGGCAGCTTTGGACATTCGCAAGACCAACCTCGTCAGTTCCGCCATAAGCGTTTTTATTGAGACAAACCGTTTCTCGAATGGGCCGCAATATGCGCCGTCACAGGCCGTCGAGTTGTCACCCGCCACCAACAATACCAAGCATATCGTTGGCGCTGCTATTCAGGGGCTGAAAGAAATCTACCGTGAAGGGTTCAAGTTCAAGAAAGCCGGGGTGATGCTGCTCGACCTCGTTGACGCCGACC
>Ga0187833_10000548_pt1 | contig 43597 bp, 40 predicted proteins | sample ETNtaG_37_FD_167968 | JGI IMG/M metagenome (GOLD analysis project Ga0187833, IMG submission 167968) | Marine microbial and viral communities from oxygen minimum zone, Eastern Pacific Ocean - ETNP2014_SV_400_PacBio MetaG (Illumina Assembly) | ecosystem: Environmental > Aquatic > Marine > Hypoxic...
TTCGGCTCGGCATCGTCTACATTGTTTTGCGCATCCACTTTGGTACTTTTTGTCGACTTGGATGATGGCTTGGTGTTCTTATCTTTTTTCAATCTCAATACCTTTCTGCAACCAAACAAGTTGCGTCATGGAAAATTTGTGGCGGAGTATATCGGATTCCGCTTTGATCAGACAACAGACGGCGGGGAACCTTCACTACGTCCCAGTATAGCTGGGTTTACGCTTCTCGACGAATGCCAACGGACCTTCGACGGCGTCATTCGTTTTCAGCACGCGTACAGCCACCTCATCTTCGATCGTGTTTGCTTCGTCGAAGGAAAGTCCACTAGTACGCAGTACCACTTCCTTGCAGGCTTGGACGGCCAGAGGGGCATTTTCAGCGACAAGCGCGGCCAAGGACATCGAACGCTGGAGCAATGCTTCTGCTGGCACAATTTCGTTCAGCAACCCAATCCGATGGGCTTCTTCCACAGGCATCGCCTCCCCAGTAAAAAGGATCTGCATCGCCTTGGCATACGGTATCTGGCGCGCCAAACGGACCATTGAGCCACCTCCAGGTGCTATCCCTCGTTTCACCTCACTAAGGCCTAGTGTTGCGTGTGGTGCCGCGATCCGTAAGTCGCAAGCACCAACGACTTCGGTACCACCGGCAAGAGCAAAGCCATTTACAGCGGCTATAACGGGCTTATATAAATCAAAACCGCGGAGAATCGCGGTCATCTGAATCGACCGATCACTAAGCAAGGCTTCGTCCCACTCATCTGAGGGTTTCCGAGAACGGGTCAACAGCGGCAGCAACGAACCCAAATCCGCTCCCGCACAGAACGCCCGGTCGCCAGCACCGGTGAGTATCGCGACTCGAGCATCGGCATCATCGCGAAAACTCGCCCACGCGTTAGCAAGTTCTACCAACATCTGCGCATTCATCGCATTATGTTTCTCAGGACGGTTCATCGTTATGGTCACAATGTGGTCGCTCTTCTCGTAGATCACAGTAGACATACGTCCTCCAAAAAATAGGCAGCGGCGATTATTATTGAATAGTAAATCATTTTTGAGTATATATTCATATATACCACTGCGCACCCATCATCCGAAGAACAAGAATGATTTCAATTCGAACTCCCTGGTACTACGGCTGGACCATCGTTGCGATTGCGATGACGTATCAAGCCATCGTTTATGGTATTGCGATCTACAGCTTTACCTTCTGGGTACCGTATTGGGAAATTGACTTCGGCTCCGGCCGCGGCGAGATCATGCTTGTTTTTGTCGCCATCCAAGCCGGCATGGCACTGTTCGCCGCTTTTGCCGGTCGTGCTGCAGACAGTCTGCCTATCCGCTGGTTGGTGCTCTCTGGGAGTCTGTGTTTCGCCTGCGGGCTAGCGTTGTCCGCTTATGCACAGGCACTGTGGCAGGTCGGTCTGATTTTCTCGGTAACGATGGTGTGCGGCTTGCTAGCGGCTGGGTCCATCACAGCCCAGACACTCACTGCTCGCTGGTTCGATCAAAATAGCGGCATGGCCCTTGGCGTAGTGTCTACCGGCTCATCGATAGGTGGTCTACTTATGCCACTTCTCATGGTCTTTCTGCAAACCAGCGTTGGTTGGCGTGAGGCAAACTTGTGGTTGGCCGGACTGGTGATCATCGTCATAGTACCGGCAACCTTGTTAATCTACGACTCTCCTGCAAAAGCGGGCATCAAACCCATCGAAAAACCACACCCGGCTGCCTCGGAAGTAGAAGTGGAACATCATCAGGATTGGACCTTAGCTCGCATCCTGAAGACACGCTCATTCTGGGCAATGGCATTCTGCTTTACCGTCATTTCCACAATTTTCATCGCAATTCAGCAAAACCTGGCACCATTGGCACAGGACAGTGGCATCAGCGCAATGGCCGTTTCTACAGCCGTCGCCGTCATGGCGTTCGTCATGATTGGCGCCAAACTGGTGTTTGGCTATCTGGCCGACCAAGTCAATCTTCGATACCTCTACCTCACCACCACCGCTGCTCTGGCTGCCGTGTTACTGATGCTGAATCTTTACGAGGTTACCTATGTCCTGCTGCTTGTCGTTGCCTGTCTGGTCGGGATAGCGGCGGGTAGCAGCATGCCTCTTTCAGCTTCGATCATTCGAAGGGCATTCGGTCCGCTGTCGTTTGGACGGGTAAAAGGGTTGCTGTATACAGTCATCAGCTTCTCTGCCATTGGTCCATGGGTTGCAGGCTTTATCTATGACGCGACCGGTGGCTACGAAACAGCGTGGCTGGTGCTTGGTTTACTACTCGTTCCAGCCATCTTCGCGTCATCAGGACTGTCAGGGAAAATACCTGCAGGGATTACCAGCAAACAAACCGATTTAACCGCCAGCTAGCCACTTAGTTGAACGTTACCATCACCCACCTAAACTAGCTTCAACTGGGAGGAGCACACAAAATGCAACACTATCAGGGACGGCTTTTCGATGCCGATAATCACTACTACGAATCACGCGACGCCTTTACGCGCCACGTCCCAAAAAACATGCAACCTCGCTGCGTACAATGGGTGACCATGGCAGACGGTCGTGAATATCATTCCATCGCGGGCAAGATCGATCGTTTCACGAACCCGACATTCAACCCCATTTCCAAGCCTGGTGTTTTACGTGAACTCTTTCGAGGTAATCCCAACGCTACGACCAGCGCGGAACTCATCCGTTCGTCACTAGAACCCATGCCACCAGAATATATGGATCGCGAAACGCGCATCTCTCGTATGGACGAGCAAGGTCTGCAGGCTGCCTGGCTTTTCCCCACTCTGGCCATACTGTACGAAGAACTGCTGAAAAACGATGTCGACGCGCTATGCTCTCTCTACTCAGCGTTCAATCAATGGCTCGATGAAGACTGGGGCTGCAACTACCAAAACCGATTATTCGCAGCCCCCTACATATCTCTCGCCGATGTGGACTGGGCCTGTGCGGAACTGGACAAAGCCCTAAAAAAAGATGCTCGGGTACTGGTCATGCGCCCCAGTGCTGTCTATACACGCAATGGCCCACGTAACCCAGGCGCCAAAGAATTCGATGCCTTCTGGTCGCGGGTGAACGAAGCCGGTATCACGGTCGTTGCGCACATCGGAGCTACTCGCCACGACAGCAATGGCTATGACGTCAAAAACCAGGACGTGCTCAGCATGGGTCCCAGACCCAGCGTTACTAATTTCCATCGGGCGCGAAACATCAACGACTTCCTAGCGAGTTTGGTGTTCGACAGGTTGTTTGAGCGTTTCCCGAACCTTCGCATCGCGTCGGTGGAAAATGGATCCGAATTTCTGGGCGACTTGCTGAGCGCGTTCGCCCACAGCAAAGAACGCACACCCTCGTTTTATACCGACGATCCGGTAGATAGCTTCAAAGAGCACGTGTGGATAAATCCATTCTGGGAGGATGACATCGAAGACATCATTGCTCACATGGGTGAGGAGCGCGTCATCGTCGGTTCAGACTGGCCTCACATGGAAGGGCTCGAACATCCACGTGACATTTTCGAAGAGATCGACAACATTCACCCTTCGGTGCAGGCGAAGATCCTGCATGACAATACCGCATCGCTGAATCAGCGACTTGGAGACTGAGTATGAGTGAAACCCTCAATCGGCGGGACGCGCCCTTCGGCGATGGTCTGGCCCATGTAGATGAACTTGATGGGAGATTACCCCGATGAGCAAGAACAATCCTGACCATGAACCTGTATTAATCGAAGAAACCCACGGCAACGTTCGTATTCTCACGCTAAATCGAACAGCGAAGAAGAATGCGTTGTCTAATCAACTCGTGAGCGCAATCGTTAATGCCATGGATCGTGCAAATGAAGATGTCGACATAAGGGTCATTGGCATAACTGGCGCAGGCGACACATTCTGCGCGGGTGCAGACTTGAGCCCGACAAATAAACGCGATCGCGCGACGGACACCATTGAAACCACCGTCCAGCTCGTTACCGGCATACGATTGCGATGCCAAAAGCCTGTCATTGCTGGACTCAATGGCCTGGCCATCGGCGCCGGGCTGTCGCTGGCCATGTGCTGTGACATACGCATGGCCAGCAGCGCAGCCACCTTTCACCCGGGTTATGCGCGCGTAGGTACGTCACCCGACTGCGGCCTGACCTGGTCCTTACCCCATGCTGTGGGCTACGAGCGTGCGATGCGATTTCTTCTGGAAGTCGAATTTATCGATGCACAACAGGCGCTCGCCATCGGCCTGATAGGAGAGGTGACTCCAGCAGATTCCTTCGCCCAGGCATTCCTCGCTTACTGTCAGAAAATTGCAGAGGTAGCCCCTCTGGCCGCGTCGCAAACCAAGCTGCAGGTTTCACAACTGGGATTACCTGAGGATCTCGAAGCGCTGGTACGAAGTGAACTGCGCTACACAGGCAAAGGGCTGGCAAGTGATGACGGTAAAGAGGCAGTGCGGGCAATTTTTGAGAAGCGCAAACCTGAATTCACCGGCAAATAACCCCGATAGGAAGGAAACTACCATGTCAAAGAACGCGAAGCGGGACACTCCCGAACAGGAAGAATTCAGGCGCTATTGCCGTGATTGGTTGGCCAGCAATGTCCCTGCAGCTCCGAACTTCAAACCGCTTAAAAACGGCGCAGAAGTCGCCACCCAGCAACATCTTGAGTACTACAGCGTATGGCAGAAATCGGCCTACGACGCCGGACTGGTCGGCTGCGACTACCCCGTCGAGTACGGCGGTGGCGGCAGAACGCATTGTCAGTCTATTGCCAATCAGGAGATGTTGCGCGCCAAGACTCCAATACTGCCCGGAGCAATTGGCCTTGGCATGGCAGCGCCAACGATCTTTTTTCATGGATCCGAAAGCCTGAAGCAGCGCTTGTTACCTAAATTGCTGTCCGGTGAAGAACTATGGTGCCAGGGATTCAGCGAGCCCGGCGCCGGTTCCGACCTCGCCAGCGTGCAGACTTTTGCCGAACGCAGAGGAGACAAATGGGTCATCAACGGGCACAAGGTCTGGACCTCAACGGCACAGTTTGCGACCTGGATGATTCTGCTTGCACGCACCGATAAATCCGACAAATACAACGGACTTACCTACTTTGTAGTGCCGATCAAATCAGAGTTAGGCAAGTCGGTCACCGTTCGACCGCTGATCAAGATCACTGGTGAGACTGGATTCAACGAAGAGTTGTTTGATGACCTGGAAATAGACGATGCCTTCAGGCTCGACGATGTTGGCAAGGGTTGGCAGGTCGCCATGACCACCCTTGCCCACGAACGTGGCGCCGGACCTCTCACCACCCCTATGTCCGGAGGACAGGGGCTTGCCGAGGACAAAGACTCCAAGCCCAAATCCGAGCGTAGTGAGTTTCCCTTGATTAAGCTCGCACAACACTGCGTACGCAATGGTGAACCCGCAATAGACGACCCGGTCATCCGTGACAAGGTCATGAATATGCTGATCCGCCAAGTAGGCATCAAACAGAACCGCAGACTGCGCCGCGTACCCGGCCTGGCAGATTCGCAAAGGCTGACACTGCAGGACAAGCTGCTGGGTACCGAATATCTCCAGGATTCCGCGGCACTTGCGCTGGAGATAGAAGGACCCGCGGGCACACTATCCAACTTCGACAGTGCAGCACCGGACAATGGTATGTGGCCGTTGGCTTATCTGAGCTCATTCGGCGGCACCATTGCAGCAGGCACCAGTGAAATCCAGCGCAACATTCTTGGTGAGCGCATCTTGGGTCTGGATAAGAGTAAGTAAGCAAGGAGAGAACATACCGTGACTGCAACGAGTAAAACGATACAACAACCAAAAGATTTCGGCTTTGATGCCGATGCTCTCGCATTGAAAGATGTGGCAGAAAAATTCTTCCAAGACAATTTGCCAACGCAAAAACTGCATGCCCTTGTCGCCCACGACTCTAATCTGGAGCACGGCACGGTTTCTCGCTGGGACGCCGACCTCTGGCAACAGATCGTAGACCTTGGGTGGCTGATGGTCAGCGTGCCTGAAAGGGTGGGTGGCATGGGTATGTCCGCGGTTGCTGTTGCCACATTGGTGGAGCAGGCTGGACGGGCCGCACTGCCCGGTCCGCTTGTTCCCACACTGAATGTGTCCTACATCCTGGGCGCCTGTGGTACCGACAATGCAGACGCGGCATTGAGCCTCATCTGCGAGGGTTCAACCTTCAGCTATGCGGCCTGTAACAAATCCGGCTCATGGGAACACGATACCAGTGATCTGGTGATCGAAGGCGGCAAACTAACTGGCGAAGTCCATTTTGTTCAGGACGCGCAGAAAGTTGACTACTTTCTCGTCAATGCAAAACTCGTCAACGATAATCAGGGTGTTGATACCACCCTGGTGGCCGTACCTGCAAACGCAGAGGGCCTGTCGATAATGCCCAACGCTATCATCGATCTCACCAGGGACCAGGCCCGCTTACAATTTGATCAGACACCCATTGAAAACCAACAAATTGTCAGCGCGCCCGGAAAGGCGTTAGAGGCCCTACGCCTGGCAACACCGGCGCTACTGGTAACGATCAGTGCCGATATCTGTGGAGCAGCGGAGTGGCAACTCCAGACCACCGCGGAGTACGCGCGCACCCGCAAGCAGTTCGATCGCAACATTGGCTTTTTTCAAGCGGTTAAACACCCCCTGGCCGACTTCATGATTGCCATCGATCTGGCACGATCGCACCTGTACAACGCCGCGTGCGCAATCGACTTTGAACCCGAAAAAGCCGAGCAGTTCGCCCGCATGGCCAAGGCGGCAGCTTCTGATGCGGCAGCCTTCGGGTCGAAAAAATCAGTCCAACTCCATGGCGGCATCGGCTTTACATGGGAATGTTTCGTGCACATTTATATGAAACGCCAGCTTCACAGCCAGACTCTTCTAGGCGACGCCAGTCACCAACGCGCGAAGTTAGCCGAGCTGATACTCAGCCAGAGCTGAATCGGACACGCAGTTCATCGAATAGGAATCTCAGCATGATGCACATTGGAATTCAGGCCGAAAGCACACCAGATAAGCCTGCCTACGTCATGGCAGCTACTGGTCTGACCGTGACTTATAGAGAGTTAAACGAAAAGTCGAACCAAGGTGCGCAACTATTCCGTTCTCTGGGTCTCGTACCAGGAGATCACATCGCGATGTGCATGGAGAACAATGAACACTTCCTACAGATATGCTGGGCAGCTCAACGCGCAGGCCTCTACTACACATGCATCAGTTCAGGACTCACCGCGCCCGAAGTTGCCTACATAGTCGACAATTGCGACGCAAAAGTCTTCATAGGCTCCAATGAAAAACTCGACCTCACCACGGATTTATTTGAGTGTCCGAATCTTGTCGCTCGCTACCTTGTCGGTAGCACAACCAATGACATGGAGTGCTGGGAGGATGCCACCGCCAGCCAGCCTGCGACACCCATCAGGGATGAAATTGAAGGGGGGCTGATGCTGTACAGCTCAGGTACCACGGGTCGTCCGAAAGGCATCAAACGCCCGTTGTCTATGAAGCCATTCGGCTGCGACCCTGGGCTTGCTGCGGTCGCCGAAATGTATGCGTTCGACGAGAACATGATCTACCTTTCTCCAGCACCGCTTTATCATGGAGCGCCAATAGGTTTCTCCATGACAGTACTGCGCCGTGGCGGCACCGTGGTCGTTATGGAGCACTTCGACGCAGAGCGGGCATTGGCGCTTATCGAAGAGTACAAAGTGACCCACTCTCAGTGGGTGCCCACTATGTTTGTGCGCATGTTGAAGCTCCCGGAAGCGGCCCGTGCGCGTCATGACTATTCGTCCCTGCGCTACGCCGTCCATGCGGCAGCACCATGTCCGGTCCCCGTCAAAGAAGAGATGATTAACTGGTGGGGACCCATCATCTACGAATACTACGGAGGTACCGAAGGCGTAGGTTTATGCAAGATCGACAGTCATGAATGGCTGACCCACAAAGGCAGTGTGGGTAAACCGGTGGGCTCCATCGTTCACATCCTGGATGAAGAGAGCGAGGAGGATCTTCCTACCGGAGAACTGGGTGCGATCTATTTCGAAAGCAGGGCGAGGTTTGAATACTACAAGGATCCAGAAAAAACCAAGGGCGCAGCCAGTAAACAAGGCTACACAACGCTTGGGGATGTGGGCTACGTTGACAAAGAGGGGTATCTCTACCTGACCGACCGAAAGTCTTTCATGATTATCTCGGGCGGGGTCAACATCTATCCCCAGGAAACCGAGAATTGCCTGATCACCCACCCGGGTGTTGCAGATGTCGCAGTGATTGGTGTACCCAATGAGGAATTTGGTGAGGAAGTGAAGGCTGTCGTACAACCACAAATCATGGCCGATGCCTCACCTGAACTCGCCGAAGAACTCATCGAATGGTGCAAGCAGCACATCAGCCACATCAAGTGCCCGCGTACGGTAGATTTCATGGAAGAGCTCCCCCGCCATGCCACCGGGAAGCTCTACAAACGGCTGCTCAAGGATCAGTACTGGGGAAACAACGACTCGAGGATCGTCTAAGGCGAACATTTTTTTAATCACGAAAGGAGCAACATCAAGATGTCAGACGTCCAGGCAGTTGATGATCTAATGGGGGAACTCGATTTTTCCCCAACGGCACTGAAATCCAAATATCTTGAGGAGAGAGATAAACGTATCCGAGAAGAAGGCAATGACCAATATACCGAGGTCACTGCCGAATTTTCACATTACGTTGACGACCCCTACGCAGAAGCAGTCGAGCGGGAACCACTGTTCGACGAAGTTGAAGTGGCCATCATCGGTGGCGGCTTTGGAGGTCTGCTGGTGGGCGCGCGATTGCGCGAAGCTGGGTTCGAAGATATTCGCGTCATCGAAAAAGCATCGGATTTTGGAGGTACCTGGTATTGGAATCGTTATCCCGGTGCCCAGTGTGATGTAGAGGCGTACTGCTACTTCCCGCTGCTTGAAGAATTGGGCTACATGCCAAAACATAAGTATTCCTTTGCTCCAGAAATCTTTGAGCACAGCAAAAGAATTGCACGGCACTATGACCTGGACAAGAACGCCTGCATGCAGACTTGCGTCACCGAACTCAAGTGGGATGACTCGATAGACCGCTGGATCATCAAAACTGATCGAGGGGATGCGATGAAGGCCAAATATGTTGCGATGGCCAACGGACCATTGAACAGACCCAAACTACCCGGCATACCAGGCATCAATAAGTTCAAAGGATTCACTTTCCACACCAGCCGTTGGAACTATGCATACACCGGCGGCGACGCCTCCGGCAACCTGACCGGACTGAAGGACAAACGGGTCGGCATTATTGGTACAGGCGCCACCGCAATCCAGTGCATACCCCATCTTGGCGAATCAGCAGAACAGCTATTTGTATTCCAGCGAACACCATCGTCAATAGATGTGCGCAACAACTCGGAGACAGACCAGCAATGGGCTGAGTCTCTGCAGCCTGGCTGGCAGAAAGAACGCATGGAGAATTTCAATGCGCTGGTCTCTGGAGCGGACCGAGACGTAGACATGGTTTCAGACGGCTGGACGGAAATCATCAGAAACCTGACTGGAATAGTGGCCAAACAAGCCAGTAAGAGTTTAGGACGCCGGCTGACGAAGGCAGAAAGGGCTCATCTGATGGAGCTGACTGACTACAAGAAGATGAATCAAATCAGAGAGCGTGCAGAAGCCATTGTTAACGATCCCCAAACAGCTGAAGCATTGAAGCCCTGGTATCGCCAATTCTGTAAACGACCTTGTTTCCACGATGAATACCTGCAGACCTACAATCGAGACAACGTCACATTGGTAGACACAAATGGTAAGGGAGTTGAACGACTCACCGAAAACGGCGTAGTGGCCAACGGTAAAGAATATGAACTTGATTGCCTGATTTTCGCCACCGGTTTCGAGGTAGCAACTTCCTACACCAGGCGAGCAGGTTACGACATCATCGGTAAGCACGGCCAGACTTTGAGCGATCACTGGGCAGATGGGCTACGCACCTTGCACGGTCTGCATAGCCACGGCTTCCCAAACTGTTTCTTCATAGGAATCACACAAGGTGCCAACACCGTCAACCTGCCCCATGCACTCGACGAACAGGCGAATCAACTTGCCTATATTCTTAGTGAAGCTCGTGCCCGCGACGCATCAACAATTGAAGCCAGTGCAGAAGCAGAGCAGCAGTATCTTGATGAAATTAAGCGCCTGGCCAATATCGGCCAGAGGTTTTACAGCGAATGTACGCCCGGCTATTACAACGGCGAAGGAACGTCTGGCAACAGTGGTGGTTTTTTCTCAAACATGTACGGCGGCGGCTCGATCCGCTTCTTCAAATTACTTGAGAGCTGGCGATCAGACGGAGACCTCAAAGGTCTTGAGCTGAAATAGCGGTAGCTTGTTTACTCCGGTCTTTCGAACGAGGGACCGGCGAAGCGGCTCCTGCGCTTTCGGCCAGTTTTCGGCGCAGCTGATCTGGGTCCGGCAGTTGCGCCACCATCCACGACCAGCGTGTGACCGGTGATGAATGCTGCTGCATCACTGGCCAGAAACAAGGCCGCATTGGCGATATCTTGCGGCTGCCCCACGTGCGGATAAGGTTGTAGCCGCTCGAGTCCTGATTCAACTTCCTCTTTATTATTGCCAGCTATCCCAAAAAGAATTGGTGTGGAAATACCGCCGGGGGCGATGCAATTCACTCGTATGCGATCACGGGCGAACTCAAGCGCCGCGCACTTTGTGAGGTGCGCGACCGCGGCTTTCGCTGCGCTATAGGAAAACAAGCCTGTAGCGCCCTCGAGGCCACCGGTCGATGAGGTCGAGATGATCGAGCCACCACCAGCCGCGCGCATCGGTGCGGCGGCGTGCTTCATACCAAGGAATACGCCACGTAGGCAGACCGCCTGGGTTCGGTCCCACTCTTGGACCGATACATCTTCAAGCGGGCCGATGGCGCCACCTATGCCTGCGTTGTTGAACATGATATCCAAGCGACCAAACGTGTCCATCGCGCACTCGATGAGCGCTTTAATGTCCGGCTCGGCGGATACGTCGGTGTGCTGAAACACAGCTTCGTTACCACTCCCGGAGGCGAGCTGCACAACGTCTTCGCCATCGGAGTCGTTGAGGTCCGCTACCACGACATTCGCACCTGCCTGAGCAAAGAGCAGGGACGCAGCGCGCCCCATACCGCTCGCGCCGCCTGTGATGATGGCGACTTTTCCATTCAGGTCATACATCATCTTTTCCTTCAGTTTCGATACCTCGCTCCTGGCGATAGCGCGACCAACGCTCAAAGGATTCGTTTATTGCTCTATGACGTGCATCAACAATGGGTTGAAGGTGAGGGTGGCTGAAAATGTAGGCATCGTTCGCCAACACAGCCGCAAGGACCATATCACCGACGACGGACGCATCGAGCATGTCCGACAGTACACTCTCCCCCATGGCAAGCTTGCCCATACCAAGCTTCGAGGTGTCTTTAACCAGCTGCAGACTGTCCGGCCGATTACGCCCGGAGTTTGAGACATTTGTAATCACACCGCCCGGGCAAAGCACTGACGTGCCAATGTCGAAGCGTGCCAGATCCGTGCGCATGACCTCAGAAAGACCCACCACCGCATACTTGCTGGTGGTATAGATACTGCCGCCAGGAATAGGCATCTGCCCTGCCATGGAAGCCGTATTCACAAAGTGGCCGCCTTCACCGTGGGCTTTGATACGGTCAACGAAAGTCTTCACGCCGTTGATGACACCGTCTACGTTGACGCTCATCACCCAATCCCAATCTTTGTAGTCCATTTTGTCGACACGACCGGCTACCGCGACACCAGCGTTGTTACACACAACGTGTACTTTGCCAAAGGCATCAATCGTCTGCTGAGCCGCCTGCTCCATGGCGCCGCGATCGGTCACGTCGACCTGCAGGTAAATCAGCTGCGCAGCGGATGATTCGAACTCATTCCTAACTCGATCGAGGGCCTCCTGTTCGATATCTGCCACCGCGACCTTCATGCCTGCGGCTGCAAATGACTGCACCATTCCCAGGCCGATACCGCTCGCCCCACCGGTGACAAACGCCACCTTACCTTTAACATCTTTCATAACGTACCTTCTTCATGGAGACAGTCTTAGCCCGGACTTTGGGTACCTGGAATATCGATACCAAGCAGTCGAGCTGCATTCTCACCCAGTATTTTGGCTCGTTGCGCATCACTCAAACGGCCCATCTGACGCTCGATTGCAGCAGTTGAATGTGGCCATGTGCCCTCCGGGTGAGGGTAGTCGCTGGCCCAACAGAAGTTGTCGACTAAGTCGAACTCCGCTGCAAGCGCCAATCCCGATTGATCTTCACCGAAAGTCGCATAGCCCTGGCGGCGAAAGTAGGTGCTTGGCAACTCGGGAAGCTTCGGTTTGGCCCACATGTGGTGTTTGCGATAGGCCTCGTCCATGGCTTCCAGGCTCCAGGACACCCAGCCGATGCCGGACTCGACTGCCGCGAAGCGGAGTTTCGGGTGACTTTCGCAAATACCCGACGCACACAGTAATACCAGCGGTTCGATATTGGTGACACAACAATGCGCAACGTAGTTGGCTACCGCACCGCCCGGCCCCCGTGCAGTGGCCGGAACACGGCCAGTACTGACATGGAAAGTAGCCGGCATGTTGGTATCTTCAAGAGCAGACCAGATCGGATCGAATTCAGGCAGGTTATAGTTGCGCTCTTTAGGCGGTTGCGGTCCGTAAACTGGTTTGTTGGGCAAGCACACACCGCGGAACCCGAGTTTTGCAACGCGTTCAATTTCCGCGACTGCAGCGGGTACGTCAGTGGTGGTGATAAACGCCATGGGAAATTGGCAATCCCAATGATTTGAATACCAATCCCTGGCCCAATTGTTCCAACCCTCACAGAACCGCATGGCCAGCATGGGATCATCATTAGCGATCTGCGCAGCAAGGAACGCGGCGCCAGGAAAAATAATTTCTGCGTCGACACCATCGCGAGCATTGTCTTCAACACGCTGGTCGGCAAAGCGGCCTGAGTAGAATCGCTCGAGGTCATCACCGGCCATCTTCGAGCGATCAAGCAGGTGTGAGGGTAAAGAAGGCCCTTTATCTTTAGGTTCCCGTACACCTTCCTTGCGTTCCTGGTCCATCTCTTTGTCACGGCGGGCGCGGCGGGCCTGTAGTTGCTCGTTCACCTCGTCAGAGATATAACCGTTCATCCAATCCTTCGGTTCAATCGCATGGCAGTCCGCCGAGATCACGTACAGCTTACTCTCGTCTTCTGGCCTAACTGTACGCTCCCAACCTGCGTGCCCTGGCGTTTGTGTACGCCATGTTTGAGCCGCCAACAATTGTTCTTCGATGTCTGCTTGCTCGGTCATGTTATTTCCTTCCGGTTAGTCCTGCGGCTCACTTGAGTCCGAGATCAGTATGCCGGCATCGATGCGCGCATCGATCGATGCATCGGCAAGACCCAGCCAATCATTCAACACAGATCGGTTGTGTTCACCTCGATGCGCTGCTGGACCACGCACACCGCTGGTGGCGTTGGAGAAGCGATAGGGCGAGTCGGCTATGGGACGGGTGCCACCGGCACGATCGTCAATCTGCACGATCATGCCTCTGTGTTTGAGGGTCGCTTGAGCTTCAAGATCATGAGGATCACGCACCTGCCCCCAGGGTAAATCGATGGTGTCCATCAATTCGCCAAGTTGCTCGATGTTTTCACACTGCTTCAGCCGCTCTTCGATGGCTTGATTGCGCAAAGCTATCTTTGTGTTGAGATCTGCTCCCTCGGGAGTCGGGTCCGCCAGACCACCGTGACGGTTAAGCTTTTTGAACAACAGCTTCATATCCGTGGCTATAAACACCTGTCCGAATGGCAGATCAACGATTGGGCAAACCGGCAGGGTGTCGACTGCGTCTTCCATTTCGAAATGCGCACGATCGTCGGTGGCAAAAGTGGCATCCATCATGGACATGTCTATGTGTTGCCCCCTACCTGTCTGGTTACGCATGGTGAGTGCAGCCAGTACAGCTATCACGCCATGCAGGGACGCATTCGTATCCGCAGTGGACAGTGGCAGATCTCCTGGTGGCGTACCGTTACGCTGAGCCATTCTGTGCATCAATCCAACTTCGGCGTGCACTACCGGCGCATAAGAGGGTCGATGTGACTCAGGGCTATCATGGCCGAACCCAGAGATCGACAGCATGATGAGCTTTGGATTCTCTGCGCTCAACACGGCGAAATCGACGCCCAGCCTACTCATGACACCGGGACGATAGTTTTCCAGGACAATGTCCGCCACAGCGGCCAGCTCCTTTGCCACTGCCACCGCGCCGGATTTGCGCAGATCAAGACAGACGTTGCGTTTCCCGGCATTCTGCTGGTTGAACATGCCGGAAATACCCTGAATGTTCTTGCCATGAAGGCGCGTATTGTCACCGTCCGGCGGTTCGACTTTGACCACATCGGCGCCAAGATCTGCCAGCAGTCGACCGGCAAAAGGTCCGGCTACCACACGTGAAAAATCCAGAACTTTTATGCCTTCCAACGGATATTGCATGGATACGGAGCTCCTGGCGATTAAGCGGGTGAAAATACGGGCAGCACCACGTCACAACCCACAATATTGCTTATCATTCGAGGCCCCTCTTCCAACTCAACCACGGCGAACGCAACCACTCACCCGCACCCCGCATCTCCAAACGCTTGGACATCGTGGTTTCTACTGATGGCATGCCTTCTTCCCCTTAGACGGTGTTTGTCTATTCAGTGGATTCAGATCCTCGATAATTGTTGCCGAACGTTTCCTCACGCCACTTGAGCGCAGCCTTTAGACCATCTCGTTCTGACCTGCGCATAAACTCATCGCCGCCCTCACCGTCTTCGGGTCGGGGGGTATACAAGCCCTGGTCACGGAAACTGGAGAGCGCCAACAGATCGACACTGGCGGCAATGCCCGTTTTAAAGCCCATAATCTCGAACTGCCGGTTGATACTGCGTTTAGTCATCATGATCAGGTCAGTCGGTGTCAACGCAATCATCTGCGCAAGCTCTTCGGTGCGTTCTTCGAGCTTATCTTCCGGTACGGATTCGGATGCCCATTGAGCTTGAGCCGCCTCGATGCCACTCATGGGTTCGCAAGTAAACATGTAGTACTTGGCTTTGGTCATGCCCACCAACCATGGAATGTATTGCAGATTCCCCGGCGACCAGTTGCGTCCCACCGGCCAGCCTATCTTGGCATCGTCTGCAACAATTCTGAGGTCACAGAAACCGGCCAGCTCGGTACCGCCAGCAAGACAGGCGCCATGGATCTGAGCGATCACGGGTTTTTGCAGATCGAATAGCGTCATATATACGCGCGCGTGTTCCAGATCGTAGGACTGCCACAAACGATCCCGTTTTGGACTAATGTAGCCCCCGGGTGGCATATTGCGTTGGCGCTCACCTTTCTTGACCGGAGTCATGTCGTAACCTGCGCAGAAACTTGGCCCCTGCCCCTTGATAATGATCACGCGTATCGAGTCGTCGAGCTCCAACAACTTGGCCGCCATCTCAATCTGCAGCAGACGTTCATAGCCCAGCGGGTTGCGCTTCTCAGGCGAGTTCAGCACGATCCTGCCGATCGGCGCATCCCGCTCGATCTCGATGAGATCGAACTCAGGCATCTCGACGCTTTCCCGCCGGTACGGGGGCGACCATTTCACCATGCGCGGCTGTTCCGGCTTTGTGTCTGATGAACTCATATATCTCTCTCCATTTGGACTGATTAACTGCTCGGATCGACGTTGAGTCGCGCTACTTCTGCCATCAGCCGTAACGCCTCTTCGTTACCACTGACGGTGAGTCCTGTGATCCCGCTGTCTTCCCAATCTCTAAAACGATTCTGAATGCGTGCCCTGTCGCCTACCAAAGCACCCTGATCGACAAACTCATCCGGTACTGCCTCAATTGCCTCTCGCTTCTGCTTGGCAAGAAACAGTTCTTGTATGCGTTCCGCCGCATCACCAAATCCCCGACGGATCATCATTTCTTTGTGGAAGTTCTTGGTCTTGTGCCCCATGCCACCAACGTACAGGGCTATGTTCGGCTTTAACCGGTCGAGGGCGGACTGAACATCGTCCGTTACGACAACTGCGGCGCCCCCTTGCGCCTCAAACTGACTGTGCTCTTTGCCTGCCTTGGCGAGGCCTTGCGCAATCCAGGGCTCATAGGTCTTGTAGGTCTCCGGCACCAGCCCCAGCGGTAGCCAGCCGTCAGCGATTTCGGCCGTGAGTTTCACCGTAGACTCCATACCGGTACCGAGCCAGATGGGAATCTCCGGATTCATATGCAATATTGATTTGAGTGGCTTACCCACGCCCAGCGCACCTTCGCCAGTGTAAGGCAAAGAAATCTCCTTCCCTGCGTGCTCCACGGGCTCTTCACGAGCGAGAACTTTCTTCATGATCGTGACGTAGTCTTTGAGCCGGTAGTAAGGCCGGCCCCACGGTTGCCCATACCAGCCTTCGACAATCTGCGGTCCCGATACCCCGATGCCACAGATCACACGGTTGCCACCCGCCAGGGCATCAATGGTGGCGATCGTCATGGCCGCGTTAGCCGGAGTTCTTCCAGCCAGCTGAATGACTCCCGTTCCAAGCCTGATGCGCTCAGTTTTTGCCGCAAGGTAGGCCAACGGTGATAATGCGTCGGACCCATAAGCTTCCGCGGTCCAGACGCTGTCATAGCCAAGACGCTCAGCCAGTTGAACCTTCTCAACTGGCAGACGCATCTCACCACCCGAATACCCGATACTCAATCCAAGCTTCATCGTTCCCCCCTTGTGCACCCCAGTAGAACTAGTATCATAGTTATCGTTCTATTTGAAGTAAACAGGAAGTGTCTTAATGGCCGCAAAGGAACTCAACGAACGGGCTGCAACACGCGTTGCCCGCAATATCGTCAGCGATATCCGCGAGCGCTCATTGAGACCCGGAACAAAGCTCGAACCAGAACACGTCATGGTGGATAAACAAGGCGCTGCACGCGGTACTGTGCGTGAAGCACTGAGGTTTCTCGAGTTTCAGGGCGCGCTACGCATCAAAGCAGGTCCAGGTGGCGGCCCCATAGTAAATGTGCCCGGGCTGGACCATCTGACCAGTGCGCTCTCATTACAGTTACAGTTTGCGAATGCAACTTTTCGATCAGTGCTCGATGCACGAAAATCGATCTACCCGATACTGGCGGCCGAGTCCGCGCGCAACGCAACGCATCAGGATATCGCGGCACTCCACGAAAGCTTGAACAGTCTACGCGCCACTTTTGGTGATCCGAAATCATCGGTACAGGAAGCCCGTCGCTTCTACGAACTGGTGGCATCGGGTTCAAAAAACTTAGTACTGGCTTTTCTCGTGAGTGCATTACACCGTATGAGCGAACATTCAAATGTTGAATACGACGCTGACCATTGGAAGGCGCACCTTCGACAGTCTGAAAAAATGCTGCAGGCCATCGAACAAGGTGACGCAGAAACAGCACAAGCTATTTCAACCCAAACCCATGACGCTGCCATCCGCTATTGGCAGAAAAATTTTCCAGACACTCTGAACCAACCTATATCCTGGGTCACGGCAGAGACGGAACCCACCAATTAGATTGCTATTTCTCGATCAGGAGATACCTATGACTACCCCTATTCATGATGACGTGATTGGTGTTCCACTTGAGGAACTTGATGTCAGCCGGCCAGAGATATACCAGAACGATACCTGGCAGCCCTGGTTCGAACGCCTGCGCAAAGAGGCACCTGTTCATTTCGTAGCCGACAGCGCCAATGGTCCTTTCTGGTCGGTCACCAGCCATCAGCTGATCAAAGAAGTGGATACCAACAACAGCATCTTTTCATCAGAAAAAGGGGGCATCTCGATCGTCGACCTGGTGACACCAGAAGGTCAGATCCAGGGAAAGAATTTCATCGCTATGGACGAACCGGACCACGCCAAACAACGGTTGGCGGTATCTCCATCTGTGGCACCCAAGAATCTGGCGGAATTTGAGCCGCTGATCCGGAAGAACGTCATCGACATCCTGGAAAACTTACCTGTGGGTGAGACCTTCAACTGGGTACAGGAGGTATCGATTGAGTTGACCGCCAGAATGCTGGCCACGCTGTTCGACTTTCCTTACGAGCAACGCCGCAAACTGGTTCACTGGTCGGATATCGCCACTGCCGTGCCTCAGGTGACCGGCGATGACAGCATCGACATGCAGGAGCGCTATGATGAGCTCATGGGTTGCGCTGCCGCATTCTATAATCTGTGGATGGCGAAGGCAGGCCAGCCACCCTCTTTCGACCTCATCTCCATGTTACAGAACAACCCGGAAACGGCGCGCATGAACGAGGATCCCGAGCTTTTCCTCGGCAACATAATTCTGCTGATTGTCGGCGGCAACGACACCACACGCAACAGCATCAGTGGCGGCGTGATCGGACTTAACAAGTACCCCGATCAGTACCAGAAGCTACGCGACAACCCTGGCCTCATCCCCAACATGGTGGCCGAGATTGTTCGCTGGCAAACACCGGTGATCCATATGCGCCGTACCGCACTGGAAGACTACGAACTTGGCGGCAAGCACATTAAAAAGGGTGACAAGGTGGTCATGTGGTATCTCTCTGGCAACCGTGACGAAACTGTGTTCGAAGATCCCGAGAAACTGATCATCGACCGTCCCAACGCGAGAGCTCACGTCGCCTTTGGATTCGGCGTACACCGCTGCATGGGTAACAGGTTGGCAGAAATGCAACTACGCGTCCTGTGGGAAGAGATCATGAAACGATTCCATCAGGTAGAAGTGGTGGGTGATGTCGAGCGGCTGTCTAACAATTTCATCAGAGGCATAAAAGATGTGCCGGTGCGGCTTCATCCAATCTAGAACAGGGGAACGGTATGCAACCAGACATGGAAACACGCGCAACTCAGGTCGAAACAGGTTGGCAGGATCGTGACGGCTTCATTGGTCCTTTCCGGCCAGGCAATGGACCGCGCAGTGATCCCCGCGGTGAGTTCCCTACTGGGCCCGCCGTTGGCGAGCCAATTCCCAACGTACTCTGCAGAACTGCAGACGGCACGCCTTTCAATCTACACGAGCATCGTGGCGAACAACCTGCAGTGTTCATCTTCTACCGTTCGGCCGTCTGGTGACCGCCTTGTCGTTCGCAGCTGGTCGAGCTGCAGAAAGGCATGCAACACTTTGATGAAGCAGGCATTGAGGTATATGCACTGAGCTACGATGAAACTGATGCTCTAAAAGACTTCGCCGATGCTCACAACATCACCTACACCCTGCTCTCCGATCCGGATTCACAAGTCATCCGTTCATTCGGTATCCTGAATACTCTGATCGATCCGACCGATCATCCCTGGTACGGCATACCCTACCCCGGCACCTATGTGCTGAATCAGGAAGGCACCATTACGCATAAGTTTTTTGACAACAACCTGGCTGTGCGTGCGGGTCCCGAACAATTACTTCGAGCCGCTCAAGGTCAGACCCTTCATGAAGCCGGTGTAAGCGAAGCCGCACCACAAGAGGTCCAGGTGAATGTCGCACTGGATGGAGACATGCTGGCGCCCACAGTGCAGAGGGATCTGGTGATCAGCTTCAGTGTTCCAGTCGGTCGACATGTCTACGCCGAACCGGCGCCGCAAGGTTCCGTAGCCGTCGATGTAGTCCTCGATGAACTCGATCACGTCGTGCAACGCCCGCTCGTTCGACCCACCGCCACGCCACACACCCTGATGGGTACGGGCGAGTCCTTCCAGGTGCATGACGGCGTGTTCGAGCTGCGCCTGCCAGTGACCGTCTCCGGTGGACTTGGCAGTGGCGCTACGGAAATTCAAGTGTCAGGCGAAGTTCGTTGGCAGGCCTGTGACGACGAGGTCTGTGATATCCCGACAAGCCAGCGCTTCGAACTGCAGTTGTCTGTAGCAGCGTCACCTCCGGTCGCCCTCCGGGGCAAGCAAGGAGAGGCCTTAGAACCCAACGCCAAGGATCATTTTCGAAAAATGTCGGAGCGGCGTGAGGTGAGCGACTGAGCACCGGGCTACAAACTGCCTCCTTTTAGAGTCAGCCCACTCGTACGCTAAAGAGGGTCGAACCCCATGCCTTCCCGAAGGGACGTAGCAGAACCCAGAGGATGTTCTTCGAGAAGTTTGTCGACGACAACAACAAATCCTTCGTCAAACTCTCCCCGTAAAGAACGATTTCTCCACCATGACCTCATGAACTCGGTGGTAAGTACCGCCGGAATTGCCGTCTGGTAAGTGCGCCACGTTCTCTCGTCAATTACGCCGTTTTGATACTGAAGCCATTGGTTTTCACGTGTTCGGAAAAGTCCGAGAAGACTGGCACTTAGACGAACAAGCTCGTCATCAGATAGATCAGCACCACCTGATCGACCCGTGATCATTATCGGATAATCAAGTTGCATACGTATTATGTCCAAATCATCCACAAGCATTGCCTGACGAACGCTTGCAGTGCCATATAGAAAATGCCCTGCAGCCATCAAATCATACTTGCAGATATCTCTGAATAGGGCGTTAATAGTTCCTATACTCAATCGGCTTGGACCTCATGAACATGCACAACTTCGGCAACTCGCTAATCTGGGGTCACTCCCAGGGGCCAACGGGTTTAAGGACCACCCTCGAGCTGATCGAGAAACTGGTCCACCGCGACGGCGGGCTGGGACTTTTCACTGGCTGCGCCGCTGGCGACACGATGATGATGACGGTCATAAGGGTCGGCGATTGAACGGGGAAGGCACGCTCATAAACCTTTCGGACTGGATCGATAAACACGCAGATTTCACCCCCGACAAGATGGCCGTCCGGTGCGGTGAGCTCGAATTGACCTACGCCGAGATGGCCCGCGATGTCTCCCGCATGGCGGCAGCCCTGAAAGCTCCACTCGGAGTCGAACGCGGCGACCGCGTTGCCCTACTGGCCCAGAACACGGCCCAGACCCTAGTCATCGCTTTTGCCTGTGCACGCCTTGGCGCCATCTTCCAGCCGCTCAACTGGCGTCAGGCGGCGCCCGAACATATCTATGTGCTTACCGATTCCCGGCCGAAGGTACTGTTTGCAGCTTCGTCCCTTCACAATCTGATCGAGGGCATTGTCGACGATTTGCCAACAATGACCTTTATCTCTTTGGATGAAGACGCCGAAACCGACTGGCCCACATATCAAAGTTTGTTGGACGACTCCCCCGAAGGAGCGGGTTCTGATGCTCACGCCAGCCTCGAAGACAGTTTCCTGCTTTGCTACACCTCTGGCACCACCGGGCGACCGAAGGGCGCAGTACTGTCGCAGAACGCCATCTTCTTTAATGCCGTCAACAGCCGCCATATGCACGGCCTCACTGGCGACGATGAGGTGCTGGTGACCATCCCGCTGTTCCATGTCGGCGGCATGAACATTCTCTCCACCCCTTCCCTGCACGTCGGTGCCAGCTTGACCCTGACGCCCGTGTTCGAAGTCGGGCAGACCTTCGACATCCTGGAGCAGCGCGGTATCAATCTCACCGTCCTGGTGCCGACGCAGTTGACCGCCATGCTGGCCCACCCTCGCTGGCAGACCGCTGATCTTTCCCGACTGCGCTGCATCTCCTCCGGCTCGACCCTGGTGCCAACGTCGCTGATCGAGAGGATCCACGACAAAGGCGTTCCGCTCATCCAGGTTTACGGTTCGACGGAAACAACGCCGCTCGCCACCTATCTCACCATCGAGACGGCACAGCGTGGTATCGGTTCCGGCGGCAAGACGGCCCTGCATTGCCAGGTCAAGGTGGTCGACGACGACAACCAAACCCTTCCCGCCGGAAAATCCGGCGAGGTGCTGGTGAAAGGCCCTAATGTCTTGAAAGAATACTGGAACGATCCGCAATCGACCCAGCAAGCCCTGAAGGACGGTTGGTTCTATACCGGCGATATCGGCCGTTTTGACGAAGACGGCTTCCTCTACATCGACGATAGAAAGAAGGACTTGATCATCTCCGGCAGCGAGAACATCTATCCGGCGATGCTGGAGAACATCCTGGCCGATTGCCCGGGCATCAGCGAGGCAACCATCGTCGGCCGGCCGAACGATAAATGGGGCGAGGTCGCCATTGCGGTCGTCGCCAAAGAGAAAGGTGCCGAGCTTGAGGCCGAAGCGGTGCTCCGCCATTTCGACGGGCGCATCGGCCGTTTCGCCATTCCACACGAAGTTATCTTTGTCGATGCCCTACCGAGGAATGCAATGGGTAAGGTGGTGAAAGATGAAGTCAGGGCCATGGTAAGGGATAGGATTGAGGCATGAGCATGAAGATCGGCATCGACGTCGGGGAACCTTTTGTTCTGACAAGCCGGTCAATATTGGCCGCACGGCGGGAATTCGGTGGCATCTGGAAACGCCATATGAACTGCCACTATCCAGCAACGAGCATGATTTTGTTTCCACCCTTCTCGATGAACCGGGCAAGATTGAATTAGAAGCAACTGCTTTCGTACTGGAAAACTAGTACTCCGATTTCGTAACCCGTAGAAGGATTGATGGGAGTTTGAAGCTAAAAAGTTGCCCAACCAACTATTGAGCTGCAGGAACGTGAGCTGCAGAAACGCGGAGCTTGAAACGCTGTATCTTCCCCGTCGCCGTCTTGGGTAATTCATCGACAAAATAAAACCAGCGTGGGTATTTGTAGTGAGCCAGCCCCTGCTTGCAGTGTCCGCGCAGCTCCTGCTCGAACTCCACACCAGCAGCTGCCCCATCGGCAAGTACAATATAGGCGGCTGGTTTGACCAGATCGGCCTCATCCCTTTGTGCGACGACCGCCGCCTCCAGCACATCGGGGTGCTCAATCAGTCGCTCCTCGATCTCAAATGGTGAACACCAGATGCCACCTACCTTGAGCATATCGTCGTCGCGACCACAGTAGTGATAGTAACCCTCATCATCCTCGAAATAGGTGTCTCCCGTTTTTAGCCAGCCGCGTACCATCGTTTCGGCGGTCTTCTCGGGACGATTCCAGTAGCAGCGGGCGGTTGAATCACCGCGAATCAGCAATTGACCAGTTTCGTTCGGTGCGACCTCTGCACCTGTCTCGCCCACTATTTTCGCCTCATAACCCGGTACCGGGCGACCGCTGGTACCGATTTTGACGTCATCGAGTCTGTTGGAAATAAACACATGCAAGGCTTCAGTGGAGCCGATGCCGTCCAGAATCGTCAGGTCTGTTCGTTGCTGCCAGCGCTGAAAGATATCTGAGGGCAATGCCTCGCCTGCAGAGATGCAATAACTCAACGACGATAGATCTGGGGACTGTGATGTCAGAGCTTGCAGCTGCGCGGCGTAGAGCGTGGGCACTCCAAAATACACGGTCGGTTTAAAACGTCCGATAATGTCGAAGGTCGATTCTGGTGTCGGGAAACCGTCGTACAGCACGGTACTGCCTCCCACCCAGAGGGGAAAGCTCATGGCGTTGCCCAGGCCATAGGCAAAAAACAATTTCGCTGCGGAGAAGCAGATATCCTGCTCTCCAAGACCCAGGGTTTCGACCCCGCAATGCTGACCTGTCACAACCATGTCCCGGTGCCTATGCACAGCCCCTTTGGGTCTGCCAGTGGATCCGGAGGTGTATAGCCAGAAACAATCATCATCTGCGGTCGTAGCCGCCGGCGCCAGTAGCGGCGATGCTGCAGCCAGCAGCACTGTCAGAGAATTCGCTTCATCATCCACGCACGATACATGGGCGGGGGGTGTATCCATTTGATCAAGGGCGCGCTCAACCTCATCGCGATACTCTGGTGAATACACGAGTGTGGAACAAGAAGAATCGGCCAGCATAAACGCAAAATCTTCGGCTCGAAGCAGCGTGTTAAGCGGTACTGGTACAAGACCCGCCTTGATCGCACCCCAGAAACAGAAAAAGAATTCAGGACAATCCTTGACGATCATAGCGACTCGCTGGCCTGGGACCGTACCCAGGTCCAGCAGCGCGTTGCCACAGCGAGCGACCTGTTCCGCCAGATGAGCGTAGCTGATTTCAGCTCCGCTGCTCGTATAGATTGCAACTTTGTCGCCGCGGCCTTCCTGCAGGTGGCGATCGATAAAGGGGACGGCAACATTGAAACAGGTGCTGAAGTTGATCCGGGATAGGGCCTGGCTGCTATCGATGGTTACTTGATGATCCGTCATATTATCTCCATTCCTAAAAGATCTCTGACCATCCGGCGCGCCACATTCACTACAACCTTACTACGGTATTGCCCCGGCGTAAAAGTACTGTGCACTGGCTTGGACTGGGAGCGAACCAGTTTTATCAGCAACTTCAGTGTCGCAGCGTCCATCCTCTTGTCCGCCAGTTCAGCTGTACCCTCCAAGATGATCGGCCGCGAATTGGTGCCGGTCAGCGCGATCCGAACATCATCAAGATGAGCTCCACTGCCACGGATTGCCATAGCGACACCGACAAGCGGAAAATCTATGCCTCCACGTACGCGTACTTTCCGATAGGCACTCCGATAGCCGTCGAGTTTCTTCAGGATCACCGATACTAGCAGTTCACCCGGCCTCAGCAGGAGGTGTGCAGCACCGTCCTCCTGATACAGGTCGCGCAGTGCGATGCTGCGTCTTCCTCCCTCTGCAGACAACAATTCCACCTGCGCATCGTGCAGCAGCATCATGGGTGCCAGGTCCCCGTTGTAGGAGGCACGGCAGACTTCGCTCTTATTGGCAACGTGACAGATGTCGCCCCTGTATTTGAGACAATAACCGTTGGTGCTGCGCCACCATTCACTCTGGTTGTAGAACTGACAGCGTGTGTCAAGACAGAGATTGCCTCCAACAGTCGCACTGCTGCGGTGGGTCGTGCCCGCGATCTCCGTCACCGTGTCGGCTATTACCTTGTATTCCGTCTGGATATACGGATCAGAGATCAGTTGCTGTAACGTGACACCTGCCCCGACGCGCAGGCCGTCTTTTGTCTTTTCGATTTGACGCAGCTCGGCAATACAGGACAGATCGACCAGGATTTGTGGTGCATCGAGGCCGCGTCGCAGATTCGGCATCAGGTCGGTGCCACCACTGATGAAACGGGCATGCTCAAGTGCTCCCTTCCGGGCAGCTTCCTCGACGTTGGCTGGTCTTATTACTTCAAAGTCTGGCAGAAGTTCCATCAGGCGACTGCCTTTTTTGTTGACTGCTGGCGTTTGTCGGACTTTTGCTGCACCAGTAATTTAGACAGGATCCGGTCGGGAGTCAGCGGCGTCTCGGTCATCTCGATACCGATCGCATCGCGCACCGCGGACGCAACTGCGCCCAGCACGCTCGAAAGTGCGCCCTCACTCGCTTCCTTGGCGCCGAAGGGTCCGTTGGGATCGATGGGTTCGATAAGTTTTACTTCAATATCCGGCGACTCCATCATGGTGGGAAAACGATAATCGAGGAAATTTGGGTTCATATGCATACCTTCCTGGTACCGCGTCTCCTCACAGATTGCCTGGGCCATACCCATCCAGACTCCGCCCTGTATCTGCCCTTCCACAGAAAGTGGGTTAATGGCGAAGCCGCAGTCATGGGCACACCAAATCTTATCCACGCTCACCTGCCCGGTATCTTCATCAACGCTGACCTCAGCCACAGTGGCGGCGTAAGAAAAACCCGGTGACGAACCGACCGCAGCGCCGCGATGCTCTCCAATCCCCTGAAACTCCCGCGGCACAAAATAGGTGCCCTTGACGGTAATCGTGCCGGTACCGGCAATCGCCTGACTAATCATGTCCTGGAAGGAGATTGCCATCTCGGGGCGATTCTTGACCCGATAGGCCTCACCCAGACACTCCACCTGTTCCCGGGTGCATTCCAGTTTTTCCGCCGCGGCTTCAATGAAAACCGCTTTCAGTTTTTCTGCTGCGTCCATCGCTGCATTGCCCACATAGACAGTCACCCGCGATGAATAGGAGCCATTGTCCTTGGGTGTAATGGCGCTGTCGTTGGCAATAACACGCAGGCGCCCGTAGTCCACACCGAGCACTTGCGCTACCGTCTGAGTGAGCATGGTGGAAGAGCCCTGACCAATATCGGCAGCGCCGGTGAAGATGGTGATGCCACCATCAAAATCCACCTTCAGGATGATCGTTGCATGGGGTTCTCCGGTCCAATGCACTGGCTTACCGGCTCCACTGACAAAGTGGGAGCAGCCCAGCCCAATACCCTTACCCTGGGGCAGCTTGCGACGTTTTTCCTTCCAGCCACTGGCCTCCTCGACCCAGTCGAGGCATTGTGGCAAGCCATAGCTCATGCTCTTCAGTCCATTGACGGTTTCGAATTTATCCGGCAGCAGATTGGCGCGTCGCACCGCAATGGCATCCATACCCAGGGCCTCAGCCATACTGTCCAAGAGGGCTTCAAAGGCAAAGCGGATATTGACCGTACCGTGACCGCGCATGGCACCGCAGCCAGGGTTGTTGGTAAGTACCCGCAGGCCTTCATACTTGACGTTGCTGATATCGTAAAGGGCATGCAACAGTGCACCGGAATAGAGGATGGTGATGATTCCATAACCGCCGTATGCACCACCGCGCTGGACCACCTTGACCTCTACTGCAGTGATGCTGCCATTGACCTTCATTCCCATTTTTAGCGTGATGTCGGATTCCGGGCGTCCCTTGTGGGTCAGAAAAGTCTCTTCACGACGTAGCTTCATTCGGACCTTGCCACCGGCGGCCCGAGCCAGCAGGGCTGTGATCATCTCGAAGTTCAGGGTCTCGGTGCGCGCACCAAAGCCGCCCCCCACAAAGGGCTTGATGACACGGATACGGGAGGTGTCCATATCCAGACACTGGGCCAGCATCAGGTGTACATAATAAGGAACCTGGGTCACCGACTGCAGCGTAAGCCTGTCTCGCTCAACATCGTATTCTGCCAGCGCCGCATGAGATTCCATGTGGGCATGGGTCACCTCGGCTGAGTGGTAACTCTGTTCCATGACCAGGTCGGCCTCGGCAAAGCCCTGCGCTACATCGCCAAATTGATCTCTGACGGTGCGCTCAATATTATCGGGATGCTTTTCATGCAGTGCGATCGCATCCTCTGCCAGCGCTGCCTCGACTGTGAAGTAGGCAGGCAATTCCTGTACCTCGAGTTCAATTAACTGCAGTGCCTGTTGCGCTGTTTCCTCATCCACTGCCGCCACGGCGGCAACTGCATCCCCCCGATAGCGTAACTTTCCCTTGGCCAACGGATATTCCAGTTCGGATATCGGCAATATACCGAATGGAGCGCCGCAATCCTCACCAGTGATAACTGCCCTGACACCGGCTAACTCGCGAGCACGTGATACATCGATTTTGATGATCTCGGCGTGGGCATAGGGGCTGCGCAGGATTGCCCCAATCAACGCATCCGGCGCATCCAGATCGGCTGTGTATTTGGCCTTGCCGGTTACCTTGTCAATTCCGTCAACCAGTGGCAGACGCGCACCTACTGCCTGGTTGGGGCGTATATTCCCAAGGTCCTTTTTCACCTGTCGTTTCATGCTTCCATAGCCTGGTCGTCATCGCCGACAGCTCTGACTGATTCGACAATCTTCACATAGCCCGTGCAACGGCAGAGGTTGCCTTCCAGTGCCTTCCTGATCGTCTCATCGGAGGGACGTGGATCGGAACGCAACAGAGCCTCTGATGCCATAATCATGCCTGGCGTACAGAAACCGCACTGGGTACCCAGTTTCTCATGAAACATTTTTTGCAGGCGGGAGAGGCGGCCATTTTCTGCCAGGGATTCTATGGTCTCCACATTTTTGCCATCCACCCGAACCGCCAGCTCGATACAGGCAAGATGCGGCTTACCGTCCACCAGGACGGTGCAGGCACCGCATTCGCCACCGTCACAACCGGACTTGCTGCCCGTCAGCCGCAACTCAGAGCGCAGATAGTCCAGCAGTAGCGTATTGTTGGCGATCAGATTTTCCCGCAGCTCACCGTTCACGGTTACACGAACAATCGTTTTTTTGCTGCTCGTCATTGTCACACCTCGAATAATCCAAATGAGAAACCGGAGTGTAGTATCGCCTCGGTGATCATTTCAGCGGTGCTAACATCGTCATGGCATTGATCTCCCACAAGGGATCTGTCGTAGGCGATGCCCGGCTCTTGGTCATGGTGCCGTTACCACCACTACCCGCGATGGTAATAGAAATTGATCTGTTACTTATTGACTTGTCCACCACAAAGCCTCACGAATCGACAAACTTAATCGGAACCACCTCGCTCGCTGACGGTGGTGTACAGTCGCCCGTTATCGCGCAGGGGGTGGGGGCCGGTAGTGGTTCATGGCCGATCTTGCGATAGTCATCGTTCCAGTCCACCACTTGCGGATCCACGTCTATCGAGGGAAAGCGAGAGACAAGGCCGGTCGTACCCAGGCTTTCATGCACCTGGTAGGTTTCCCCTTCAAAAAGGAGAATGTCTCCTGCAACAAATTCATAGGCTTTATAATCTGCCATCAAAATAACTCCTACCGCCGGTAGCCGTTAATGCAATGACTCATATTTTTCCAGCAGTTGCTCTTCCGTTTCATCCCAATCGGGGTCTTTGACGATGCAATCGTCAACCGGACACTCCAGTTGGCACTGCGGTTCGTCCTCAGCGCCCACACACTCGGTGCACAGCAGCGCATTGATCGTGTAAACAGGTTCACCTTCACTGATCGCATCGTTGGGGCAGTCGAGCAAACAGGCATCACACGCAGTACAGTTCTCCAGTATTCTTAGTGCCACAGTTTTTCTCCTCGATCAAACCAGTTTTGTATTCTCAGGCCACTTCGCGCGCCTGCAGCTTCTCGAAACGGAATGCGCCCCACAGCGCTGCACCTATTGCTCCGGCGTGGATGGAATCTTCACTGGCGCGGAAATCGAGTGCCATCTTCTGTTTTTCTGCACCCTCAGCCAGAGCTGCCAGCAAACCACTGTCCAGGGCCAGGCCACCGGTGGCCATAATCACACCGGATTTCATCTTCAGCGACTTCAGCAATTTGACAAAACGATCCGCCATGGACACGTGAATTCCTTTGAGGATATTGGGACCGGTAATACCGCGGGAAACCATATTGATCACATCAGTTTCAGCCAGTACCGCACAGATGCTGGAGCACACTTCCGGATCATCCGCCTGCTGAGACAACTCGCCAATTTCGTCCTGAGCCACACCCAGGTAACGAGCGATATTTTCCAGAAACTGGCCGGAACCCGAGGCACACTGGCTGGTCATCTTGTAGTTCAATACTTTACCCGCCTCCGTCATGGTAATTGCCCTGCCGTTCAAGGCACCGATATCAATCACAGCTCTAGCCTCTGGCTCAAGATAGATGGCACCACGGGCATGAGTAGTCATAGTGTAGAAGTGGCCTGTACTGAAGGTAATACTTTCTGCGTCGCCAGTTGTGGCGCAATAGTCAATATCCTCCCTCGTCAGGTTGCTCTTGGCTAAAACTTCATCATAGGCCTGCTCTGCAAACTTCAGTGGATCACGCCGGCGAATGCGATCCACGCGCTTGTCCAGCCACTCGATGTTGTCACCTTCCACCCTGATAAGCACGGTCTCAATAGCGCCTGTGCCAATATCAATTCCTACAGTGGTCGTCATATTGCTTCTCCTATGCCATCACAGCGCGTTGCGCAAAACTGGCGCCACCCAGGGCTCCGGTATAAATTGAATCGGGCGAGGTATTAATGTGTACATCGCCGTAGTTGTCTTTGACCAGTTTGCGTAATTCATTGACAGCCGACTCGTTGTTGGCGACGCCACCCGTGAATGTAAACTGGTCCTCAATCCCGCCGGAGCGAGCAATGATGGACATGGCGCGCAAGATGATAGAACGGTGCAGACCTGCCAGTATATCCGCGCGGGGTTCACCCAGAGCCAGCCGGTCACGCAGTTCGGCACCGGCAAATACAGTACAGGTTGAGTTGATCTTCGACACCTTTTTTGCCTCCATTGCAATCGGCCCTAACTCGTGAAGCCCGATATTCATCTCGTCGGCTATGTAGCCCAGGTAACGACCGCAACCCGCGGCGCAGCGGTCATTCATCTGGAAATTTTTTACCACGCCATTTTCATCCACCTGGATACCCTTGGTGTCCTGACCACCGATATCGAGTACTGTGCGGGTGTCATTGAACATAATATGCGCACCCATACCGTGGCACAGAATCTCTGAGCGGATACGTTCTTTGGGAAAGGGCAGGCGAACCCGACCATAACCGGTGCCTACTACGTAAGTCTCTTCCAACTCCACATCAAGTGTGGTGTTGACGGCACCTCGCAGTTGCTCTTTGTCAACCGTGATATCGGGTTTCTCATTAAACAGATACTCCAGGCCATCAAGAAACTTGCCTCGTAGGTCGCCTTCCGGCGGTCGGTTTTCCACTTCGATAATAGCCTTGTCATAGACATTCATTAGCAACTCGAAGGGAAGATCCGCCTCGCGCGCCATTTCCTCCGCTACACGCATGAAACATGAACCGGCTATGTCGCGGAAAAAATCCGATTTGCGCTCGGCATCGGGTCCGTAGAGTTCATCGGCGGTTTGCCGGATATCGGCAAAGATCTCTTGCATCAGATCCCCGACCGCTTCCTTGACCCCAGCAAAACGGGCACCGGTAACATGTTGGTTACTGGTTTGCTCCAAATCGGACAACTGCTCAAGAAACTGGGTCTTGCGAAAGTTGCGCTCGAGATCCTTCAGCAGCCTGGTCACATCGTCGCTGGTACCGCCGAGAAGGGATATTTCTCTCCCCAGCAGCGTAAAGCGTGTGTTGATAAAAGCTTCCTGTTTCGATACTGCTGCAGCAGTTTCGTAATTGGAACGGGAATTGGTGATACCCCGCCCCAGCACATCACAACTTTCATCCATCACTAGCGCTTTGGTAGTGGTTGAGCCCAGGTCTATTCCTATGAAGCATCTCACTTTTGTCTTTCTCCCCAATCAGGCGGCTTTGCGTTTCTGGTCAATCATCTGGAAATAACTCTCCAGGCGATTTTTAACATTTGATGGCGAGAAGTAGCGCGGATCCACCAGGTCGGTCTCCACGAAGGCCGCCGGTTTGCCGGTGCGGTTTTCGATTTCGCGCATCATCAGCAACTGCCCGGCAGAAAAGCTGTTACAACTCTTGATTGAGTTAATCAGCAATCCATCGGCCTCGTATTCGTTGATATAGTGTTCCAGCATGTCGGTGCGCTGGGGCAGGTTGTAGTTTGTATAGCAATTGAAGCAGTAATCAGCCAGGGTCTCGAGAGGATTTTCCGGGTCGTGGCGGAACCCGAACTCGTAGTTACCGCCAACCTTGGTATAGGTACTGGCCACAACGACGGCGCCTTCATCATAAAACATCTTCCAAAATTCGCGCATACTGGTGTAATTGGGAGGCCCCTCTACTACCAGCCGATAGTGCTCCTTCTCCATCACCCCTTCCGGTGTAATCGGACCCAGGCCGCGTTTGACGCGATCTTCCACTTCAGCGCGCAGTGCCTTGTAATACTCCGTAGCCGCCGATGTGCCGCGAAATGCTGAAAACATGGGGCCGATATAGTAGATGGCGCCAAAGTAGGAGTCGATTGGCGATGGCTTCAGCTTGGCCGTCTCCAGCACCTTCACCAGGTCGTCCTCTGCCTTGGCCGATTCATGCAGATTCTCACGCAGCCGATCAATATCAAACTTGACGCCACTGATCCGCTCCAACGCCGGAATCGTCTCTCTTTTCAGCTGTCTCACAACGTAGTCACGCATAGGCTGGGTGATTTCGCCGTCGCCCTGGTATGGAACATGCAACATTGTAGTTTCACAATCGTACTCATGACGCAGCAATTCGAACCACTTCATAAACGTAAAACAGCCTGTATAAGACAGCAGCAGCAGGTCAGGCTCGGCGACCTTCTGCCCGGTGGGTCCAATGTTACCCCTGCGCATCATACCCAGGTCTGACTTTACATAGGTACAAACGTCCTCGTCCTGACCACTGCGCTCTGCCTCCATGACATAGGTGCCACTTTTCTTCCGCATGGCCGACTGCAGTGCATTGATTTCCGGGTAGTTACCAATCACGTCAAAGCATTGAACCAGTTCGTTCAGGTTGCCCGGCACAAACGTGTAAACCACCTTGTCCTCGGGGTTCTGATCGGCCCGGGCCAGTTTGTCGAAGTTGCCGGCGATCATCTCCTTCTGCAGCAACTGGGAATCGTCCTTCTGGACGTCCTTGGCCAGATCAGCTACTGCTTTCTTTTTCTCTGCGCTCATGGCTTAGCTCCACAGTTTGATCGAGTCGGCAAAGGTGCCTGCCTGCTCGCGAATTGGTTGCATCTGACCGGTATTCTCGGCGTACTTGAACTGGATATTTGGAATGTTGTGATCATCCAATATATCCACCAGCATAGGCTGCTCCAGCAGGGCCGGATCGCAGAAACTGGGGGCGGAAAAAATCACTCCCTCGGTGCCGGTGCTCTTAACTCTCTCCAACAACTGCTGGCCCTTCAATTCTCGACTGGGCTCATAGGTGGCTGAAGTGCGCACTGAGTACTCAAGGAAGGCTTCCGATAAGTTCAACAAGGCGTCACCAGACTCTTCGACGTTTTCACGCAGCCAGCGATTGATCAGAATGAAGTCATCATCCACCACGTAGCAACCCGACAACTCAATAGACTTGATCAGTTTGAGCGGCGGCTGCTCACAGAACAGACCGTTCAGTGTGACTCTGGTATTATCCCGCTTCGGACGTTCCACCTCGGCGACCGCAGCCATGTAGTCCACCAGCATCTGGTTGTGTTCCTCGACCAGCAGCACCATGCCCGCACGCATCAGCAGATAGACCTCGGTTGCCGGAATATTCCAAGGCTTTTCCACTCGTCGCTGGTACAATTCACGGATCAGATCGCGGTTTTGGTTGTAAACCTTGATGGAGTTGAGCAGGTCTTCATTGCTGACCTTGCATCCTGATATCCCTTCGAGTCCTTGCAGCACCTCGCGCATCTCATTGATATAGAATGTTCCACCAATATCCGATTGGTAATTCTGCGGCAGATCCACGTAACGGACATAGATATCCGGGTAGGTAAGCTTCCAGACACCGGACAGGTTTCGGATCACATCACAGATACTTGGGAACAACATCCCATCAACAAAGTCCAACCGACCACTCAGGGCCAGTTCCAGGGTTGAGCGGGGAATACGGCAGATATAGCTCTGATAATAGGCGTCACCCTGGATGACTTCCATATTGTCTCCGCCGCCGTAGATACCCAGCGGTAGCATACCGGCGGCGTGAACCAACTCGCGGGGAACATAAATCGGCAGATGGCCTATTACATGGCGCCCGGGAACCGCCTCTTTCCACTCTCGAGCGGCGTTGAAGTACAGATCTTCGTGCAGCGTCTCGCAATGTTCGATAATTGCTTCAGCACTTACCATTAGCGATGCTCCCATTCTGCGGCTCGTTTTTCTACGAATGCCTGCAAGCCCTCGACAGCATCGTATGTCGTCATCAGATCCTCTAAATAAAGCGCCTCCACTGCGTCCAGTTTCGCCTTGATCCGATCGACAACATCAGAGTGCACTGCCTTAACCGCCAGACGTACCGAATTGGCGCTACTTGTGAGCAGGTGAGTTTCAAACCAGGCCAGTGCAGCGCCGGATGGATCTTCTGCCAGTTCGTTGACCAGACCAATGCGATGTGCCTCGATGCCGTCTACACTGCGCCCGGACCACAACAGATCCTGGGCCTGGGCTGCACCGATGCGCTCGGGTAACAGACAAGAGGCGGCAGGGGCGAATACCCCTAATTTGATTTCCGGTTGCCCAAGTCTGGCCTCTGGATGTGCAAACAACAGGTTACCGCCGCAGGCTACTTCCAGACCGCCACCAAGGCACTGTCCTTGAATTGCAACCAGGATCGGTACTGGGCAGTCCAGCATCTGTTTGAGCAGCCCGTGGAGACTGGCCAACATCCCGGCACAGTGTTTCGGCATATGCTCTTCGACACTGGCGCCAAAGCTGAAATGGGGGCCTTCGGCATCCAGCAACACTGCACTCAGGCGAGCTGAAGCCAACCGGTTGTCTAGTGCCAATGACAATGCCTTGATCATCTCGGCATCGATAATATTAGCTTTCGGGCGTGCCAGTCGCAGCCGTAGCAGACCCCCCTCATGCTCAAACCAGACTTTAATCGGAGACTCCCTCATGGCTTAGCCCTCGGCTCCGGGCAGAAGGCTTTCTATCAGATCAGGGGTCCACTCTATACCTCTGGCCAGTGCCTGACGCAGCGCTACAAAATCAATTTCGCGACCAATTTCCCGGTTGCCCTCATTGAAGGCGCGGAAACCTGTGCGTGCCTCATTCATCATATTCAGCGCCAGCCAGGAACGTGCATCCTCCTTGTTGCGGTTCCAGGCTTCCAGTTTGGGTTTACGAAGCTCCTCGAAACTCTTGGTGAGTACACCGGGAAAGGTTTCCATCAGCTTGCTACACAGTTCTTCTACTTTTTCGTCCAACAGCGAGAGATCAATTTCGCCTTCCTGGGTCAGAGCTTTTCCAGCCGCCCGCTCTTCGCCGGTTTTGAATTCTCCGTGGATGACGCGGCCGAATTCATCCAGCATGCGGTCGGTGACGACCTGCGGGTTGGGAACAAATTTGCCGTCAATTCTCAGCGCTGGTACCACTTCAGCACATACACCCAAGCGTTGTGCCTTGAGCGCTGAGAAGGGTTCACAGAGGGTGCCCGATACCATTGCCTGTTCACAACCGATCATTACCGGCAGAAAATCGGTGGAGCCACCGATGGCCGCAGAACCATGTTTGGGGCCTGCCTGGCCGAAGTTGGCCAGATCCTGGGCCACGGTGAAGTCACAGGCCATCCCGATCTCCTGGCCGCCACCAACCCGCATTCCATTGACGCGGCAGATCACCGGTTTGTCACAGCTCAGTATAGAAGACACCATATCGTTAAACAGCCGCATATACTGGCGATACTCCTCCGGTTTGCCGGAGTAGTATTCGGCATATTCTTTGGTATTGCCCCCGGTACAGAATGCCTTGTCACCGACGGCAGTGAATACGACCGCATTGACATCGCGGGCGACCGAGGCGGAGCGAAAGGCCAGAATCACAGCTTTACACATGTCGGTGGTATAGGAATTGTACTGTTTGGGGTTGTTCAGGATGATCCACGCGTTGTAAATTCCCTCAGCCTCTCGGCCATCGAGGCGTTTGGCGGGGCGCAGTTCGTAACGCACCATCCCATCGCACAACTTCTCAATTTCAACATCCACCAGATTGTGATCATTGAGTTGTTCCGGTGCGAGATCTCGAACAATGGCTTCAGTTATCACGTTCATATTCGACTCCTTTAGGGTATCAGAATGGCTCGCGCACTCAGCTTATGGTCGTGCACGATCGCAAAAATTTCGTTAATTTGATCCAACGGATACTGCCGGATAAAGGGTTTCATGGAGACCTTGCCTTCCATGACGAGTTTGAGAGCATCGGCGTAATATTCCGGTGAACAACCCCAGTTCCCCTGGGCGCGGGCATGAAATGCCATCAGGTTGGAAAGGCGAAGTTCCAGCTTGGCCATGGTAAATCCCACCACGGCGATATAGCCGCCATAGGTGAGCAAACCAAAGGCCGTATTCTGTCCTGCAGCAGTACCGGAACATTCAAATACTTTCCATTCTGTCTGGCGCAGGTCGTTTTCGGCAGCAAATGCGGAAATGGCTTTCTTGAGTGCCCTGCCATCGTATTCGGCTACATTCAACGCCAGGCTGGCGCCATAATCCAGTTGCTTTTGCAGCTTGTCCGCGTCGACATCTACAGCTACCACAGTGGCTCCCATTGCTGCCGCGATCTGTGCCGCATAACCACCTACGCCTCCTACACCAACGACGACTGCCAGATCTCCCTCGCCCAACTCCGCCTGGTCTACTGCCTGATAAGGCGTGGTCACTGCGTCGGCGACAACTGCGACATCGGCCAGTGTCAGGCCAACTTTTTCCAAGGCCGTTTCGTCAACTTCACATAGGCAGTGGGCAGGCACCGTTATATGGCTGGCAAAGCCACCCTGGATGTCATTGCCAGGCATCTTCTGTTCGCGACAGATAGTCATCTTGCCTCGCTGACAGTGATCACAATACCCACAGGGAATGACTGCGGGTATGATGACAGCTTTGCCCAACCAGCTACTGCTACCGTTGTCAGCAGCGACAACCCGACCACTGATCTCATGCCCTAAAGCAAGAGGCAGAGCGCTATTAGTTCGCACACCGTCATAAAAGTAACCCAGATCCGTATGACAGACACCACATCCCGCCACTTCAACAGTGACTTCATTTGACGCTGGATCCGGCAAGTCAAACGCCACCTTCTCAAACGCCACACCCGGTTCATTCATTACCCAACGGTACGGTGCCACCATATACCATGCCCTCAGTCGATTACGCCCTGCTTAATCGCAGATAGTTGATGTTCCTTATCGTAAGCGTATCTTAATGTATGGAATACCTACAGTCAATCCAGGTCCATTGCAGTAAGTTGTCATAGATCAATTAATTGTGAGTACCAGATGCTTACAGTATTCAGAAGGTTCCCTTATTGTTTGGGATACTGAATTTAAGTAATCACTATGATAGGATCATGCAGCCAAGGGGCGGCCCACGATCGCATGGTGATGATAGGATACATCTGAGGAAACAATATTAATGGCAAGCAATACCAAAGTCTGCCGAAGCACAAGCCCCAACTACCCTTTTGAATTGGGGCAGCTGGAAGAAATCCTTGGCTACTATCTGCGCCGTGCCCAGAGTGCCAATTTTCAGCTATTTGACAAGCACCTCAATGGCCGCAATATTTCTCCGGGCCAGTTTGGTCTACTGTGCAAGATAAGCAACAACCCCGGGATCAACCAGACGGTGCTGGCACGTGCGGATGGCATTGAACGCTCCACTCTGGGCGAAATTATCGATCGCCTCGAGGCACGGAAACTGGTGGAGCGCCGGCGTGACCCCGCTGACCGACGCGTTTACGCCTTGCATCTCACCAAGAAGGGAGAAAAATTCCTAGCCCAAATTACTCCCGAGGTATTGGCGGCCGAAAATGAGTTAACACGGAACCTGACACAGAGAGAATTCAAAACCCTGTTGACGCTTATCAAAAAGCTGGTTAGCAAGCACACAAACTAAAAACCAGGAGAATGAGCCACCCTGATTCTCCCTATGCGAGAGCAATCAGTGCGGCACTCCGGGCAGCCTGTGGTGCCTGTATTAACGAGTGCCCCAATGACGCCATTTCCGCGAGTGAGCCCTATATTGTCGATGCGTTTCGCTGCACGGAATGCGTTGGCGCTGAAGATGAAACACAAGGAGAGCGGGTCACGTTCAACTGCCACCTAAATATATAAAAAAGGAATATATAAAAAAGGTTAGTCATGACTTTAATCATTATTCAGCAGGTATGGGCAGTGCTGTCTGAAATTTTACCTGTTTGAGAGCAAAATTCGAGCGTACCTGGGAGACACCCTTCGCCTGGAAGATGACATTCTCCAGGAAGTCATTGTAGGCCGAGACGCTGGGTGTCACGACACGCAACAAAATATCCGCGTCGCCAGATGTTGTAAAACACTCCATAACCTCGGGTAGATCGTACACAAGCTCAACGAACTCCTGGGTGGCCGTTTTAGAATGACGAAGCAGGGTAACATGTGCGAAAACACATTCACCGACTCCAATTTTCTTGGGATCAATAATCGCTGAATAGCGCATTATTACACCCTCATCTTCCAGTGCTTTTACACGGCGCCAACAGGCTGAAGGAGACAAACCCACCTGTTCTGCTAATTGCTGGTTCGTCAGCCGTCCATCCTCTTGCAGAGCAGAGAGTATCTGTATCTCGTAGTGATCCAGGGAAACCACTGGATCAGCTTTTGTCTTTATCATCTGAAATATCCTTTCGATATTATCACTAAATGTGGAATATCATTTCGATAATAGCTTGTATTGCACCAACAAAGAAAGCTCATTTCAGCTAATCAGGTATAGACTGATACTTACACACATCCAGCGTAAACCGGGAACAGGATAAAGAACCATGATTCTAGATGGTGATAGTTTAACCACAGAGATACTAGCCAGGGCGGCCCGGGACCCGAGCGTTCAAGTAGAATTCCCCTCTGAAATGCGCAATCGGGTTGCTGCCTCGAGAGCACTCCTGGATGAATTCGTTGCTTCCGGAAGAATTATTTACGGTGTAACCACCAGCGTTGGCGGATTCGTCAACTGGCTAATTCCATCGTCAATGGCCGGTGAGGTACAGCACAATATTCTACGTGTCGTACAAAGTAATGTTGGCGCTTATCTGGATGATGATTACGTTCGAGCTGCCATGTTGGCCAGGATCAATTCGCTGGGCCGTGGGCATTCGGCGATTTCAGTGGAGAATCTTGAGAAATACATCGCCATGTACAACCGTGGCATTATCCCCTGTATTCCTGAGAAGGGTTCCCTCGGTACCAGTGGTGACTTGGGCCCTCTGGCCTGCATAGCGCTGGTAGGGACAGGACAGTGGCGAGCAAAGTATGAAGGAGAGATTCTCCCGGGTGCCGAGGTGTTAAAACGCGCACAAATAGAGCCGATGGAACTTAGTTATAAAGAAGGGCTTGCACTGATCAATGGTACATCCGTGATGACTGGCCTGGCTGCCTGCCTCATTCATGATGTCAAAAGTCTCATAAAGGCACACACACTGGCAGCGTGCATGAGCATAGAAGTTCAAAGGGGCAAGATAATGCCCTTCCACCCGGCGGCACATAAACAAAAACCTCATCCAGGCCAGATCCGAATTGCAGATTGTGTCTATTCAACTCTGGCAGACAGCAAATTGGTCGTCGAGGACTCTGAAGTAGAAAATTGGCTGCGCAAAATGTCCAGGGATGAACCACAGGGACTGGATGAGCAGATTGAAGATGCCTACTCAATTCGTGCCATGCCTCAGATCATGGGTCCAGTAGTGGATACCACTCTATTTGCGCAACAGACCATCGAAATAGAACTTAACTCGTCCAATGACAATCCACTGGTCGTTGTTGAGGAAGGTGATGCAGTCCACAATGCTAACTTTCACGGCCAGTACATCTCCAACGCCATGGACCAACTAGCCATCGTACTGGTAAACATGTGTAATCTTTCTGATCGACGTAACAACCGCCTGCTTCATCCGAACTTAAATGGTGATCTCCCACCCTTTCTTGTGAAAGAAGACCCTGGTAAACGTCAGGGTTTAATGGGCGGACAATTCATGGCAACTTCTTTGACCGCAGAGATTCGACAGATGTCCAATCCCATGTCCATTCAGTCATTGCCCTCAACAGGTGATTTTCAGGATCATGTTTCCTTTGGACTTAACGCTGCTCGACGCACAAGAGACATTCATCGTAACGCCTGCTACATACTCGCCTATGAACTGATCTGCGCTTGCCACGCAGCAGATATCCGGGGACTGGATCAGGCAAGTTCGGCAACCAGAAAACTGCATGGTCTGGTTCGTACAAAAGTACCCTATCTGGATCATGATGAACCGCTGACAGACCATATTGAAGCAGTAGCAAAGATGTTTCGAACAGGGTCGCTACTGGAAGCAATACCAGACAACGTTGAAGGTTACAACTGGTAAAAGATCGCAGTTATCGAAGCTTGTAGAGCTAGATATAGAGAAAGGAGAACCAATATGGTTGCATCCATTTACGAGACATATCAGGCGCGTACTACAGCTAGTGCTGCAATCCATTCCAGGACTCAGCAAGTTGTGCCAGGAGGCACCTCTCGCCAGGCCGGGTACTGGTCGCCCTATCCACTCACCATTGATCGAGGAGAAGGGATTTACTTATGGGATATTGATGGGCACCGATATCTCGACCTGATCAACAATTATACTTCTATGGTCCACGGTCATGCCTACCCACCAGTGCTTGAAGCGACTAAACAAGCGATCAAACACAGCACAGGATGGGCAGCGGCCAACAAGTATCAATGCAGTCTTGCTGAACAACTTGTTGAACGCGTACCCGCAACAGAACAGGTTCGATTTACCAACTCCGGGACAGAATCCGCAGCTCTTTCCCTGAATATCGCTAGAACTGTTACCGGTCGAAATAAACTCCTGATGGCGAGATATGGATACCATGGCTCGCTTCCTGAATTCGAAACCGGATCATCCGGCAATGAGGGACCGATCACCTATCTAGCAGGGTTCAACAATCTCGAAGAATTCGAGACCATCCTGGAATCTCATGGCCATGAAATCGCAGCCGTGTTTCTGGAACCAGTTCTGGGTTCCGGGGGCGTTAAGACTGCATCGAAGGCCTTTCTATTGGGTGTTGAAAAAGCAGCAAGAAAAGCGGGGGCACTCTTGGTGCTTGACGAAGTCCTGACCTTTCGTTTCGCCCCCGGAGGATCTCAGACAGAGCAGGGCTTGAAACCAGATCTAACCATGTTTGGGAAACTTATTGGTGGTGGATTCCCTGTTGGTGCTGTGGGTGGTGAAAAGGGACTTCTCAGTGTTTTTAATCCCGTAGATATGAGAATTTTCCACACCGGTACTTTTAATGCTAATCCTGTCACTATGGCTGCAGGAGATGTTTCTGTGCGCGAACTCACAGCCCCTAGAATTGCCCATATGGCAAAGCTTTGTAGTAAATTAAGGGATGGGCTCACGGTTCTGGCGGCAGACTGTGGTTTGCCACTTTCGATCAGCCACCATGAGTCCTGCCTGAATTTATATTTTAGTGACTCAGCACCCGAATCTTCTACCGTGCGCGAGGACCAGGAAATCATTACCAGGTTCCATCTCGCAGCCCTGAATCATGGGCTTTTTCTGGCTCCCAGAGGTATGATGGCTCTGTCAACAATAACAACCCAGGAACATATAGATGAAGTACTGGAACTGACCAGTTTAGCTATGAAAGATGTGGCTACAGAACTTCAAAGATAAACACTAGAAAACCACACATCGTACAGATGCAGCAAGTATCGCAATGAACATAAATGAAAGTGACCACAGGGCAATCCCGGAGTTTGCACCAGCGCAAGTGGATGTCGAGCAATTGGCTCAGGGTGGGTTTATTCTGCGTTCTCCCAACAAACTTGCAGCTTACCCGGCCAACATATGCAGTTATCTGCATCGGTGGGCCGAGGAGACTCCTGATCAGACATTCCTTGCCCAGAGAGAGAAGAATGGCAACTGGCGCAAGCACTCATACAAGCAAACCTTACGGGACGTTCGGGCAATTGGGCAGGGGCTGATTGATCGCGGCATCACTGTCGAAAAGCCAGTCATGATCCTTTCGGGTAACAGCATAGAAAGTGGCTTACTGCAGCTTGGTGCCATCTACGCTGGAATTCCGGTGACACCAATATCTACTGCTTATTCCCTGATATCCAAAGACTTCGGAAAGCTAAAGCATGTTTTTGATCTGATCCAACCTGGATTGATCTACACCGACAAGCCTGAAGCCTTCCAGAAAGCTCTTCAAGCGCTGGATCTGCAACGCACAATCCTGCTGGCGAAAGAGGATGGCCCTACAGAGCTCGCGATAACCCGGTTTGATGAGCTGACGAATACTACAGCGAAGGAAGATGTGGACAGATCGTATTCTCAGGTCAATCCCGACACTGTGGCGAAAATTTTGTTTACCTCCGGTTCCACGGGAGAGCCCAAGGGTGTAATCAACACTCAGCGGATGCTCTGCTCTAATCAGCAGGCTATCGCACAGATTTGGCCTTTTATTACAAAACGACCGCCAGTTCTGGTTGACTGGTTACCCTGGAATCATACATTTGGAGGGAACCACAATTTCAATATGATTCTGCGAAATGGGGGCACTCTCTACATTGATGAGGGTAAACCTGCCCCTGGCTTAATTGAAACAACCATTTCAAATATCCGGGCTGCTTCACCTACTCTATATTTTAATGTTCCACGTGGTTTCCAGATGATACTGCCCTTTCTGGAAAAAGATCCCGGACTGCGAGATCACTTCTTCTCGAATCTTGATACGATTTTTTATGCTGCTGCTGCCCTGCCCCAGGACCTGTGGGAACGACTTGAGAAATTATCTCTGGCTGCCCGGGGTGAAAAAATCGCCATGACATCAGCCTGGGGATTAACCGAAACCGCGCCACTTGCTGTTGGTGTACATTTTCCGATCGAAAGAGCCGGAGTTATCGGGCTTCCGATACCAGATATGGATTTGAAAATGATTCCAAATGATGGCCGGTTGGAAATGCGAGTTAAAGGTCCGAATGTGACACCCGGGTACTATAAGCGTGAGGAGCTTACCCGGGCTGCTTTCGACGAGGATGGATTCTACCTGACTGGGGATGCCGGTAAGCTGGCTGATCCTGATGAACCTGCCAGGGGAGTCCTCTTTGACGGTCGTACGGCTGAGAATTTCAAGCTTCTAACCGGCTCATGGGTCAATACAGGTGCTATTCGGACAACGGCAGTTTCTGCCGGTGCACCAATCATAGAGGACGTAGTGGTTGCCGGACATGATCGTGATGAAATTGGATTACTTATATTTCCCAATTTCGCAGCTTGTGCTGGTATTGCCGGATTAAGCAACGATGCCACCCCCACTGAATTAGTCAATAATCAACAAATACGGACTGCTCTGATCAAAAGACTGGCGGACGGAAATATAGATAATCAAGCTTCCAGCAAGAGAATCGCTCGAGCTCTGATGATGATAGAACCTCCCGATATCGATGCGGGAGAAATCACTGACAAGGGTTATATCAACCAGAGCGCTGTTCTGAAGCAACGGCAGAACCTTGTCGAGCAGCTATACAGCGATGATGCAGAAGTTATAGTAATTACGGAACTAAATGGTGCCAGGTAGAACTATTTCCGGTTCTCAACTGTATTGTCCCACGCTTTGCTCCATGCAAAGGGTGGCCCTGCGTTAAGGTTACTGGGCATCGGTGAATCCATTGAAATACTCAGACCAACAATCCTATCCAGAATCGGTTTGACATACATACTTTCACCTATTTGAAGATATGAAGTATGAACTGATGCGGTAATATGATTTCCCCGCTTGCAATCAAAGACCCTAAGTCCCTATGTCGTTTGCATCTTCGCGAGCGTTCTGCCGGTATGTAATGCGTGCAGATTTTTATCACGAAATTTGGACGGGGTCAGATGCCCGACCGCTTCTTCAAGCTCTTCGAAAGTGCAGATATCGGTAAGGGTCGCCAGCGTGCCGAGGCTGATGACATTGGCGACCCGAATGTTGCGCAACCGACGCGCTTCGGATGTGAACGGCAGCCGCGTTAGGCAGAAATCGCCCACCGGAGGCTCTGGCACGAGATCGGCGTCTGCCACGATGACGGTACTGGTATCGATGAATGCCTCGGAGATCTTTACCGCGCTCTGATCCATAATCACCAGCGCATCGAGATGCGTGATTAGTGGGTAATCCGTTTCCCCGTCGC
>Ga0187833_10000555_pt1 | contig 43326 bp, 49 predicted proteins | sample ETNtaG_37_FD_167968 | JGI IMG/M metagenome (GOLD analysis project Ga0187833, IMG submission 167968) | Marine microbial and viral communities from oxygen minimum zone, Eastern Pacific Ocean - ETNP2014_SV_400_PacBio MetaG (Illumina Assembly) | ecosystem: Environmental > Aquatic > Marine > Hypoxic...
AGCAGAACAATTTGGCGCTTTCTTTTTTATGATCACTGGTTTTCATGGAACTCACGTTACGATTGGGGTGATTTTTCTACTCATTATGGCTAGAAAAACATGGCGAGGAGATTTTGATAAAGGACGGAAAGGATTTTTCACTAGCGTAACATCCAACTATCGTGCAATTGAAATTATGGGACTCTACTGGCATTTTGTTGATCTCGTTTGGGTCTTTATTTTTGCATTTTTCTATTTATGGTAAAATGGAGGTAAATAATGTCACAATATAAAACACAAGCACATAAAATTGGCGTCTACTTATGGATCTGGGCGCTGTTGTTTGTTTTTAGCTTCTTTTCTTACATGGTGGATTATCTAAATTTTGAAGGTTTGTTAAGATGGACTCTGATTTTGGCATTTATGGTTTCAAAAGCAGCATTGATAGTGGCAGTGTTTATGCACCTGTTCTGGGAACGTTATGCAATTGTTAACGTTCTTTTATGGCCAATGACTCTTATGTTACTTTTTGTTGGGATAATGGCCGCGGAATCACAATATACTCTATTCACGCGACTATTTTATTTTGTGGCAGGAAGTTAGTAGTTAGTTTAAATAAATCTTTGACAGCTAAATGGTTGGCGTTAAATCAAAATCACTGCGGTTGAATTTCTTTGATCATCTTAAGGCTTTGTTTAATTTGATGAAGCCTCGCGTGATGTCATTGGTAATTTTTACTTGTGCAGTGGGATTGTTGATCGCGCCCATTAAAATAAATTTTTGGAACGCAGTTTTGTCTCTTACGGCAGTCGCTTTGGGTTCTGGTGCCGCTGGTGCGCTAAATATGTGGTACGAGGCTGATCTAGATTCATTGATGGCTAGAACCTGCTTAAGGCCAATCCCGACAGGAAAAGTGACTAAAAATCAGGCACTTGTTTTTGGAGTTCTGTCGTCAGTAGTTTCGGTCATTGCGCTTTACTTTTTTTCAAATTTAATAGCAGCTGCAATATTAGTAATTACAATTTTATTTTATGTTTTTGTTTACACAATTTGGCTCAAAAGAAAAACTTCACAGAATATTGTTATTGGAGGAATTTCTGGAGCTTTGCCTCCTGTAATTGGTTGGGCCATAGCTATGAATGGTATTGCACTCGAACCAATTATTTTATTTTTAATTATATTTGTATGGACACCATCACACTTTTGGGCATTAAGTTTGTGTAAATTTGAAGATTATAGAAAAGCAAAAATTCCAATGCTTCCTATAACTTCTGGCATTAGAACAACTAAAATTAATATATTTGCATACTCTTTGGTTCTGTTTCCAATTGCTGTGTCTCCATACTTTTTAAATTATTCTGGACTAACATATTTAATACTTGCTACAACTTTAAGCATTTATTACGTATATATTTCTTATAAATTACTAAGAGAAAAAATTTCAATTATAGAGAAAAAACTGGCAGCAAAATTATTTGCATATTCAATACTATATCTTTTCATGATTTTCACTTCTATTTTAATAGACAGAATCATATAAAGTTTTAAAATATGTTTGTATGAATATTGAAAAAAAAAATTTTTCAAATACTTATTTAATTATATTTTTTTTATTAGTTGTTGTTTTGTTATTTTATTTAGCTATAAATAAATTTCAAAAAAATAAAGCAATAGCTTTAGAACCTATTAAGATAAATTTGCTAACAAGCGTTCATCCAAATTTACTTTGGAATTTTAAACCATTAGAACCAAAAATTGCTGTTAGACCAGGCGAGGTGACCACAATAGAATATATAGTTGAAAATTTAGGGAATAAGGAAACGACAGGTGTTGCTACATTTGTTTACTTTCCAAACGAATTTGGAACTTATATTAACAAAATAAACTGTTTTTGTTATGATGCTCGGACTTTGAAACCAGGAGAACAAGATAAATATACATTAGTGTTTTTTATTGATCCAGAAGTGACAAAAGATAGCAAGACAAAATATGTCAAAGAGGTTACTATCCAGTTTACTTTCTTCGATAATAAGGAATACAAGAAAAAAGAAAGCTAGAAAATGATTTTACAAACTTTGACATTTCAATCTGATGTATTGGTTTCTCTATGTGCGGTTTGTGTTTCTGAAAATTCTGGAGGAAAAATAGCACTTCTTATCATTGTTTCAGCATTAATCCTATTAGCCGCTGCTAATTGGGGTTGGAAGAAATATTTCACGAATAAGAAAGAAATTTCTACCCAAAAATAATTTGTTTATTTGGTAGTATAGGTTAGAGCTAGATAATGCCCCAATTCTGTACTAATAAAAGTTATGCAATATATTAGCACCAGAAATACAACAAAAACCTTTTCTTTTAAAGATGTTTTTTTAAATGGTTTAGCTTCAGATGGAGGGCTTTATGTGCCAAAACAAATTCCATCATATTCCACTCAAGATTTAGAAAAACTAAAGAATCTTTCTTACAGAGATCTTGCAGTTAAAATTATTTTAGATTTTTGTGCCGATGAATTTAGCGAATCAGAAATCAAAGGTTTAATCAAAAAATCCTATAAGAATTTTAGGGTTCAAGACGTAGTTAAGATTAATAAAATTGGAAATATAAACTTATTGGAACTTTTTCATGGACCAACTTTAGCATTTAAGGACATAGCCATGCAGGTCATTGGCAACATGTATGAAAATATTTTAGAGAAAAATAAATTAAAAGTTAATGTGGTTGTAGCAACATCGGGAGATACTGGCGCAGCAGCTATTGCCGCTATAAAAAATAGAAAAAACATGAAAGTATTTGTTTTGCATCCTGAAAATAAAATATCCGAAGTTCAAAGAAAATTTATGACAACCGTTGATGTTTCTAACGTATTCAATATAGGAATAACTGGGAATTTTGACGACTGCCAAAAACTGGTTAAGTTGATGTTTGCAAATAAGGATTATAAAAATTCAATAAATATGTCAGGAGTTAATTCAATCAATTGGGCAAGAATTGTTTTCCAAATTGTTTATTATTTCTTTTCTCATTTTAAAATTGCTAAATTAGATGAGAAAATAAACTTTTCCGTGCCCACAGGAAATTTTGGTGATATTTATGCTGGCTATGTTGCCAAAAAAATGGGACTTCCTATTAATAAATTAGTTATTGCAACAAATAAAAATGATATTTTAAAAAGAGTTGTAAATACTGGTTATTACAGACCTTTAAAAGTTGAACATACTGTTTCTCCAAGCATGGATATTCAAGTTGCTAGCAATTTTGAAAGATTAATTTTTGATATTAACTCTTGTAGTTCTAAAAAAACATTAAAACTAATGAATGATCTAGAAGAACGAGGAGAGTTTAAAATTGGAAAAGAAGAATTAAAAAAAATTAAAGATAATTTTTTTTCTGAAAGTCTTTCGGAAGAAGAGACTAAATCAATTATAAGTGAAGTGTATAAAAATTATGGAATACTAGTTGATCCACATACAGCTGTGGGAATTGGTGTAACGAAAAAAATTTCGCTGGAAGAAAATACTATAGTTTTGGCTACAGCACATCCTTCAAAATTTTCTGAAGTTGTCATGGAGGCAACTGGGATAAAATCTGAGTTACCAGAAAATTTAAAAAATACATTAATTAGAAAGGAAAAATATGATAAATTGCCAACAGATTTGGAAAAGGTAAAAAAATACATATTAAAAAGAATATAGATGAAAATAAAAGAAGGAGAAAAGATTCCAAATAGCAAAGTTTTTGTTTTATCTACGGAAGGTCCAAAAGAGATATCCATAGGGGATTTTATTGGAGGAGGTAAAGTAATTTTATTTGGTATACCAGGCGCATTTACGCCAACCTGTTCCACAAAGCATCTTCCAAGTTTTGTTAATTCTATGGGCAAAGTTAAAAAAAAAGGAATTACAAAGGTTATTTGTATTTCAATTAATGATCCTTATGTGATGGACGCATGGGGAAAAAGTTATAATGTATCTGGAAAAATAACAATGCTAGGAGATTCAAGAGGAGAATTTACTAAGAGCATTGGAGCAGAAATCGATATGAAATTTGCTAAAGGATTAGGGGTTCGTTCAGGAAGGTACACAATGCTGATAAACGGTGGTATTTTAAAAAAAGTTGTTGAAGAAGCGGGCAAATGTGAAGCTACCGCTGCCGAAAATTTTTTGGATCAGATTTAAACTGGAGTTGCTTTTTTTGCCAGTTCATCAGCTAAGTCGTTCAATGGATCTTTGGAATGGCCTTTTATCCACTTCCATTCTATCTGTTTAGACTTTACAATCTCTCTGAGTTGTTTCCAAAGATCAACGTTTTTAACATTTTTCTTATCAGCAGTTTTCCAATTATTTTTTTCCCAAGCGTTTATCCAAATTGTAATTCCTTCCTTCAAATATGTAGAATCGGTATAAATTTCTATTTGTTTTAATAATAATAGTTTGCCTTCTTTTTCAGAGCAATATTCTAAGGCCTTAATTGCAGCAGTTAATTCCATACGATTATTAGTTGTTAATTTTTCGCCACCAAAGATTTCTTTTTTATCATTGTTGGACAAAATTATAGCAGCCCATCCTCCTGGACCTGGATTGCCAATGCAAGCTCCGTCTGTATAAATTTTAATTTCCATAATTAAAAAAAATAATCTTGATAATTTTTTACACTGTTGTGAAATTCTAGTCTTTTTAAATATTCTATAGGGTCTTTTATTTTCACCAAGGCACCTTCCGTCAAATTTAAATAATCAAAAACTCTTGTTAGCAAAAATCTCATGGCCGCTCCTTGACATAATATTTTTAAGGACTTTTTTTCTTCTTCTGTTATTTTTTTTATACTAGAATATCCATCGATAAATTTTTTTGCTTTTGTTACATTAAAGCTTAAATTTTCTTTTTGGCCTTCAAAACAAAGTGCGTTTAAGCATATAGCTATTTCGAAAACATAAAAATCATAACAAGAAAAGTAAAAATCGATAATACCTGTTAGTTTGTCATCTTTAAAAAAAATATTATCAGGAAATAAATCTGCATGAATTATTCCAGACGGAATATTCTTAGGCCAATTATTTTCAATTTCATCCAAGTTTTTTTCAATTATTTTTGTCAAATTTTGTTGAATTTTTGAACAATCTTTCTGTACTTTTTGATAAATTTTTCTCCAAGAATTGACAGAGAGTTTATTTTCTCTTTTTCCGGATAAATTTTTTGTTATCAAATGTAGTTTTGCAGTTTGAATTCCAACCTTATAACAATCATTAGGGTTCAAATTTTTTTTTGAAGAACCATCAAGAAAAGATACAACAGCAGCTTTTTTTCCAAAGATTTCTGTTATATAGTTTCCATTTTTATTGATAATTGGTTCTGGAGATGGAAAATTTGCATCAAAAAGATTTTTCATTAATCCCATAAAAAAGGGAAGATCTTTTCCTTCTACTCTTTTTTCGTATACTGTAAGAATAAATTTTCCCTTATCTGTTTGAGTAAAATAATTAGTATTTTCTATTCCCTCTTGTATTCCTTTATAATTTAAAAGTTTACCTAAATTATAGTTTAAAAAAAATTCTTCTAAATTATTTTCAGTTAGTTTTGTGTATATAGCCATTTATTAATTTAAAGTTTTTGGAAGTTTAAAAGATATTTTTTCTTTTGTTACCTCGATTTCTTTTATCTCTACTTCAGCATTTTTTTTAATCTCATTGATTAAATCGAACACCAACTTTTCTGGAGCAGATGCACCTGAGGTAATTCCTATATTTTTGTACTTTTGAATATCATTTGCTTTACTTTCATTTTTAGAATCGATTAAAAAAGTGTTTTCACAACCAGATTTCTTAGCGACCTCTACAAGTCTAAGCGAATTAGATGAATTTTTACTACCAATTATAAATAAAATATCGCACAAAGGTGCAATTTTTTTTACAGCTAACTGTCTATTAGTAGTTGCGTAGCAAATATCATCTTTTTTTGGACTCTGAATGTTAGGAAATCTGTCTTTTAATATTTTTATTATTTCAACAGTATCGTCAATTGATAAGGTAGTTTGAGTTACATAAGCCAATTTTTCTTTATTAGACAAATTATTATATGATGTGGCATCATTTATTGTTTCTATCAAATAGACAGAGCCTTTTGGAAGCTGGCCCATTGTTCCAATAACTTCAGGATGATTGGCATGTCCAATAAGCAAAATTTGAAAACTATTTTTATTTAACTGTTCAACTTCTTTGTGTACTTTAGTAACAAGAGGGCATGTCGCATCTACAAAGAAGATCTTTTTCATTTTTGCCGAATTAGGCACAGATTTGGGAACACCATGAGCCGAAAAAATAACTGGTCGGCTTTTATCACTTATTTTATCTAATTCTTCAATAAAAATTACACCTTGTTTTTTCAAGTTTTCCACAACATATTTGTTATGAACAATTTCATGTCTTACGTAAATTGGAGCACCATATTTTTTAATAGTTTTTTTTACTATTTCTATTGCTCTATCTACTCCAGCACAAAAACCTCTTGGTGAAGCCAAGTGAATAGTAATTTTATTAGTCATAATTTTTTTTAAAGTTATTTATATCTTTTTTCTCAATTTTTTTTTACTATACATTTATCGTCATTATTATGGAAAAACCTACTATACCATAAAAAGCCCCGTATAAAGTTAAGGTTGAGAAAGACAAAACTTATTTTTGGTGTGTATGTGGATTATCTCAAAAACAACCTTTTTGCGATGGATCTCATAGAAAAGAGGGAAAATTTAAGTTATTGAAGTATTTTGCCACCGAAAGTAAAGAAATATTTTTTTGCGGATGTAAAATGACTAGCCATCAACCTTTATGTGATGGATCACATTCTAAGCCTTAGTTTGTTTTAATGCAATTTTAGTCTGGTCCAAACTTTTGGCATAAAGGTTTTCCAATTTATTTTTATCAATTGAATTTTTAATTAAGTTTTCTGCAGTCTTGATACTAATTTTTACCGAAATGTTTTTAATATCTTTTAATGCATTTTTTTTCATCTGGAAAATTTTTTGTTCGGTGGTTTTCTTTCGTTCTTCGATTATTTGATGAAATTTTGCAGTTTTTTCTAAGATAGCCTTTTCACTTTCTTCTTTTGCTGCATCAATAATTTTTTTAGATTCTTCTTGTGATTTAGCTATTTTGCTTTCATAAACATCTAACAAATTTCTGGCCTCCTCTTTTAGTTTTTCAGCTTCTTCTAGCTCTTTTTTAATTTCATTAATTCCATTGGTTAAAGAGTTATTTATTTTTTGTGGCACTTTTAAATAAACCAAACCACCGAGAAAAATAAAAAAAGAAATTGCTACCCAAAAAGTTGCGTCTATATTCATAGATATTTTTCTACTTTTCTTTTTGATATATCTTCCACAATTGCAGATACATTACTCGCATTAACTTTTGTTTCAACAATTTGATTTACAATTTCAGATGAGATTTCTACTGCTATCCTATTAATATTCGATATTGAAGTTTTTTTTAAACTTTTAATTTCTTTCTCAATAGTCATTAACTCTTTTTCAATTTCCTCATTAAACTTTTGTTTTTTGCTATTAATATCGTTTTCTAGTTTTTTTTTACTACTTTCGATGATACTTTTTGCTTCCTTTTTTGTGTCTTCAATTATTTTATTATATTCGCCAAGTTTTTTTTCGGCATTTTCTTTAAGTTTTTGAGTCTCGTTTAGATCACCGATTATTCTGGATTTTCTATTTTCAATACTATTGGTGATTTTAGGTAGAAATATTTTCCATATAATTATGTAGAGACTAGAAAAAATTAATATTAACCAAAATATTTGAGATGCCCAGAATTCAGGGTTAAGCTGAGGCATACCTTTCTCAGCTCCGAGAGTTCGGTTTGTACAAAGCACCAACACTATGCACAAGGCAAAGCACGGTTTTTTCATAATTAAAATTTTATTTAATTAAAATGCAAATAAAATTATTAATGCAACTACCAATCCAAATAAACCTGTAGCTTCGGCTAAAGCAAATCCCAAAAGTAAATTTGGAAACTGTTTTTGGGCCGCTGATGGATTTCTCATAGCACCAGATAAATAATTGCCAAAAATAAGTCCTATACCAACGCCGGCTCCAGCCAATGCGATTGCTGCAAGACCCGCTCCTATCATTTTAGCTGCTTCTAACTCCATTTTTCCTCCTTTGTTAATGGTGTAAATTTAATGCATCATTTAAATAAATGCATGTTAAAATTGCAAAAACATAAGCTTGAAGAAAAGCAACAAGTATTTCAAGCCCTGTTAATGCAACTGTAAAACTAAGTGGTAGCCATCCACCCAGCAATCCTAGACTTATTACAAACCCGCCAAATACTTTTAACATAGTGTGACCAGCCATCATGTTTGCAAACAATCGGACCGATAAACTAACGGGTCTGCTCAAATAAGATATAATTTCAATAACTATTATTAAGGGTAAAAGTATTATTGGAACACCTTTCGGTACAAAAAGTTCAAGATACTTAATACCATTCTTGATAAATCCTAAGATTGTGACTCCGATGAAAATTATTGCCGCAAGTATAAATGTGACAATGATATGACTAGTTACTGTAAATGAATACGGCAGCATTCCAACCATATTAGAAAACAATACAAACATAAATAAAGTGAAAATGAATGGAAAAAATGGTTTAGCATTAGACCCAGCTGTATCGTTTATCATTTTGGCTATAAACGTATAACTCATTTCGGTTATAAATTGTGTTTTAGAAGGTATTAATAATTTTTTTTTTGTTCCAAGAAATAATAAAAATAATATTATTGTGGCACTTATCATCATAAAAAGGCTAGCATTTGTGAATGAAAGATTGACTGTTCCTAGATTTATTTCAGGTCCTATTCTATAAACTTCGAATTGATGCATTGGATTTGTTGACATTTTTACCTTCGGTTATTTTTCAAAATTTTTATGCATTTTTTTTGCAGACTTTATTACATTTAAAATACCAGCAGCCACACCCATAAAAAAAAAACAAATTGTTAGCCATGGTTTAGTATCAAACCAATTGTCCAAAATAAACCCTAATGTTGAACCAACTACTACAGCCGCAACTAATTCAGTACTGATTTTTAAAGCTTTGCCCAAAGATGCGACATTTGTACCCTTATTTTTTATTTGATTTTTTTTAATTTTTTTTTTTGCAATTTCTAAGCGAGTTGATATTTTCTTGAGATCTTTCATTATATTTTTAGCTATTAGGCAACCAGTTCCTCAGCTTTTTGTAAATCAACTGAAACCAGTTGACTAATTCCTTTTTCGGGCATTGTTACACCATATAATCTATCCATCCTGGACATGGTAAGCGCATGATGCGTAATTATAATAAATTTGGTTTCTGTAATTTTTGTTAACTCATCTAGTAAAGCACAAAATCTTGTTACATTGGCATCATCCAATGGGGCATCCACTTCATCTAAAACACAAATCGGAGAGGGGCTAGTTAAAAAGACTGCAAATACTAAAGATAAGGCAGTCAAAGCTTGTTCCCCTCCAGACAATAGTGTAATTGATTGCAACCTTTTACCTGGAGGACTTACCATCATTTCTAATCCAGCTTCTAACGGATCTTCAGAGTCAACAAATTCTAATTTTGCGTTACCACCGCTAAAAAGTTTTGTGTATACATCGTTGAATTTTCTGTTAACTATTTCAAAAGCTTCCAAAAGTTTTTCTCTACCTTTTTGATTAAGTTCGTTTATGCTAGTGCGCAGTTTAGTTATCGCTAACACTAAATCTTCTCTATCCTCTTCCATTTTTTTAATTGATGTTTTGTATTGTTCAGTTTCTTCGTCAGCTCGTAAATTTACAGAGCCTAGACGCTCTCTCATATTCTTTTTAGCGTCCAATTTATCTTCCTGTTCGATTACATTAGGAAGATCTTCGATATTTTTTAGATCAGAGTTATCTAACAAATTTTTTTCATCAATGTTTAGGTCGTTTTTTAAGGCATTTATTAAGTCTTTTTTTCTATTTTGAAGACCTTCTAAAGTTGCTCCTGATCTAGCTTTGTTTTCTCTTGCTATCATCATTTTCTGCTCAACTGCTTTTAGTTCTCTATTTATTTTTTGGTGGTCTTCTTCTGCCTTAGTAAGTTCATTTGATAGCTCTTGTTTTTTATTTTCAGTATCTGATGTATTTTGTATCAGTTGACCTTTTTTTATTGCTATTGTTTCAGGAAGTTTAACAATATTTTCTAAGTCAGTTTTTATTTTATCTACTCTTCCATGCAATTCTTTTGACATTTTTTCTGAATTGAATTTTAAATTTTTCCAATTTTTAATTTCAGTATCTATATTTTTTATTCTTTCTTGCCTTTTTATAGTTTCTGATTTGATAGATTCATGTTTACTTAAGGCGGAAGCGTATTTTTCTTGGTTAAATTTTATTTTAGTTACCAGATCTGTTATTTGATCTGTTGTATTTTCAGTGGATGTTGATTGTAACTTTTTTGTTTCATCTTTGATTAAAATAACAGCATTATCAATTGTATCACGAGCTTTGTCATTTTCACTATTATCAAGATGAGTTTTTGCTTTTTCTAAATTTTGATTAATATTATTTAGACAACTAATAAAATTTTTTTCCTGGTTATTTAGAGATAGTCTTTTTGTAATAGATTCCAGTTTATTCTGTTCTTTTCTTAATTCGTTAATAGCTATTTGTAGATCAGTCTCAGTCTTTTTTTCTAAATCATAATATTTTTTTTCAGTATCAATTAATGTGTTTTTTTCTTCATTTAGTCTTTTTTCATTCGATTCTGCCTCTAAAATAATATTTTTTTCTCTTTCGATATCTTCTTCTACCGTATTTTGAGATTTTAAGAGTCGATTCTTATCAGTTTTAGTTCTTTTTTCCTCATCTTCTAGATTTTGAAATTCTAAATTAAGTCTTTGTAATTTTGACAACATTTCTATGTTTTTATCTCTCAAAGGATTGAGTTTTTTATTAGCTTCTTCTAGCAAATTATTATTGTGGTTAATTTCAATTGTAAGGCCACTTACTTCATCTTCCGATTCACTTGTAATTCCTTTTGTATCGTTTATCTCTTTTTCGATTTCCAATAATTTTATGTAATAAAGTCCAGCTTCAATTTTTTTTATTTCTTCAGAAATTAATTTATACTTTGATGCTTCTTGAGCCTGTTTTTTTAAATTTTCTAATTGTCTTTCTTGTTGTCTTTTTAATTCATCAGCTCTTTTTAAATTATTTTCTGCTGAATTAAGTCTCAATTCAGATTCATGTCTTCTTGCATGCATGCCAGAAATACCCGCTGCTTCTTCTAAGATTGCTCTTCTATCCGTTGGTTTCGATGTTACTAATGCACCAATTCTTCCTTGACTTATCATTGAAGGTGAGTGGGCACCTGTTGACAAATCAGCAAAAAAAGTTTGCGCATCCCTAGCCCTAACTTCTTTGCCGTTAATAAAATATCTTGAGCCTTTATCTTTTTCTATTCTTCTTTTTACATTAATTATATCCACTTCTTTGAATTGAATTGGGCCATCCTTATCTGAATTATTTAAAGTTAGGGATGCCTCAGCAATATTTTTCGAAACTTTATTGGCCGTGCCAGAAAATATCACATCTTCCATTCCTGTTCCTCGCATGCTTTTCGCTGAAGTTTCTCCCATGCACCACCTTATAGCTTCTACAATGTTTGATTTTCCACAACCATTGGGTCCAACAATTCCAGTTAAACCTTTTTCGATAAAAAACGTGGTTTTTTCAACAAACGATTTAAAACCAGTTAACTCAATTTTTTTGAATTCCATGTGTTAAATAAGTTTTTCTATATTTTTTTCTATATTTTTGAAACTAGCCGAACCTTCAAGTTTTTTTTCATTTATTATAATCGTTGGGGTAGAATTTATAGAATATTTTTGCTTTCCATCTATCCTGCCATTTAATATTTTATCACTAATAGCCTCATCATCTAAGCATTTATTAAACTCCATTGAAGTTATCCCCAAATTTTTAACAATTTTTTTTAAATTATTATTGATTTCATTTATGTTTACTCCAGAAATCCATTCATTTTGATTTTCATAAATGTTATCTAAAAATGTTATTTGCTTATTTTGATCCACACAATGTAATAATTTAGATGCATTGAATGAAGCTAGGTCCAAAGGAAAATCAATAAAAATTAATTGTACTTTACCCGATTCAATATAATTTTTTTTTATTTTCGGAACTACCTTTATATGAAAAGCTGCACAATGCGGACAAGTTAGAGATGAAAATATTTTAATCTTAACTACTGCATCATCCGATCCAATAACAATTAAATCATTCTGTGTTTTCGGATCATCGGCATAAGTTTTTAAACAAATAATCAAATATATTAAAAAAATTCTAAGTAAAAAAAATAATTTCAAATTTAAATTTAATTTAATCATCTTTTATTACGTCCAAAAGTTGAGAAAGCGAATTTCTTATATTTTTGCTCTTTATTTCATTTACTTTTTTTTCAAAATTTTTAGTAAATTTACCTAGAGTATTTCTATTCTCTCTTTTTTTTATTTCTGAATTAAAAGTTTGAAGTCTTATTTCATTTATTAATTGATAACCAAAATAACTATTAATTTTATTCATAATTTCTTTTTTGGAGTACTCTACAGTTATTTCATTGCCTCTTTTTACAGCCAGCAACAATGTTCCATTCGCATTTCCTTTTGTCATTTTGATCGATTTGGGGTAAGAACAACTAGAAATATCTTTTCCCACCAACATATTCCATTTATTGATTATTTCAGAATAATTATAACCATTCTTTTTTAAGATACCTTTAACACTACGTGGCAAGGTATTGCCAAACGACCTTAATCCTTGAACGTATGTTTTACTTTCTTTATTATTTTGTTTGTAATGCATATAAACAGTAAGAATTTACCAAAAAAAATTCTCTCTTGGTACGATAATAATAAAAGATCATTACCTTGGCGCGTAAGTCAAAATTCAAAAAAAAAGCAATATTATAGAATAGTAAGCGAATTTATGCTCCAACAAACGCAAGTTAAAATTGTAATTCCATATTTTAAAAATTTTGTTAAAAAAATTCCAAATTTGGTTGCTTTATCCACCAGTAATAATAAAAAAGTTTTAAAGCTTTGGGAGGGTCTAGGTTATTATAAAAGAGTAAAAAATTTACATAAAACAGCGAAAATTTTAATCAAAAAATATAATGGCAGACTTCCAAAAAATTTGGAAAAAATTAAGAAATTACCTGGTATTGGAGAATATACAGCTAATGCATTATTAGCATTAGTTTATAATCAACCACACATTCCATTTGATGGCAATATAAAGAGAGTTTTTTCTAGACTGTTTAATACGAACTTAGAAAAAAATGAAAAAAAAATAAAAAAGATTATTAAGGAGCAATTTTATACGAATAGAAACGGAGATTTAGCGGAAGCACTAATGGAGTTTGGAGCAATTATTTGCAAACCCAATAATCCTCAATGTAGCGTTTGTAATTTAAAAAAGAATTGTCAATTTTTTAATAGCAACGCTTTTATTTCAGCAAATAAAAAACGTCATAAAAAAGAAAAAAAATATGATATTTACTGCTATTTAAAGCAACAAAAAAAGGAAATTGCTTTAACTAAAAATAAAAATTTGAGCTTCCTGAGTAATTTTAAAATTCCAAAAGTCAAAGTAGCAATATCAAACAATAAAAAAACCAATGGATGGACTTATTTATGTAATTATAAGAACAATATATCCAATATTAGAATGGATATTAATTTATTTTATAAATTTATAAAAAATAAACCAGAAAAATACACGTGGTATCCAATTGATCGACCGAGTAATGAATTTATACCTTCTTTTACAAAAAAAATTTTTAAAAAAATAGTTAAGATTTATAACTAAAAAAAGCATTATTTTATTTATTTCTTGGAATTAATTTTTGTCTCAGGCGATCTATAGGAACAATGGCACCATCAAGATTATAATGCCAATAGATCCATCCATTGTAACTTTCAGTTTTCATTATTCCAGCTGCAACTTTGTGAATTGATCCCTCAGAATTGTTACATTTTATACTTCCGTCTGCCATAATTTTTGCATTGTATTTTTTCTTAGAATCAAACAAAGTCATACCTGCCTCTAATATTCCCATCTCAATTAAAGAACCGAAAGGTATTCTAGGTTTAGATTTATTGTTTTTGATTGTATCGAGATAATGATCTTCTATTTTTATAGTTTTTTTTAGTCTTTGTATTGCAGTTTTATAGTATTTTTTTTCTTTCTCAATTCCAAAATAATTTCTCCCTATTTTTTTTGCAACAACGGCTGTTGTTCCTGTTCCGAGAAATGGATCAAATACAAAATCACCCTTGTTCGTTGAAGCTAATAATACTCTATGTAATAAAGACTCAGGTTTTTGGGTAGAATGAATTTTTTTTCCATTTTTTTTAATTCTTTCACTTCCATTACAAATAGGTAGGGTCCAATCAGATCTCATTTGAAGATCATCGTTTAAGCACTTAAGTGATTGATAATTAAAAGTGTATTTTGAATTTTTATTTTTTGATGCCCAAATTAATGTTTCATGAGCATTAGTAAATCTAGTACCTCTAAAATTCGGCATAGGATTATTTTTTTTCCATATTACATCGTTTAATATCCAGAAATTTGTATTTTGAATGTGGTAACCTATACGAAAAATATTATGATAAGATCCAATAACCCAAATTGCTCCATGATCCTTAAGAATTCTTTTACATTCGCTTAGCCATTCTTTGCAAAAATTATCGTAATCTTCAAAACTTTTGAATTGATCCCACTTATCGTTAACACCATTTACTTTGCTGTCGTCTGGTCTTTTAAGTTTTTTTCCTATTTGTAAATTGTATGGGGGATCAACAAAAACCAAGTCGAATGTTTTACTTGGAATTGTTTTTAATATTTCTAGAGCATTGCCATTTACAATTTTATTTAAAAATTTAGACATATCTGGATTCAACTTTACGTTGAATTAGACTCTAAATTTATAAATCAGTCAAATATTAATAAAAAAAAAATGATACTATTGTGTTTCACGTGTAGTGTGACTCAACATGTTGTGTATTGGTCTAAATTTTTTTCTATGGTGTTTTGTAACACCATATTTTTTAAGCCCATTTAAATGATCATTTGTGCCATACCCAAAATTTTTATGCCAATTATATTTAGGGTATTTTTTTGCAAGTTTAATCATAAATAAATCTCTGGAAACTTTGGCGATAATTGAAGCTGCAGCAATAGAAGTTATTTTTTCGTCACCTTTAATAAAAGTTCTACATTTTATTTTTATATTTTTGGGAGAAAAAAGCCCATCAATGTAAGCAATAGAAGGTTTAAGTTTTAGTTTATTCAAGGCTCTTTGCATTGACAAAAGAGAAGCATTCAAAATATTTATTCTGTCTATTTCATCGACAGTTGCTATTCCAATAGCATATACCGAGTTCTTTTTTATATATTTAGAAAGCAAAATTCTTTTCTTGAAAGGGATCTTTTTTGAGTCTTTAATATCTTTTTTATTAATTTTTTTATTTAAAATTACTGCAGCGGAAAATACTGGTCCGGCCAAACATCCTCGCCCCACCTCATCGACACCAGCTATTTTATTTCTTTTGAACAATAGTTTTATATTTTTAGGTTTTTGATTTTGTCTCGTACCATTTTCAAGTCTATCCATGCTAGTTTTTTTTGTTCTGGTTGTCGCATTAGAAAAGCTGGATGAAAAGAAGCTATTATCCATGGTTTAACTGTACCAATTTCTTTTTGAAACCATTTACCTCTGGCTCTTGAAATTGCTTCTTCATTGCCAATGATAGTGTTTAAAGCTGTACTTCCTAGCAATATTAATATTTTTGGATTAATAATTTCAATATGACTTCTTAGATATGGAAGATATCTTGCAATTTCTTCTTCCGTTGGGCGCCTATTTGAAGGAGGCCTGTAATTCACAACATTTGAAATGTAAACTTTTGTTCTATTTAAATGAATAGATTCTAACATTTTATCTAATAATTTGCCCGCACGACCAACGAATGGCATTCCATCGGCATCCTCTTGCGCTCCAGGTCCTTCACCTATAATCATTATTTTTGCGTTAGCATTCCCATCTCCAAAGACTATATTAGTGGCAGTTTTTTTTAATTCGCAATTCTTAATAAGTTGAATATTATTTTTAAGTTTTTTTAGTTTTTGCAATTTTGTTCCGCTAAAGAAAGTTGATACATTATTAATGCTTCTTTTTAACGGAGTATTACTTAATAATAGGTCAGTATTAATCAAATTGTAATATTCAATAAGGTTAATTAGTTTTTGATTTAAATTTTTTTTCATTTTATAAAGTATATTATATGAAATATTTCATTAAAAAGATTTATTCAATATTATTTTTGGTAACTATTTTAGTTTCTGGTACAGAAACTTTTAGCAAAGGTAGTAAAATTGAATATTCTGAGGCCAATATATCAAATTATTTTTCAGGTATTATATCTGCAAATCAAGATTATACTAGCGCAGCTTTTAAATATTTAAATAAAGTGCAATCATTAAAAAATAGTCATTCTAATTTTAATGTTCAATTTATACATACACTTATTTTGCTTGAAAAATTTGAACAGGCATTTGCTTTTTCAAAGAGCGTGTGGCTTGTCGACGAATTATTTTTCGAAGCTGATCTTTTGTTAGGTCTCGAGTCTTTTATTAATAAAGACTATTTAAATGCAGAAAAATATTTTAAAAGATTAAATAAAATTTCACAGTATAACTTACTTTTTGAAGATTTTTTAGGAAATTTTTTGCTAGCTTGGAGCAAAGCTTCTGAAAACAATAAAAAAGATAGCTTTAAATTCCTTAATAAAATTCCAGAGCGCTATAACAATTTAAAACAAATACAAAATAGTTTTTTACAATGTTATTTTGATACTTTGGAAACACAAGCAGCTTTTGAGCACTTAATCGATAATGAAGATTTTACGTTTTCAAGATACAATTTTTTTTTAGCAAATTATTTAATATTTAAAAATAAAAATATAGAAGCAAAAAAAATAATTAATCTTAGTAGAAAAACTTACAATTCAAATTTACTTTTAGAACAGGCAGAAAATTTTATTTTAACTGAAAACAGTAAAAAAATAAAAAACTTTTTCAATTGTAGCAATCCAAGAGATTCTATTGCTGAAATTTTCTATGTAATAGCTAACTTATATTCTACTCAAAAAGAATATAAATTATCAAACTTTTATTTAAAAATTTCCCTTTTTTTAAATAATAAATTTACACCAAATAAAACTCTTTTAGCTGAAAATTTTTTTTACCAAAAAAAATATGAACTTTCGAAAAAGATATATGATTCACTAAAATCAACTGGTCCGATTTACTCATGGTATGCTTCCAAAAGTATAGCTATAATTTTGTCAGATACAAAAGGTAAAGAATATTCAGCTTTTAATCTAGAAAATAAATTTAATTTATTATCGAATCCTAATTTTAAACATTATTACGAACTGGCAAATTTTTACAAAGACAATGAATATTACAAAGAGTCCATAAAATATTATTCTTTGGCTTTAAAAAATATAAAACAAGATCATCCTTTAATTCCAAAGATTTTGGATAGAAGAGGCACAAGCTACGAAAGATTAGGGGATTGGGAAAAAGCCGAAAAAGATCTTATTGAGTCTCTTAGAATATTACCGGATCAAGCACATGTATTAAATTATTTGGCTTATTCATGGATTGAAAAAAAAATTAATACAGGTAAAGCTTTGGAGATGCTTAAACGAGCCACCAAACTAAGAGAAAATGATGGGTATATTATAGATTCACTTGGATGGGCCTACTATGCAAACAAAAATTATGTTGATGCTGAAAAATTTCTACAGAGAGCAGTTGAACTAATGCCATTAGATCCAATCATTAACGATCATTATGCTGATACCTTATGGATGTTAAATAAAAATATTCAAGCCAGGTATTTTTGGAATTATGTTTTAAGTTTAGATAACACTGAAGAAGGCTTAAAAGATAATATAGGTAAAAAATTAATTTTTGGCATTAACAAAAAGTTATAATTTATTTTAGTGAAAGAATTTAAAATAAAATCTTTTTGCAAAATTAATCTGTCATTAAGAGTTTTAAGTCGTCTAAACAGCGGTTATCATAATATTAATTCTATAATAACATTTTGTAATTTACATGATGTAATATCAATATATAAAATTAATGGTTCAAAAGATAAAATAAATTTTTCAGGCAGATTTAAAAAAGGTATTAATGAAAAATCAAATACTGTAGCAAAAGTATTGCATCTATTGAGAAAAAAAAACTTTCTAAAAAAACAAGCATTTAAAATTAATATTCAGAAAAACATACCACATGGATCAGGCTTGGGTGGTGGTTCATCAAATGCAGCAGATTTATTGAATTTTTTTAACAAAAATATGTACTTAAAATTAAATAATAATGAGTTAAATAAAATGGCAAATCAAATTGGTTTCGATGTACCTATTAGTTTAGAGAAAAAAAATACGTTTTTAATAGGAAGAAAAGGAGAGATGCGAAGGATTAATAAAAAATTTGCTCTGAATTTATTGATATTGTATCCAAATTTGATTTGTCCAACAAAAAAAATATATAAAAAACATATTATAGAAAATAATTTTAAACCTTATTCTTGGATAATTGCAAAAGATATTGAATATTATAATTTTAAGACCAAAAAAAAATTAATTAATTATCTGATATATGAAAATAATGATCTTGAAAAAACTGTGACTAAACTGTACCCAAATATTAAAAGAATTATTAATTTTATTAAATCTCAAGATGGCTGCCATTTTTCTAGAATTTCTGGTTCAGGCTCATCATGTATCGGAATTTTCTCTAACATGAAAAATGCAATTAAAGCACAAAAATTAGTAAAATTAAAATACCCTAAGTTTTGGTGTGTGGTATCAAAAACTATATAAAGTAAATCTTTTATGGTATATCTCAAACTAAAATTGGGGCGTAGCCAAGCGGTAAGGCAGTGGTTTTTGGTACCACCATCCTAGGTTCGAATCCTAGCGCCCCAGCCAAAAAATGTTAAGTAAATTTAAAAATATTATTTCAAGAGCTGACCGTTTTCTTTATAAAAAATTTGGATCAGACAAAAGTATTAAATTTTTACAAAATATAAAAGAAGCAAAAATATTTTTTTCATATTTGAATAAAATTGGAAAAGAAAGCGAAGCTAGATTTGTAGGTGGATGCGTAAGAAAATCACTTTGTGGTGAAAATATTGATGATATTGATATAGCAACATCTCTTGAACCAGAAGAGATTAAAGAAAGACTTACTAAAAAGAACATCAAAGTTATTGATACTGGAATTTCTCATGGAACAGTAACAGCAATATTGAATCAAAAAAAATTTGAAATTACAACTTTAAGAAAAGATATTTTAACGGATGGTAGACATGCAAATGTTCAGTTTACTCTAAACTGGGAACAAGATGCCTTACGAAGAGATTTTACTATAAATGCAATATATGCGGATATAGACGGAAGAATTTTTGATCCTTTAAATGGAGTATCTGATTTGAAAAATGGAAAAATAAAATTTATTGGTTCTTCAGGAGAAAGAATACAACAAGATTATTTGCGTATTTTGCGATACTTTAGATTTTTTACGCAGTATAGTAAAACAGATCATGATCAAGATACTATTAAATCTATCAAGCAAAATATTAATGGACTAAACAAAATTTCTAATGAAAGGATATTCGATGAGCTACAAAAAATTTTATCACTTAAAAATGTGTACAGTTTGTTTTCTCGCAACCAATCGAAGGAGATTATTTTAAATATATTTCCGCAATTTAAGCACCACGAAAGATTAAGTAGGATCAATAATTTAGACGGAAAATTGAGAAACAAATATGATAAATATTTGATTTTAGCATTGCTTATTATAGATCAGTCTAATAATTACGAGTATTTTTGTCATAAATATAAAACTTCAAATAGTATTAAAAAAAGATTTAAAAATATTTCAAAAAATTTTAAGGATCTTGAAAATAAGAAATTTTACTCAGAAGAAAATATTAAAAAATTAATTTATTTATCAAACAAAGATGATGTCGAAGATTTGTTACTTTTTTCAGCATGTGCAAATAATAAAATTAAAACTTCAATTATAGAAAAATTAATAGATTACGTAAGTATTTGTGAAATACCTAAATTTCCAATATCTGGAGATTATTTAAAAAATTATGGATACGAAACTGGAGAGACTCTTGGAAATAAATTAAAATTACTAGAGGAAAAATGGATTGCTAATAACTTCGTTTTAGATAAAAGAATTTTGGAAAAATCTTTAAAAAATTAATTAGGACTAAATGTATTTAACTTCTCTTATTTCAAAATTTTTCTCTCCCGATGGTGTTTTGACTGTTACAAAATCTTTTTTATTTTTTCCTATCAGAGCCTTACCAACTGGAGACTTAAAATAAATATAATTTTTTGTTATGTCGGCTTCATCTTTGCCTACTATTTTATAGGTTTTTTTTTCATTGTTATTCAGGTCAACAAGGTAAACTGTGGAACCAAAAATCACATTCTCACCTTTTTCTAATTTTGTTACATCAATAATATTTGCCCTTGCAATTAAATCATTTATTTCAATTATTCTACTTTCAATTTTGGCCTGCTCCTCTCTTGCTGCATGGTATTCCGCATTTTCTTTTAAATCACCATGTGCTCTAGCCTCAGCAATTGCTTCAACGATTTTTGGTCGTTTTATATTTTTCAATTCATTTAATTCTTTTTTTAATTTCTCAAGGCCTTGAGACGTAATTGGTTCTTTTTCCATATATTATTTCCATCTAGCTGTTGGGGGCAAGGACATTAAAATAGCTTCAGCATTACCACCTGTGTTAAGACCAAATTTTGTGCCTCTATCATATAATAAATTAAATTCAACATAACGACCTCTTTTAATTAGTTGGTCATTTTTTTGTTTTTTTGTCCATTTTCTACACATTTTTTTTCTTATTATGGTTTTGGCACAGTCAAGAAAACATAAACCTACATCTTTAATAAAATTAAAATCCTTTTTCCAATTGTCTCTTTTATAATCAAAAAATATTCCTCCTATACCACGCTTTTCTTTTCTATGTGGTAAGTAAAAATAATCATCACACCATTTTTTGTAATTTAAATAATAATTTGTGTTATGTTCATTGCACATAACTTTTATTTTCTTGTGAAAAAGTTTTGTTTCTTCTTGATCTTTAACGGAGGGCGTTGCATCCATTCCACCACCAAACCAGTTTTGTGTAGTAACAATGAATCTTGTATTAAAATGCATAGCAGGAATTTTTGGATTTTTCATATGTGCAACAATTGAAATTCCAGAAGCCCAATATCTCGGGTTCTTCTTAGCTCCCAAGATTTGAGATCTAAATTTTTTATGAAATTTTCCTGATACTTCCGAAAAGTTTACACCCGCACTATCAAATACAAGTCCATTTTTAATTATGGCATATGATCCACCACCTTCGTTTTTGATCTTAGATTTTTTCCAAGTATTTTTTTCAAAATATTTGTGTCTTTGTCTAGTACTTTTACCTAATTCAAGTTCAATTTTTTCGAATTCGTAACAAATAGTTTGTTGGAGCAGTTTGAACCAAGAGCTTACTAGCCTTTTTTTTGAGTAAATATCCTTGATCATTTTAAAAAAAAAATTTGTTTTAAAGCTTCCGATAAAGTTATTGCTACAGCCATACTAATGTTTAGCGATCTTGCATTATTTTTTAAAGGTATTTTTAATCTTTGGTAAGATTTATTGTGTACTATTCTTGGAACCCCCTCACTTTCTCTACCGAATAGTATTGTATCTTTTGATTTAAATACAAAGTTATGATAATTTTTTTTAGCCTTTGTTGTCATAAGTATTACTCGTGAGTTTTTCTTATTTATCAAGAAGTTTTCATATGATTTATAAGTAATTATTTTACTTTTATCCAAATAATCCATAGCAACTTTTTTTAATCTCTTGTCATCAAGGTGAAAACCGCAGGGTTCGATTATTTCAAGGGTTGTATCAAAACAGGAACATAAACGAATTATAGCAGCAGTGTTTTGAGGTATATCAGGTTGATATAATGCAATATTAAACATATTTCATTTGTGTATTAATTTGTGTGTCATTCTGACCCTCGTAAATTTATATTAATTATAATTAATTATTATATACTACACAAAAGCTTCAAATATATGAGTAAAGAAATTAAACCAAAAAGAAGAAATTTTCTGTTTACAGCGACTTATACAATTGGCGCTGTGGGTTTAGGTGCAGCTATGTGGCCTCTTGTTGATCAAATGAATCCAGATTTATCAGTCAAGTCTTTGTCAACTACTGAAGTGGATGTTAGTAGCATGGAACCTGGAAAAACCATAACAGTTTTATGGAGAGGAAAACCCATATTTATTAGAAGAAGAACGGAAAAAGAAATTGATGAGGCTACAAAAGTAGATTTAAAAGATTTGAAAGATCCTCAGAAAGATTCGGATAGAGTTAAAAATCCTGAGTGGTTAGTAATGATCGGAGTTTGCACTCACCTTGGTTGTGTTCCTTTGGGAAACAAGGGAGAGTACAAAGGGTGGTTTTGTCCTTGTCATGGATCACATTATGATACTTCTGGAAGAATTAGAAAAGGTCCTGCTCCAACAAATTTAGAAATACCAAAATATGAATTTGTCGACAGCAATACAATTAAAATAGGTTAAATTAATTATGAATGAAGAAAAGTATATTCCCAAATCTAAGCTTGCCCAGTGGTTTGATAGTCGATTACCACTTTTAACTTTGTCACATCATTTGAAGGAATACCCAACTCCAAAAAATTTAAATTATTGGTGGACTTTTGGTGGCATACTTACCTTTTTTTTAATAGTTCAAATTGTGACAGGAATTATTCTTGCTATGCATTATGTTGCGCATACAGATCTTGCCTTTAATAGCATTGAGCACATAATGAGAAATGTAAATTATGGGTGGCTCATTAGATATGCTCATGCCAATGGATCTTCAATGTTTTTTTTAGCTGTTTACATTCATATTTTTAGAGGTTTGTATTATGGATCACATAAACCTCCAAGAGAAATGATTTGGATTACTGGTTTGATAATTTATTTGCTTATGATGGCAACAGCATTTATGGGATATACTTTGCCGTGGGGCCAAATGAGTTTTTGGGCCGCTACGGTTGTTTCGAATCTATTTGGCGCCATTCCTTTAGTTGGAGAGAATATTACTGCATGGCTGTGGGGCGGTTATTCCCTAGGTAATCCGACGTTGAATAGATTTTATAGCTTACATTACTTGTTTCCATTTTTGATTTTTGCTCTGGTTGTATTGCATATTTGGGCATTACATGTTCCTGGAAATAATAATCCCATTGGTATTGATATAAAAAAAAATAAAAATGAAACTATGTCTTTTCATCCTTATATGATTATGAAAGATCTTTTAGCCATGCTTGCATTCATATTAGTCTTTTTAGGATTTGTATTTTATGCTCCAAATTTTTTGGGACATCCTGATAACTATATTCCAGCCAATCCATTAGTTACTCCAGCACATATAGTTCCTGAATGGTATTTGTTACCTTTTTATGCAATTTTAAGAGCTATACCAAGCAAATTAGGAGGAGTAATTTTTATGTTTGCGTCAATTTTTATTTTAGTGCTTCTGCCCTGGTTAGACACTTCAAAAGTTAGATCAGCAACATTTAGGCCTCTTTATAAAAAGTTTTTTTGGATATTAGTAGCTATGGTAATTTTGCTAGCTTATTTGGGTGCTAAACCACCAGAAGGAATTTATGTAATTTTAGCAAGAATTGCTACTGCTTATTATTTTATTCATTTTTTAATTATTCTGCCGTTACTAGGTCGTTATGAAAAAACAAATCCATTGCCCATGGGCATTTCTGATCCCGTTCTAGATAAACCGGGCATTGTAGACAAATTTAAAAAGATGACAGGAGAATATGAAGGAGAGAATGTTGATTCGTTTAAATAGTTTATTAGTTAAAATATTTTTTATAGCATTTATAACTGCAATTAGTAACTCAGCGTATTCTGAAGAAAAAAAAATAGAATTTATAAAAAATGATTGGAGTTTCGAAGGTATTTTTGGGACTTTTGATCGATCTTCTTTACAAAGAGGTTATCAAGTTTATCAGGAAGTTTGTTCGGGATGTCACTCTATTCAACATTTAAGTTATAGAAATTTATCAGAAAAAGGAGGTCCAGAATTTTCATTAGATGAAGCCAAAGCAATTGCTGCACAGTTTGAAATTACAGATGGACCTAATGATGATGGAGAGATGTTTACAAGACCAAGAAGACTGTCTGATAAATTTGTTAATCCTTTTCTAAACGTTCAAGCAGCAACAGCTGCTAATGGTGGAGCTTATCCTCCAGACATGTCTGTGATTGTAAAAGCAAGAAAAGGTGGTGCAGATTATATTTATTCATTATTGTTAGGATATGAAGAGGTCCCGGCAGAATATGAGTTAGATGATGGTGTTTATTATAACAAATATATACCAGGAAATAAAATAATGATGTTCAAACCATTATCTGAAGAAGCAGTAGAATATTCAGATGGCACTCAAGCAACAGAGGCACAAATGGCAAAAGATGTTACAACTTTTTTGACTTGGGCTGCCGAACCGAATCTTGAAGCAAGGCATAAAATGGGTTTCAAAGTTATTATTTTTCTAATTATTCTTTTGACATTAGTGTATTTTAGTAAGCAAAAAGTTTGGTCACGTCTTGATTCAAAAGATGATTCGAATCAAAAAGAAGAAACTTTTGATAAAGTTGAAAGAGCCGTGACTGAATATGAGGGAGAAGATCCTAAAACTTTTAAATAAACTTAAATTAGGCTCCAGTTCTAAAAAACATTACATCACCGTCTTTTACTGTATAATCTTTTCCTTCAAGTCTTAATTTTCCGGCGTTCTTACATTCGTTAAAACCTTTATATTTTATAAAATCTTCGTGAGCAACAGTTTCAGCTCTGATAAATTTTTTCTTAAAATCAGTATGAATAACACCCGCCGCATCAAGTGCTGTAGAATTTTTTTCAATTGTCCAAGCCCTAGTTTCTTTTGGAGTTGACGAAAAAAATGTGTTAAGTCCAAGAATATTATAACCAGTTTTGATTAAATTGTTTAAACCAGTATTTTTGATTCCAGTTTCAAACATAATATCTTTCTTATCTTTTGCTTGTAAGTTCATAATTTGATTTTCTATATCAGCACAAACAACGATTACATTTTCATCTGGGAATTTTTTTTTACACGTGTTAGAATATTTATTTCCATTTGGTAAGCATTTTTCATCAATATTACATACAATTATTCTAGGTTTCAGCGACAAAAGATCTGATCTTTTAATTAAGTTTTTACTAAATCTTTTTTTTAATTCATCGGGTTTTTTTCCATTACTTACTAGTTTTAAACATTCTTCTAAAAAGTTTAGTTCTTCTTTTTCTACTTTTTTTTTATTACTTTTTTCTAATCTTTTTTGAAGAGATTCTAAATCAGATAATAAAATTTCAGTTTCAATAATTTCAATATCACGTATAGGATCAACATTCTTATTTATGTTTTGTATTTTTTCAGAATCAAAACATCGAGTTAAGTGAATAATTGTATCAACCTCCCTAATGTGGGAGAGAAATTTGTTTCCCAATCCTTCTCCCTTAGAAGCACCTTTGACAAGACCAGCAATATCTACAAATGTTATTGTTGTACCAATCGTTATTATTGATTTTGATATTTTAGATATTTTGCTTAATCTTTCGTCTGGGATTGAAACTATTCCAATATTTGGATCAATTGTGCAAAAAGGGAAATTTTCTGCTTGGGCTTTTTTTGATGCGGTTAACGCGTTAAATAATGTTGATTTACCAACATTGGGTAATCCAACTATTCCGCACTTAAAACCCATTATTGTTTTTGATTAACTTTGCTTGAAAAAAGATCCAAATCTTTTTTTATTAAAATAGAGAATGATTCAATTATGTTTTTAGTTATTTCTTTTACGCTTTGTTTTTCTTCGTTCGAGAAATTATCCAGCACATGATCGGCGTCTGTTGAATTATTTTTGGGACATCCTATACCTATTCTTATTCGTGAATAATATTTTCCTATATTTTTATCTATTGATTCTATTCCATTATGACCAGCATTGCTTCCGCCAAATTTTACTTTAACTTTTCCAACCTCAATATCCATGTCATCATGAAACACAAAAACATCTTTTGCATTTATTTTAAAATATTCAATAATTTCTTTAATGCATATTCCTGAACTGTTCATAAAAGTAAGTGGTTTTACTGCATAGATTTTTTGTTCATCAATTTTTCCCGTTGTTAACAAACCTTTAAATTTAGGTTTTTGCTTAGATAATTTAAATTCTGCATTAATAGCATCGATTGTTAAAAAACCCACATTATGGCGATTATTTAAATTATTTGGATTGGGATTTCCCAAACCAACCAGAAGAAGCATAATTATTAGTCTATCCTATGTTATTTTTTTTTTGTTTCTTTTTCTTTATTTGCAAATTTTTCCTTATCACCTGACGCTGCTTTCGTTTTATCATCAGTAGGTTTAGTAGATTTGTCTTTAGTTTTATCGTCAGAAGGTTTTGCAGTTTTGTCTTTACCTTCTTCTGTTGTAGTTGCACCTTCTGCACCTTCAGTAGCACCTTCGGCTGGCACTTCTTCTTCGGCAGCAGTTTCTTCAATTTTTTCTGGTTCAACCAAAATTGTTGGAGCCGCAACAGTTGCAACTACAAAATCTCTATCCATAATTGTTGGGACAACGTTTTCAGATAGTTTGATTGATGAAATTTTAATACTAGTTCCAATTTCTGTGTTATTTAGGTCAACAACTATTTCATTTGGAATATTTTCAGCAGGACATTTTAATTCTACTTTTCTCCTTACAGTATTTAAAACTCCTCCTTTTTTTAATCCGGGAGATTTATCATGATTAATAAATTTAACTGGTATCTCTAAGGTCAATCTGGAGCCTTTCATAATTCTCATAAAATCAATATGGATTGGTTCATCTGAAACTGGGTCATAAGCGATATCTCTTGGCAATACTTTTTCTGAATTTCCATCTATATCTAGGTCAACAACTTTAGACATAAAAGTTTCTGTTTTTATAATATCCTTAAAGTGTAATTTTTTAAGACTTATATTTATATTATCTTTTTTTCCTCCATATAATATACCAGGTATAAAACCTTCAGATCGTAAATTATTAATTTGTCCAGAAGAAGTAGTTGTTCTTTTTGTGGCTTTTAAAATGTTCATAAACGGAAATGACGTTTTTATAATATGTTTGCAATAAAAACAAGCAAAATTACCTAAAAAGACTGGAAACCGAAGTTGAGTTTGCGATTCTTTTCATTGCTTCCGAAATCATTGGGGCAAGAGAAATTATTTCTATTTTTTTACTTCTTCTAATTTTTTTTGAATTATCTATCGTATCTGTCGTTATTAGTTTCTTAATTTGAGATTTTTCAATTTTATTCATTGCTTCACCACTTAATACAGCGTGTGTAATATAAACGTAGATATCTTTTGCTCTCTTATTTTTCAGAGCCTTTACTGCGTTTACAATAGTACCTCCAGTATCTATTATGTCATCTACAATTACACAGTTTTTATTTTTTACACTTCCAACAATATTCATTACTTCTGATTTTCCTGGAGATGGTCGTCTTTTATCTATTATAGCAATACTCGAATTTATTCTTCTACTTAACGCTCTTGTTCTTTCAACACCACCAACATCCGGAGCAACGCAAATTAAATTACTTAATTTCATCTTCTTTTTAATGTGTCTTGCAAATATAGGTGTAGCAAATAAATTATCTACAGGGATATCAAAGAAGCCTTGAATTTGACCTGCATGTAAATCAACACTTAAAATTCTATTTGCACCAGCATTGGTAATGAGATTTGAAACTAATTTCGCCGATATTGCAGTTCTCGGAACTACTTTCCTGTCTTGTCTTGCATATCCAAAATAGGGAATTACGGCCGTAATATTTTTTGCAGAGGATCTTCTTAATGCATCAATACAAATTAAGAGTTCCATTAAATTATCGTTAGCTGGATTAGATGTTGATTGAACTACAAATATACTATTGCCTCTAATATTTTCATTAATTTCTATGTAGACTTCACCATCAGCGAATCTTTTGATAGTTGAATTAACTAATTTTAGTTTGAGTTGTCTTGCTATATCTTTACACAATTTCGAATTACTTGTACCAGCAAGAACTTTCATAAGATAAACTGTTTATACAACTTTAATTAAACTTTTCAAATTAATTAACCATTTAATTAAGTCATTAATATGACAGAAATACACCTACCATAATCTTGTTCATTGTTAAGGCAGGATTTTCTATAGCTATAAAAAAATTCTTTTTCTGAAAAAGTATCCATTTCTATATTTTCTATATTTTTAATATTTGAATTAAATATTTCGCTGTTTATAAAACCTCTTAAATCAAAAATATATTTTTCATCCGTAATTTTTTTAAAAAATTCTTCATATTTCAGGTTTTGATTTATAAATTTTTTGAAAAAATCAATTTTTACTTTATAACTTTCTTTTCCAATACATGGGCCAACTACCGCTATTAAATTATCGATATTAGAATTTAATTCTTTAAATTTTTTAACAGTATTTTTAATAACTCCATTTAAAGCACCCTTCCAACCAGAGTGAATACATCCAATGATTTTTTTTGAGTGGTCATATAATAGAATTGGCGCACAATCTGCTGTAAGTACACCAATCCCAACATTTTTGATTTTTGTTACAATAGCATCACCAGGTAATTTATTTTTTATTGAACTTTCATTTTCAAAATACACAACTTTGCTGCTATGGGTTTGATTTAAAGTTATTAATAATTCATCTTTGCAACCAATTTTCTGACTAACTAAATTGATATTTTTTAAAACATTTTCTTTTTTATCGCCTGACTCCAACCCACAATTCAAGCTTGCATAGGATCCTTTTGAGAAACCATTTTTTTTTGAGAAAAAACAGTGTTTTAAATTTTCAAATTTTTGTAATTTTTTTGAAAAAAACATAATTAAAAACCTAAAGAAAATTTTTTGCCCTTTTTTTGTGCAAATAGTACTTTAAAAAAATTTCCCATTTCTCTGTAATCTAACAGTCTTTTTAGTCTATAAAACATATTCGCTTTTTCTCTAAAGGTCATTTTTTTAGATAGGATATTTGCCCTCTCTAAGATACCAATTTTTTTTAAAAATTCACTTTGAGTTGTTATTTTTTTTACATTAAGATTATTTTTTTTTAATATTTTATGAAATAGTTTGAAATTTATGTGTGATGTAATATCTGAATGGCCAGGTTTTATAAGAGGATTTGTGTATCTATGTTTTTTAACCGATTGTAAAGTATTTTGGTTTTTTTTTGCGATATAACCATAATCAAAAGTTAATAGCCCACCATCAAATTTATTAATTTTTTTTGCTATAGCTTCAAGAAATTTTAACGCTTCAATTGGATATTCAATAGTATTACCGGTAGAAATTAAATTTAGGTCTTGTATGTGTTTTATTAAACCATTATTTGCCTTTTTGTGTAAAAATCTTATTTTTTTATTATCATTTGATAAAGCAACATACTTTTCAAAAAATAATCCTTTCTTTTTATATATTTGCTTAATAGGCAATGCATCAAAAAATTCATTTCCTAGAAAGATTACCGGCCCACAATTTATTTCATTTATTTTTTTGATCCATTTAACTTTTCTATTATCAATCTTTACTTTTTGGATTGTTTTTAATTTATAGCTTACTTCCAATAGATTTATTTCTAAAGAATTATAAAAGTTTTTAAATTGTCTAAATGTTTTTAATAGATCTTTGCATAAAGTGCCGTCTCCTGGTCCAAGTTCAACTAACAAAATTTTTCTTGGTTTTCCTATATGTTCCCAAAAAGCAACACACCATATTGCTAACATTTCTCCAAAAAGATTTGAAACTAAAGGTGACGTAACAAAGTCTCCTTCTTTTCCAAAAGGATTTTTTTTCATATAATAACCAAATTTTTTGTCGTAAAGCGAAATATTAATAAATTGATCTAAAGGAATAGATTTTTTTTCTTTTAATATATTAATTATTTTGTTCATTGCTCTTGATATGGAAGATTATGAAACAGCCAGCTAGGAAAGTTATAAAACTTAGTATAACACCCATAGAAAAATAATTAAAAAAGTAGCCAAGATGTTTATCTGGTTCTCTAAAGTTTTCTGAGAAAATTCTTAATGTTGAGTACAAAATTAGAAAAAGACCTGAAACGTATCCAGCCCTTAATAGTAACTGTTTTTTCAAAGCAAAAAAATTTATTAAAATGAAAAGAACAATTCCCTCTAAAAAGGCTTCATAAATTTGCGACGGATGTCTCGGAATACTACCTCCATTAGGAAAGATGATCGCCCATGGAAGAGTGGAAATTTTTCCAAAAAGTTCACCATTAATAAAGTTGGCTATTCTTCCCAGAAAAAGGCCTATGGGAGCAGCACAAGCAATGATGTCCGTGAAATTCAAAAAGTTAATTCTCTTAATTTTGGAAAAAATGATAGTTGCAATAATTACTCCTAGCAATCCACCATGAAAGGACATTCCTCCTTGCCAAAGTTTTAAAATTTCAAAAAGATTTTGACTGTAATACTCAAAATTATAAAAAATTACATAACCTAATCGACCCCCAAGTATAATTCCTAGTATTAAATAAATTATTAGATCATTAAAAACTTCTAGTTTAATTAATGTAAAATTGTATTTTTTTATCAATTCTTTGATTATTTTGATTGCATATATCCAGCCCAATATAATGCCGATAATATAAGCTATTGAATACCATCTTATCTGAATTAATCCTAAATCTATAAAAATTGGATCAAAATTGTGGACCATAATTTGCAAAAAAAGATTTATTTAACAATGCAATTAAAATAACTTAAAGATATTTAAAAATATATGAAAAAGTATAATAAGTTTCTAAGAAATATAGCAGAATTAATTGAGAATAGTTTATTTTCCTCAAAAGAGTTGAAAAAGGAAGTGGAGAATGCTCTTAAATTTAAAATGGAAAATATTGTTAATAGGTTAAATCTTGTTTCTAGAGAAGAATTTGAAATACAAAAAAAAATGATTGAAAAATTGCGGCGAGATTTAATTAAATTTAAGGCTAAAAAAGTAAAAACAAAATTAAATAAAAAAACTAAAAGGGCAAAGAAACTTTAACTCTTAATCCATTTAAAGGACTTTTTTCAAAAGAAATATTTCCACCATGGGAACGAATAATATCATTAGCGATTGATAGACCTAGTCCGACGCCTGACTTATTTTGACTTCTACTTTTATCAATTCTATAAAATGGTTTCATTATATTTTCATACTCACTTTCAGGAATTCCAGGACCATCATCATCTATTAAGATTAATGTGCTATTCATCATTTTTTTCGTAGAAATTTCAATTTTTGTTGCATGAAGTAATGCATTTTCTATAAAATTAATCAGACATCTTTTGATTGAATTAGGACGTATATTAATCTCCAGATTTTCTTCAAGAGATAAGTTGATGTTTTTACCTTCATATTTTTTAACTATATTTTTGATTATATTATTAAGATTAATCGTTTCTGTTTTTTCATTTTTTTGTTGACTAGCAAACTCTAAGTATTCATTAAGCATTCGTTCCATTTCTTCAATATCATCGCCCATTTTATTTACTAAATCCTGTTGTTTTACAAAAGCCAATTGTAGTTTTAATCGTGTCAAGGGAGTTTTTAAATCATGACTTATTCCTGATAACATTTCTGATCTTTGATTTAAATGAATTGTAATTCTCCTTTTCATTCTGTCGAATTCATAAGCAGCTTGCCTTATTTCTTTTGCACCAGACGGTCTAAATTCTTTAACAAATTCTCCCTTACCAAATTTTTCTGCTACTTTAGCCAAATTTACAATTGGACGAGTTTGGTTTTTTAAAAAAATTATAGCAATTAAAATCAAAAGAAGCCCAGGTAGAGTTATCCATAGTGCAAAAATACGAACTACTGAAGGAGCAATTTTATGTTTTGGAAAAAATATTTGAAAGATGCCATTTTTATATTTGATTCTTAAATCTACTAGTTCCTTATATGATGTTGTATCGAACCAATAAGAATTTGCAAATACAGGTTTTAATTCTCGTCTTAAGCTTCTATCAATGGGACTAAACCATCTTTCTATTTTTTTTTTTGGTAAAAATTTATTTTCTTTGAATATGATAACGAAATCGAAGTTTTTATTGTATAAATCGATAACTAATTGTTTGTTATTTTCTTTATTACTATTGTAAATATCAAACATAGTTTGAACTTCACTAACCAAAGATCGAGTCATTCCTTTATTTGCTTTTATCCAAAGGCTGTCAAAAAATACTATTGTAATTATTATTTGTAGTAAAATCATTGGCGCCGCTACAATTAATAATGATCTGTAAAAAAGTCCTTTTGGAAGAATTTTTTTAATAAAATTATTCAATCCATAAAACATAACCTGATCCCCTAATTGTTTGTAAATATTTTGGACTTTTTGGATTAGACTCAATTTTCTGTCTTAACCTTGTAATCATCACATCCACAGTTCTTTCCTTAGAAAGATTTATGATTTTGCTAATATCGTCTCTAGAAAAAACTTTTCCAGGCGATCTAAGCATTTTTTCTAAAACCTTTTTTTCCTGTGGGTTAATTTTTTTTGTTTGATTATTTATTTTAATAATTAATTTTTTTAAATTAATTAATGCACTACCGATATATATTTCTTCTGGCAAAACAGATGTTCGAGTTTTATTTAAAATATTTTTTACTCTCAATAAAAGTTCTTTAGGTTCAAAGGGCTTTCCAAGGTAGTCATCTGCGCCTAATTCTAATCCTTCGATCCTATCTTGCGCTTCTCCTTTTGCTGTAAGAAGAATTATTGGCATTGGGTTATTTTCTTTTATCTCCTTAGTCAAAGATAAACCACTTTCTCCTGGCATCATAATGTCTAAAACAAGTATATCAAATTTTATAATTTCTAATTTTTTTTTTGCATCTAGTGCGTTTATTGCCGTAGTAACTATGAAATGATTTTTTTCGAGATATTGTTTTACCAATTCTCTTATTCTATTATCATCATCAACCACAAGTATATGAAAGATATTTTTATTCATTAATAATTTTACTTAAAACATTTTTAAATTTGAGTACCGAATCAGAATCTGAATTTTTGAAAGCATTATAGATCCTTTGTTTTTGTTCTAAAAATATTTCATCAAAAAGTTTTCTCCCTTTTTCGTTTAAAAAAATGCGTCTATGTCTGGAGTCTATCTCATCTTTTTTTATGAGAATAACTTTATTTTTTATTAAATTTTTCAAAACTCTATTCAAACTTTGTTTTGTAATTTTTAGTTTATTTAATAGATCAGATACGGCAAGACCTTCATGTCTTTCAATTAGGTGAATTGCTCTGTGATGAGCAGAACCAAAAGAGTATTTCTTTAATATTTTTTTTGGATCGGAATAAGTTTCTCTATAAGCATAATATATCTGTTCTATAAAATCTTTGATTTGATCATCTTTTAAATACAATAAATTTCTCATAATCTATTTTGGGTCAGTTATATTGACATATCTATCTAAGATAGATACTTTTTTGCATTAAATAAATCAATTAAGATTAAGAAATTTTTTTATGGAATCCATACCTTTCGATAAGAGATCGGGTAAGATTTGGTTTGATGGTAAACCAGTAGAGTGGTCTGATGTAAAAATACATGTTTTAAGTCACGGATTACACTATGCCAGCTGTGTTTTTGAAGGCGAAAGAGTTTACGATGGAGAAATATTTAAACTTGAAGAGCATACGGAAAGATTGTTTCACTCAGCTTCTAGAATGGGTTTTAAAATTCCATACACTCCAGAATTACTAAACAAAGCTAGTAAAGAAATCATCGCAATTCAGAAAGTTAAAAATGGATATGTTAGACCGGTAGCTTGGAGAGGAAGTGAAATGATGGCAATTTCAGCTCAACAAACCAAAATTCATGTGGCTATTGCAGCATGGGAGTGGGGTTCTTATTTCGATCCCAATCTTAAGTTAAAGGGAATTAAATTGGATATTTCCAAATGGAGAAGACCAGCTCCAGATACAATTCCTTGGGATACCAAAGCTTCAGGCTTGTATATGATTTGTACACTCTCCAAACATGAGGCAGAAAAAAAAGGTTTTACCGATTCATTAATGCTTGATTATCAGGGTAATGTAGCTGAAGCAACAGGAGCAAATATTTTTTTTAAAAATAAATCTGAAGAATTGCATACTCCTATTCCAGATTCTTTTTTAAATGGCATAACGAGAAGATGTGTCATTGATATTGCAAAATTAAAAGGTATGAAAATTGTTGAAAGAAAAATTAAACCAGAAGAAATGGCAAATTTCGTGGGATGCTTTCTAACAGGAACAGCAGCAGAAGTAACTCCTGTTTCACAAATTAATGAATATAAGTTTACAGTTTGTAATGTAATTAAAGATTTGTCGGAAAGTTATCAAGATTTAGTAAGAAAAAAAACAGCAGCTTAGTATTTCTTATTTTAGTTAACAGCGTGGTCTATTCCTTTTTTTACATAATCATAACCAGTATAAAGGGTTAAAAAAGCCGCGAGCCATAATAAGACTATACCAATTAAGTGCGCATTATAGTCTCCAAATTTAATAAGTTTATTTCCACTTTCTCCTGTTAACAAAGTTGCAATTGCAAACATTTGTATAAATGTTTTAAATTTTGCCAAACTACTAACAGGCATAGTTACCTGAACTTTTGCCAAAAATTCTCTTAATCCAGAAATTAATATTTCTCTTATTAAAATGATTATGGCAGCAACAACTTCATAATTTATTATTGTTCTTTCCATTACCAAAAGAACAAGAGCGCTCGCCACGATAATTTTATCTGCAATTGGATCTAAAAGTTCACCAAGTCTTGACTCTTCTTTGTAAAGTCTAGCTAACAAACCATCTAAAAAATCTGTAAAACTTGCTAAGACGAATATAAAAAATGGTATCCAATCACCTAGAGCTCCGGGTAAATAAAAAGTTAAAATAAATATTGGAACTATAATAATTCTACCAATAGTTAAAATATTTGGAATTTTAAGTTTCATATGTTTTATTAATTATGGAAAAAATCATGTATTTTTTTTGCTACAGAAGTTTTTATACCTTCTACCTTTTTTAGATCATCAAAACTAGCTGATTCAACTGCTCTGGCAGATCCAAAATAGTTTAATAAAGCTTTTTTCCTTGTTCTACCAATACCACTTATTTGATTCAATAAAGATTTTGTTAAGCTTTTCTTTCTCTTCATTCTGTGACTACTCACAGCAAATCTATGAGCTTCATCTCTTAATCTTTGAAGAAAAAACAGCAAAGGTTCTCTTTTATTTAATTTAATACTATTGTTTTTGTGTATAAAAGTTTCATCACCTTTATTTCTATTCTTGCCTTTGGCAATAGCTACTATTGGAATATCATGGAAACCGTATTCGTCTAAGATTTTTCTGCCGACTGAATATTGTCCTTTTCCACCATCGATAATTACTAGATCAGGAATTATTACATCGGTTTGTTTTTTATTTTTAATAATTTTAGAAAATCTTCTTTCGAATACTTCTTCTAACATTCCGTAATCATCTCCGCTGTTAAGTTCTTTATTTTTAATATTAAATTTTCTGTATTGTTTTTTAATAAAACCTTCTGAACCAAATGTAATTAATGCACCAACAGAATTAGATCCTTGGATATGGCTATTATCATACACTTCTATCGTTCTTGGTGAGATATTTAATTTAAATTTATCAGCGACTTGATCAAGGAGTTTAATATTGGTTTCAGACTCAAAGATTTTTCTGGTTAGAGTCTCTTTCGCATTTTTTTCTGCCATTTTCGATAACTTTAAAGCATTACCCTTTGTGGCAACTTTTATGGATATGAATTTTTCTTCTTTTTTTTCGAGAGCAGATTTAATTAAATTTGAATCATTGATTTTTTTATTTAATAAAATTTCAGCAGGTACGTTTTTATTTTCATAAAATTGAGTAATAAATGAAGTTAAAATTTCTTCGACAGTATGAGATTGGTCATGGGCAGGAAAATAAGATTGATTACCCCAATTTTGTTTAGATCTATAAAAGAAAACCTGGATACAACTTTTGCCCGCTTCTTGCGAAATAGATATTACGTCTGCATTATCAAGATTTGCAGAACTTATATGTTGAGATGATTGCATTTGAGTTAATGCTTTTATTCTATCTCTATAGATAGCAGCTTTTTCATAATCCATTTTTTTACTACTTTTTTCCATCTCAAGTGATAATTTTTTTTGAATACTTTTTGATTTTCCCGAAAGAAATGATACCGCGCCTGACACAAGTTTAGAGTATTCAGTTTTACTTAGGTAATTTACGCAAGGTGCTGAGCATCTTTTGATTTGATAAAGGATACAAGGTCTATCTCTATTTTTGAAAACAGAATCATTGCAAACTCTCAACAAAAATACTTTCTGTAAAATTTTTATGGTCCAGTTTGCTGAACCAACAGAGGCAAACGGACCAAAATAATAACCATTTTTATTTTTTTTCCCTCTGTGTTTTGATAATTGAGGCCAATCACAATCCTTTTCTACAAAAATATAAGGAAAAGATTTATCATCACGGAGAAGCACATTGAATTTAGGTTTAAACTTTTTAATTAAATTTGCTTCTAAAAGCAAAGCCTCGGCTTCACTGTTAGTTGTTACTATTTCTAAATTCTGTGTTAAAGCTAACATTCGTTCCGTTCTTGTAGGTTGGTTTTTATCTAATGCATAACTTTTCAATCGATTTGGTAGGTTTTTGGCTTTACCGACGTAGAGTACTTGATTTTTTTTATCAAGCATTCTGTATACACCAGGGCTATTAGAAATTAATGGAATTTTTTTTCTAATTAACTCTTTTCCAAAATCAAGATCCCTCATAATCACTTCTATTTTTAAAGACTTCTACACCAACCGAATCGGCATTTTTTATAGCATCAGGCTTTTCTATTTTGATTTTTACTGAATTTATTCTTTTGTCTTCAAATATTTCTTTAAAGGAATCTTCAGCCAAACTTTCTAAAAAATTGTATTTTTTGTTCTTGACTAAGTTTTCTAATTTATTTGTAATTTTTTCATAATCAACAATACTTTTTATATTCTTTTCATCAGGAACAGTATTTTGATTAACATTAACTACTATATTAAATTTTATTTTCTGTTTTTCTGTTTTTTCATGTTCATGAATTCCTATTATTTCTTGAACAATAAAATCTTTAATAAATACAGTTCTCCTAATTGAACTTTTGTTATTGTCAGGTTTTAATTCTATAATTTTAAAATTATTCTTCTTCATTTTTCCTATTTCGCGATAAATTTTGACCACTATCAACAACCACAATTTGTCCTGTGATAGAATTATTATTGATTAAAAATTCAACGGTATCACAAATGTCTTCTAATCGGACAGATTTTTTAAGAAGTGTTGATTTTACCTGATTTCTAAAATGTCTATCTGTTTGTCTTTTACTTTTTATTGTAGGTCCAGGAGCAATTGCATTAACTTTTATATTTGGCCCCAATCTCATGGCCATAGTTTTTGTTAGGGTCTGCAGTCCACTTTTACTAATAGTATATGACATGAAAAAAGGGGTGAGGTTAAATATTCTTTGATCAATAATATTGATTATATTGGATACAGTTTTTTTTGAAGCTTGTTTTGCAAATTGTTTGGTTAAAATTGTTGGTGCAAGAAGATTGATATTAAAATGATCATTCCAGTTTTTGGTTGTAAAATTTGAAATATCATCTTTTTCAAATAAGGCTGCATTATTTATAAGGCAATCAATAGCACCAAGTTTCTTTTTTGCTAAAGGTATAATTTTTTCTACTTGTTTTGGATTTTTTAGATCAGCCTTAATTAAAGCTACTTTTACCCAGTTTTGCTCTATGATTTTTTTTAATTCTTTAGCTTTTGATGATGACTGGAAGTAATGAAGAGCAATATTCCAACCCTTTTCAGCAAAATGCAGCGCTATGGCTTTACCCACTCTCGTTGCCGCACCAGTAATTAATAAATTTTTATTTTTCATATAAAACTAACGCTTTCTTTTTGGTCGTGTTCCCGGCCTGCCTTGAGTTGATCTTCCCTCGGGGTAAATTTTATTTTGCAATTTAGACTTCCTGATTTTTGGATTAACACCAATCTCTAATTCACTGGCTTCTAATTTTCTTATTTCGTCTCTGATTTTAGCTGCCTCTTCAAATTCAAGATTTTCAGCAGCTTCTTTCATCTTTTTCTTAAGAGATTTTAAATGTTTTTTTAAGTTATGACCGATTGAAGTATCAATATCAATTTTTGCGTAATCTCTTTCATAAATACTTTCTAAGATATCTGTTATTCCTTTTTTAATTGATGTAGCGTTAATGTTATTTTTTTTATTATATTGTAACTGCAGTTTTCTTCTTCTTTCAGTTTCTTCGATTGCTTTTTCTATGCTTTTAGTTTTTTTGTCAGCATAAAGAATTACTTTCCCTTCAAGATTTCTTGCGGCTCTTCCGATTGTTTGAATTAAAGATCTTTCAGATCTTAAAAAACCTTCTTTGTCGGCATCCAGAATTGCAACTAACGCACATTCTGGAATATCTAATCCTTCTCTTAATAAGTTGATACCTACCAAGACATCAAAAACTCCCATTCTTAAATCCCTCATGATTTCAATTCTTTCCAGGGTATCTATATCGGAATGCATGTATCTAACTTTTACTCCATTCTCATGTAGATATTCTGTCAAATCTTCAGCCATTTTTTTAGTTAAAGTTGTTACTAATGATCTAAAATTTTTTTTAGCAACTTCTTTACATTCTGCCAAAAGGTTATCCACCTGACTTTTTGCTGGTTTAATTTGAATTTCAGGGTCGCATAGTCCTGTAGGCCTTATTACTTGATCGACAAATTCTCCCGAAGTTTGTTGAAGTTCCCACGGACCAGGAGTTGCGGAAACGAAAATTGTTTGAGTTCTCATTGAATCCCATTCTTGAAATTTAAGTGGCCTGTTATCCATACAAGATGGTAGTCGAAAACCATATTCGGACAGAGTTTTTTTTCTCGTGTGATCTCCTTTGTACATTCCATTTAATTGTGGGACAGTTACATGGCTTTCGTCTACAAAAATTAAAGTATTATCTGGAAAATATTCAAATAGAGTAGGAGGAGGCTCACCGGGCTTTCTTCCAGTCAAAAATCTAGAATAATTTTCTATTCCAGAACAAGTTCCTGTAGCTTCTATCATTTCTAAGTCAAAACGAGTTCTTTCCTCTAATCTTTGAGCTTCTAAAAGTTTATTTTTTGATTTATGTTTTTCTAGGGTGATTTCTAATTCTTTTTTTATTTCTTTAATTGCCTGTTCAATTGTGGGCTTGGGTGTTATGTAGTGACTATTAGCGTATAATTTAATTAAATTTAGATCATTGGTTTTACTACCTGTTAGAGGGTCAAACTCGACTATGCCTTCTATCTTATTTCCAAATAAAGAAAGTCTCCATGCTCTATCTTCTAAATGAGATGGAAAAATTTCTAAGTTATCTCCTCTTACTCTAAATGTACCCCTATGAAAATTTTGATCATTTCTTTTGTATTGAAGATTAACTAAAGTTTTTATGATTTGTTCACGGTTATGTTCATGATTTTTTTTAATACCCAAAGTCATTTTGCTATAAGATTCGACTGAACCTAAACCATAAATACACGAAACGCTTGCAACAATTATTACGTCGTCTCTTTCAAGAAGTGATCTTGTTGCTGAGTGACGCATTCGATCAATCTGCTCATTAATTGAAGCTTCTTTTTCTATATACGTGTCAGATCTTGGAACATAGGCTTCCGGAGTATAATAGTCATAATAAGATACAAAATACTCAACAGCATTATTAGGAAAGAAAGTTTTCATCTCACCATATAATTGAGCAGCTAAAGTTTTATTTGGTGCAAGAATTAGAGCTGGCCTATTTAAAGCCTCAATTATTTTTGCCATAGAAAAAGTTTTACCCGAACCTGTTACGCCCAATAGAACTTGATCGTTTTTTTTATTTTTTATTCCCGAAATAAGCTTTTTTATCGCTTTTGGTTGATCGCCAGCAGGTTTAAAATCACTAACTGTTGATAGTTTAATTCCGCCTTCTAACTTTTTTCCAAATAAAAAATCTTTACTGATTGGATCAAATGATTTTTCTTGATATGTATTTTGCATAATAATTAATAATTTTTACATATAATAAAATTAATGAGCATACTTTCCAACTCTTTAAAAAGAATTAAACCATCGCCTACAATAGCGGTGACACAAAAGGCTAGAGAATTAAAGGCCGCAGGCAGAGACGTAATAGGATTGGGTGCAGGTGAACCAGATTTTGATACACCTGAAAATATTAAAAAAGCTGCAATTGAAGCAATTAATAAAGGTGACACAAAATATACAGCTGTTGACGGGACTCCGACTTTAAAAAAAGCAATAGTGAATAAATTTAAAAGAGAAAATAATTTAGATTATTTACCTGAACAAATTTCTGTGGGTACTGGCGGCAAACAAATAATATTTAATGCCATTCTGGCAACAGTAAATCCTGGTGATGAAGTTATTATTCCAGCTCCTTACTGGGTTTCTTATCCAGATATAGTTCTTTTGGCAAACGGCATACCAAAAATAGTTAAATGTTCTGAAAAAAACAATTTTAAAATTACTCCGGACGAATTAAAAAAAAATATTACGAATAAAACTAAATGGATAATAATAAATTCTCCTTCAAATCCTACTGGATCTGGTTATACCCAAAATGAGCTTGAAGCTTTGGGAGAAGTGTTAAAGAAAAACAAAAATATATTTATTTTGAGTGACGATATTTATGAACATATAACTTATGATAATTTTAAATTTTTCACGATTGCGCAAATAAAAGAGTTAAAAAGTAGAACTCTTACAATGAATGGAGTTAGCAAATCGTATGCTATGACCGGTTGGAGAATAGGCTATGGAGCAGGAATTACGGAAATAATAAAGGCAATGGCAAAATTACAATCCCAATCAACAACAAACCCATCATCCATAAGCCAAGCCGCTGCCGCAGAAGCTTTAAACGGTGCTCAGGATTTTATTTTGAAAAGAAATCAATCTTTTAAAGAAAGAAGAGATTTTGTAGTAGAAACACTAAATAAAATTGATGGTATATCTTGTTTAAAACCCAATGGTGCTTTTTATGTTTTTCCTAATTGTACAAAATTTTTCAATAAAAAAGATAAGACTGGAAAAATGATTAAAAATGATTCGGATTTTGTTAGTTCCCTCTTAGAAACCCATCAAGTTGCTGTAGTACAAGGTTCTGCCTTTGGTTTGGAGGGATACTTTAGAATATCTTATGCAACCTCAATGGATAATCTTAAAAAAGCTTTGGATAGAATTTCCAACTTTTGTAAAAGTTTAAGTTAATTTTGTTTTGATAGAAACTTTTCAGCTTCGAGTGCTGACATACAGCCCATTCCTGCAGCTGTTATTGCTTGTCTAAAAATTCTGTCTTTAACATCTCCAGCAGCAAATACTCCAGGTTTATTTGTTTCTGTGGAATCTGGTTTTGTAATCAAATATCCTTCTTTGTCCATGTTTAGTTGACCTTTGAATAAAGATGTTGCTGGATCATGCCCTATGGCCACAAATAAACCATGAACGTTAATTTCGGTAATTTTATTTGTTTTTACGTTTTTAATTTTAATTCCAGTCACACCTTTTGGATTTTTATTTCCTAAAACTTCTTCTAAAACTGAATCCCAAATAATTTCGATCTTTTTATTTTCCATTAATTTTTTTTGCAACATTTTTTCTGCACGTAAATTATCCCTTCTATGGATAAGTTTTACCTTGGTTGCAAATTTGGTAAGAAAGATTGCTTCTTCTACTGCAGCATTGCCTCCACCGATAACCGCCACTTCTTTATCTTTAAAAAAGAAACCATCGCATGTTGCACATCCCGAAACTCCGAATCCCCTATATTCTTGCTCTGATTTCAAATTTAACCACCTAGCTTGAGCGCCCGTTGAGATTATTATTGTATCTGCGGTGTATTCTTGTTCACTATCACCAATAGCCTTAAATGGCTTTTTACTTAAATCAACTTTTTTAATGTGATCTTGGATCATATCTGTTCCAACAGCTTTTGCTTGATCTTTCATTTGATTCATTAGCCAAGGACCCTGGATAACATCAGAATATCCTGGGTAATTTTGAACATCTGTTGTTTTTGTCATTTGCCCTCCAGGTTCAGCACCATATACTAAAATTGGTTTAAGCATTGCTCTTGCCGCATAAATTGCAGCAGTGTATCCAGCCGGACCAGATCCTATAATTAATACTTTAGAATGTTTTTTAGAATTATTTTTCATATTCAAGGCACATATGGGTATCTTTAATTAAATTTAAAGCTTTTAACTTATTTTCAATTTTATTCAAAAGTGTCGTTGGATTGTTGGTTAACTCTCACAAAAGTTGTACACTTGCTAAGTTGTTTCAGAGATGGCGCTCCTACATAAGTACAACTACTTCTAAGACCACCCAATATATTTAAAACTGTATCTTTTATTTTACCACGATATTTTAATTGAACTTTTTTTCCTTCACTACTTCTATAATCAGAAAGACCACCATAGTGTTTATTAATTGCTGTATCAGAGCTAGATCCATAAAATTCGATAAATTGTGATCCATTTTTTTTTACTTTTTTCCCACCGCCTTCTTCATGACCTGCAAACATACCTCCTAACATCACAAAATCTCCTCCTGCTCCAAATCCTTTTGCTATATCACCAGGGCAGGTACAACCACCGTCAGCTATGATATGAGCGCCTAACCCATGTGCTGCATCAGCACATTCAATAACCGCGCTTAGTTGAGGGTAACCGACTCCTGTTTGAATGCGTGTTGTGCATACACTTCCTGGACCTATTCCTACTTTAACTATGTCTGCGCCATTCATAACCAGTTCTTGAGTCATATCAGCTGTAACCACATTTCCTGCAATTATAGTTTTGGTAGGATATTTTTCTCTAACT